>Ga0222423_1000086_pt1 | contig 96130 bp, 66 predicted proteins | sample 3A0metagenome_FD_182472 | JGI IMG/M metagenome (GOLD analysis project Ga0222423, IMG submission 182472) | Enriched microbial communities from leaf-cutter ant dump, University of Wisconsin, Madison, United States - 3A0 (version 2) | ecosystem: Environmental > Terrestrial > Nest > Insects nest >...
GCAGGGTGGCCGGCATGGATGCCGGCCAGTTTGTCGTCAGCACAGGATGTGCTGTCGACAAACCCCGTAGCCCGCACGCGTACCTTGCGGACAGGATGTCCGCAAGGCGCGGAAGCGGGGTGGCCTTCTCTTTGGCTACTTTCTCTTGGCCACCCAAGAGAAAGTAGCTCGCGCTCCGCAGGAGTGCGAAAGCTTTTGCCTTGGCTTTTCAAAAGCAAAAGCATCGCGGCTGAAGCCGCTCCTACGAAAAGCACGAGCAAGAGCATCGCGCACGACCGAAGGAAGTCCCTGGTGGACAGGGGCCGGTCCGTCGCCGCCGGGGCATGCTCCGGAAAGCCATGCTGCATGGCACATCGCGCAAGTGGCTGATGGAAAGGCCATTGGTTGGCGATCTTGCGGCGATGGCAAACGCAAAAATGTGGCCGGTTCAAGTCATTTCGTCATTGCGCTGGCGTGGCGGAGGGTTGACGATGCCGTAATCACCAGTGCACAGTGAGTTCACTAGTGAGCGAATCGCGGGATGACGTGGTGACGGTCCGGCTGGTGCGTGGCGGGGCGGGGCCGCAACTTTCATGACTTGGGAGGGCTTTCAGATGAGCGGGCAATCCAACGGTTTCATCCCGGCGCGCTTGCGTCGTCGGGGTCTTTCGATGGCGGTGGCGGTGGGCGTGGCGATGGCGTACGCGCCGGCGGCAGTGTGGGCGCAGCAGGCGGACACGGGGACGGACCCGGCGGCGCCGGCGTCCGGGGCAAAGACGGATACGACCGAGCTGACCGCGGTGACGGTGACCGGCGTGCGGGCGAGCCTGCAGTCGGCGATCGCGCACAAGCAGAACGCCGACCAGGTGGTCGATTCCATCGTGGCGACGGACATCGGCAAGCTGCCCGACTCCAACGTGGCCGAGGCGCTGCAGCGCATCTCCGGCATCCAGATCGACCGCAGCTACGGCGAGGGCAGTTCCATCGCCATCCGCGGCCTGACCCAGGTGCGCACCGAGATCAACGGCCGCGACGCGTTTACCGCCAACGGCGGGCGCGCGCTCAGCTTCGAGGATGTGCCGGCCGAGCTGCTGGCCGGCGTGGATGTGTACAAGAACCCCTCGGCCGAGATCATCGAGGGCGGCCTGGGCGGCACGGTGGACCTGCGCACGCACAAGCCGTTCGACTTCGACGGCCAGAAACTGTCGTTGAGCGCCGAGTACAGCCACTGGGACCTGGCCGGCAAGAGCAAGCCGTCCGGCTCGGTGCTGTACAGCAACCGCTGGAACACCGACTACGGCGAGTTTGGCGCGCTGGTGGACGTGGCCTACCAGAAGCACGCGTTCCGCCGCGACGACATCACCAACCAGCCGTTCTACGAGATCCAGGCCAGCCCCGACTCGCCCGAGACGAACTACCCGGGCTACTACGGCAAGACCCTGTACGTGCCGCACGGCGGCGGCGTCAACGAGACCGACGGCGGCCGCCGTCGCCTGGGCATCGACGTGGCCTTGCAGTGGCGGCCGAACAGCGACACCGAGCTGTATTTCCAGGGCCTGCGCTCGGCGTACAAGTTCCGCTGGAACGACTACTCCACCTTCACCTACACCGGCACCAACCCGATCATTCCCGACCCCACCGCGCCGTTCGAGTTTGCGCCGGACGGCAGCTTCATCAGCGGCACGTTCAACGGCAGCGGCGACGGCATGGGCGGCTATACCGACGGCGTGGGCACCGATTCCAACTCCTCGCTGACCACGCGCTACTCGGTCACCACCGACCTGTCGCTGGGCGGCAGCTGGAACGCCACCAACAACCTGACCTTGAGCACCAACGTGCAGTACATCAAGGCCACCACGCAGGAGCTGCGCTACATCCTGGGCACGCACACGACGGCCTCGTCGCTGTACCAGAACATCGGCGGCGAGCTGCCGGTGCTGACCGTGCCGGAGGCGGATGTCACCAATCCGGACACCACCATCTACAACTTCGCGCTGGACAACAAGGACCGCAGCTACGGCCGCGAGCTGGCCTGGCGCGCCGATGGCGAGTACAGCTTCGCCGGCGACTTCCTGCAGTCGGTGAAGTTTGGCGTGCGCACCACCGACCGCAAGGCGGTCACCTACGACACGGCCTATTCCGACTATGTCTACATCGGCCAGCCTTTGGCGAACTTCCCGGGCTCCAGCTGGGTGTACAAGTCCTACAGCGACCTGCTGCGGGGCGATGCCGACACCTACGGCAACGTGATCCTGCCCAATCCGGACATGCTCAACCAGTACCCGGATTCCAAGGAGATCTTCGGCGTCACCGGCCCGCTCACCTACGGTCCCAACAACCGCAACGCGCAGAGTGAAAAGACCTATGCGGCCTATGGCGTGCTGCGCTTCGGCTGGCAGATGGGCGACATTCCGGTCGACGGCAACGTGGGCGTGCGCGCGGTGCAGACCAAGGTCGGCTCGGTCGGCGTGATGAACGACCCGACCGGCACGGGCGCCTACCTGCCGGTGGACGTGAGCCAGCGCTACAACTCCTACCTGCCCAGCCTCAACCTCACTGCGCACCTCACCGACAGCCTGCAGTGGCGCATCGCCGCGTCCAAGGGCATCTCGCGCCCGAACTTCTCCGATCTCAACCCCACGCTGGCGCTGAGCACGCCGGACGGCGCCGGCGGCAACGCCTACACCGGCTCGGCCGGCAACCCCAACCTGGGGCCGATGAAGGCCAAGCAGTTCGACACCTCGCTGGAGTGGTACTACAACCCGTCGAGCCTGGTGTACGCCGCGCTGTTCTACAAGGGCGTGGACGGCTTCATCGCCCACGGCGTGTTCAACGAGACGTACAACGACCACGTCTACCAGGTGGCGCGGCCGGTCAATGGCGATGACGGCGTGATCAAGGGCGCGGAGGCCGGCTGGCAGACGTTCTTCGATTTCCTGCCTTCGCCGTTCGACGGCCTGGGCATGCAGCTCAACTACACCTACGTCTATTCCAAGGCGCCCAGCCCGACCGCCGCCGACACGTCGGGCAATGCCTTGCAGGTGCCGCTGGAGGGGCTGTCCAAGAACAGCTACAACGCCATCCTGATCTACGAGAAGGGCCCGATCGAGGCGCGTGCCGCGTACAACTGGCGCAGCCGCTGGGTGGTCACCACGCAGGGCAACGGCACCGGCAACTTGCCGGTCTACAACAATGCGTATGGCCAGGTGGATGCGTCGGTGACGTATCACGTCAACGATCATTTCGATTTGACGGCGGCGGGCACCAACCTCACCGATGCCAAGCTCAAGACGTTGTTTGGGCCGCGACCGGGTGATGTGCAGATCAACGACCGCGTCTACAGCTTGCGCGCGCAGCTGACGTTCTGACCTGGCCACGCTTCGGTGCACCTGCAGGGGTGCACCGAGGCGCGCGGTGCTTTGGACTCCTTCGGTCGCGCGCGATGCTTTTGCTCTTTTTTGTAGGAGCGCACCCTGTCCACAAGGGACTTCCTTCGGTCGTGCGCGATGCTCTTGCTTTTTGTGGGAGCGGCTTCAGCCGCGATGCTTTTGCTCCTTTTTTGTAGGAGCGCACCCTGTCCACAAGGGACTTCCTTCGGTCGTGCGCGATGCTCTTGCTTTTTGTGGGAGCGGCTTCAGCCGCGATGCTTTTGCTTTTGAAAAGCCAAGGCAAAAGCTTTCGCACTCCTTGCGGAGCGCGAGCTACTTTCTCTTGGGTCGCCAAGAGAAAGTAGCCAAAGAGAAGGCCACCCCGCTTGGCGCTTGCCGGGCGGTGCCCGGCAAGTTCGTGAGTCGGGGCCGGGCTTTTCGATCGGGCATCCTGCCCGAGCGAAAAGGAGCCGGCATCCCTGCCGGCTCCCGCTGCGCGGCCTGATCGTCCCCGACTCACCGCCGCACAGGGGAGTGAAGAGCGAAGAGCGGCGGGCCATGTTGGCCCGCACTGTTTGAACGAGCAACAGCACAAGCACAAGCAACAGCACAAGCAACGGCACGAACTGCCGGCATTGACACATGGCGAGGGCGACACGATGCAACGACGGGTTTTTCTGGGTCGCCTTGCCGCGGGGGTGACGGCGCTGGCGGCGGCGTCGCGGGTGCGGGCGGGTGACGTGGTGGCGGGTGAGTCGATGCCGGCGTGGCCGCGTGGTGCGCTGGTGTTGTTCCAGGGTGATTCGATCACCGATGGCGGGCGCTGGCGCGACAGTGACGATCCCAACCACATCTTTGGGCAGAGTTATCCCTACCTGGTGGCCGCGCGTTGCGGTGGCCATTTTCCGCAGCAGCGGTGGCGTTTCGTCAATCGGGGCATCAGCGGCAATACCGTCGAGGCGTTGATGGCGCGCTGGGAGGCCGATGCGCTGGCGCTCAAGCCTGACGTGCTGAGCATCCTGGTGGGCGCCAACGACACCTTGAGCCGTTTCGACAGCGGCATTCCCATGCCCACCACGGTGGCGCAATACGCCACCACGTATGACGCGCTGCTGGCGCGCACGCGCCGCGCGTTGCCACAGGTGCGGCTGGTGTTGTGCGAGCCGTTTGCCTTGCCCGGCGCGCGCACTGACGGGCACTGGGCGGCGTGGCGGCAGGACATGGCCGAGCGCCAGTCCATCGTGCGTGACCTGGCGCGCACGCACCGGGCGACGTTCGTGCCGTTGCAGGCGATGTTCGATGCGGCCAGCCACAAGGCGCCGGCCGACTACTGGATATGGGATGGCGTGCATCCCACTGCCGCCGGCCATCAGTTGATCGCCGACCAGTGGCTGCGCGTGGTCCATGGCGCGGCCTGAGGCGCGGGCGCGACGGATGGCCGGTTTTGTGACCGCCGGCGTGAATGGCCGCGTGGTTTGGCCGTCGGCCCATTGGCAGGTCGCGTCGGCTGTGTCTATCATCAGTGCACATTGTGTTCATGGGTGAGCATGAGGGGTTGGGGCCCATGACGCTGCAGGTGGTCGCAGGCGGCGGGGCTGGCGCATCGATCCTCGCCCTGGCCTGAAGACGCCGTCCCGGTTACTGATATCCGTGTTGCGTGCGGTGCCCGGCAACTCGTCACCCTCGCGGGTTGCCGGCCTTTTTTCTCCCCACAGGCGAGCGCGATGATGAACCGGCATACCCGATATTCCCGTCTCCCGTTCCGGCCGCTGCGTGGCGTGGCCGGCCTTGTCGCGGGCCTGCTGTTGTCGTGCGCGGTGAGCGCACAGGACGTGCCCTACCACTGGCAAAGCGTGCGCATCGGCGGTGGCGGCTACGTCAGCGGCGTGGTGTTTCATCCGGCGGAAAAAGGCCTGTACTACGCGCGCACCGACGTGGGCGGCGCCTACCGCTGGGACGACGCGGCCCGGCACTGGGTGCCGCTGACCGACTGGCTGGGCGCGGACGACGCCAACCTCACCGGCATCGACGCGATGGCGGTGGACCCGAACGACACCGGCTGGATCTACCTGGCGGCCGGCACCTATACCAGCGATCGTGGTGGCAAGGCGGCGTTGCTGCGCTCGCATGATCGCGGCGCCAGCTTCGAGCGCGTGGATTTGCCGTTCAAGCTGGGCGCCAACGAGCAGGCGCGCGGCAACGGCCCGCGCCTCGCGGTGGACCCGCATGACGGCCGCGTGCTGTTTCTGGGCTCGCGCGATGCCGGCCTGTGGCGCAGCGACGACCATGCCGCGCACTGGTCGCGCGTGACATCGTTTCCGGCGGTGGCCACCTCGCCGGCGTCCAGCTTGGTCAACGGCGCGCGGCGCCAGCCCATCGGCATCGTGTTCGTGGTGTTCGAGCCGGCCAGCGGCAAGGCGGGCCAGCCCACGCCGGTGCTGTATGCGGGCGTGTCCACCTCGGGCACCAGCGTGTTCCGCTCCGGCGATGGCGGCGCGACGTGGCAGGCGGTGCCGGGGCAGCCGACCGGGTTGCGCCCCACCCACATGCGCCCCAGCCCGGACGGCAGCTACTACCTCACCTATGGCGACGAGCCCGGCCCCGACCGCATGCACGACGGCGCGGTGTGGCACTTCACCCCGGCCGACGGCAGCTGGAGCGAGATCACCCCGCTGCCGCGCCATGGCCAGCCGGCCGGCTTCGGCTGGGGCGACGTGGCGGTCGATCCGCACGATCCGCGCATCCTGATGGCCAGCACCTTTGCCCACAGCACGCCGTACGACGAGATCTACCGCAGCACCGACGGCGGCAAGCACTGGCAGGCGCTGTTTCCGCGCTCCACCTTCGACCGCAGCAACGCGCCCTGGACGGTGGAGCACCATCCGCACTGGATGACCACGGTGGCGATCGACCCGTTCGACAGCGACCACGCGTTGTTCGTCACCGGCTACGGCATCTGGGCCTCGCGCCATCTGCGCGCGTTCGACCAGGGCGGCAGCGTGCAGTGGTGGTTCCAGGACGACAACCTGGAGGAGACCGTGCCGCTGGGCCTGGCCAGCCCGGCCGAGGGCGCGCACCTGCTCAGCACGGTGGGCGACCTGGACGGCTATCGCCATGACGACCTCGACGTGGCGCCGATGCAGTTCACCCCGCCGCCGCGCTACGCCAACGGCTACGGCATTGACGTGGCCGGCCAGGCGCCGCGCGTGGTGGTGCGCGTGGGTCGCATCCGTGGCCCGATCAATGCCGTGCGCGCGGCCTATTCGCTGGATGGCGCGGCCACCTGGCAGGCGTTTGCCAGCGAGCCGGGCGGCGAGGGCGAGGGCAGCATCGCGGTGGCTGCCGACGGCCGCAGTGCGCTGTGGTTTCCGGTCAAGGCCGGCACGGCCTATGTCACGCGCGACTGGGGCCGGCACTGGCAGGCGGCCTCCGGCCTGCCGGCGGCGGCCGAGGTGCTGGCCGACCGCGTGGACGCCCGGCGCTTCTACGCGCAGGACAGCGCCAGCGGCGCGATCTACGCCAGCCACGACGGCGGCGTGCATTTCAGCGCCATCGGCGGCGCGTTTGGCGCGGCGGTGCAGGCGCAGTACCAGCCGCCGCACCGCGAGTGCGACGACGTGCTGCAGGCGGTGCCGGGCCAGGCCGGTGTGCTGGTGGCGATCAGCGCGCGCGGCGGGATGATCCACGGCCGCGACGACGGCAGCGTGCTGCGCCGCAGCCAGGGCGTCGACAGCGTGGTGTCGCTGGGCTTCGGCAAGAGCGCGCCGGGGCACGCCACGCCCACGCTGTACCTGTCCGGCAAGGTGGGCGGGCAGGGCGGGCTGTTCCGCTCGCTCGACGACGGCGCCAGCTGGCAGCGCATCAACGACGACGCGCACCAGTACGGCGAGGTGGGCTATGTCACCGGCGACCCGCGCGTGTTCGGTCGCGTGTATGTTGGTACTGGTGGCCGCGGCATTTTCCGCGGCGAACCTGCCGGGGAGCATCCATGACATCAGCCGTTGTCCCGTCGAGCGCGCGGCCGTGCGCCGCGCACCGTCCGCGTCTTCGACACCCGTTCGCCCGCGTGCTGCTGGGTGGCCTGCTGCTGGCGCTCGCCGCCGTGGCGCAGGCCCAGGCCATCGGCTACGACAAGGCGCAGCGCGTTTTTCGCATTGACGCTGGTAACGTCACCTACGCGTTCGGCATCAACGAGAACAACCAGCTGCAGACGCTGTACTGGGGCGGCCGGCTGGCTGCCGGCGACACGCTGCCGGCGGCGCATACCAACGAGGGCAACGTCTCGTTCGACCCGCCGGCCAGTACCAGCCTGCAGGAGTACGCCGGCTGGGGCGGCGCCATGTATGTGGAGCCGGACCTGAAGGCGCGCTTTGCCGACGGCAACCGCGACCTGGTGCTGCGCTACGTGTCGCACCGCATCCGCGGCGACACGCTGGACGTGCGCCTGCGCGACATTTGCCAGCCGCTGGAGGTGACGCTGCACTACGTGGTCGATCCGGCCACCGGCATCATCGGCCGCTCGGCGCGGGTGGAAAACCACACCACCCAGCGGGTGACCCTCGACGCGATGGCGGCGGCGAGCTGGAACCTGCCCGCCGCCGAGGACTATTCGCTGCGCTACCTCACCGGCCGCTGGGGCGGCGAATGGCAGCTGCAGACGCGCGCGATCACACCAGGCGACACCGTGCTGGAGAGCCGGCGCGGTTCCACCGGCCACGAGAACAACCCCTGGTTCGCGATCGAGCGCGGTGGCGACTGGGCCGAGGAGCACGGCGACGTGTGGTTTGGCGCGCTGGCATGGAGCGGCTCGTGGCGTCTCACCGTGGCGCAGGGCGTGCTGCACCAGGTGCGCGTCACCGGCGGCTTCAACCCGTTTGATTTCGCCTGGCCGCTGGCGCCGGGCGAGTCGCTGGATACACCGGTGTTCTACGCCGGCTACACCAGCGGCGGCATCGGCGAGGCGTCGCGCCTGCTGCACCGGTTCGAGCTGGCGCAGGTGCTGCCGCAGCATCCAGCGCCAAAGCTGCGCCCGGTGCTCTACAACTCGTGGGAGGCCACCAACTTCGCCGTCGACCAGGCCGGCCAGGAGCACCTGGCCGAGCTGGCCGCCAGCATCGGGGTGGAGCGTTTCGTGATGGACGACGGCTGGTTCGGCGCGCGCAATGGCGAGCATGCCGGGCTGGGCGACTGGGTGGTCAACCCGAAGAAATTTCCGCACGGCCTGAAGCCGCTGATCGACAAGGTGCACGCGCTGGGCATGGATTTCGGGCTGTGGGTGGAGCCGGAGATGGTCAACCCGGACAGCGACCTGTACCGTGCGCACCCCGATTGGGTGCTGAATTTCACCGACCGTCCGCGCAGCGAGGCGCGCAGCCAGCTGGTGCTGAACCTGGCGCGACAGGACGTGCGCGATCACGTGTTCAAGGTGCTCGACGACCTGCTCAGCCACAACGACATCGCGTTCCTGAAGTGGGACTACAACCGCAACTGGTCCGAGCCGGGCTGGCCGCAGGTGGCGCCCGACCAGCAGCAGAAGGTGTACGTGGACTACGTGCGCAACCTGTACGGCATCCTGGCCGAGCTGCGCCGGCGCCATCCGGGCGTGGAGATCGAGTCGTGCTCCGGCGGCGGCGGCCGTGTGGACCTGGGCATCCTGGGCCACACCGACGAGGTATGGCCGTCGGACAACACCGATCCGTCCGACCGCCTGTCGATCCAGGACGGTTTCAGCTACGCCTATGCGCCGGCCGTGATGATGGCCTGGGTCACCGACTCGCCCAACTGGGTCAACAACCGCCGCACCTCGCTGGACTACCGCTTCCTGTCGTCCATGCAGGGCTCGCTGGGCATCGGCGCCAACCTGCTCGACTGGAACGCGCAGGATTTCGCCACCGCGAAAAAATACGTGGCCGACTACAAGGCGATCCGCGCCAGCGTGCAGCAGGGCCGGCTGTACCGGCTGCTGTCGCCGCGCGACGACAGCCCGTACGCGGCCACCGCGTCGGTCGCCGCCGACGGCGCGCAGGCGGTGCTGTTTGCCTTTCTGCAGGCCAGTCACATGCGCTACCCGTATCCGCGCCTGCGCCTGGCGGGGCTGGATCCGCACGCGCGCTATCGCTGGCGCGCGCTGCACGGCGCGCCGGTGGACGGCACGCCGGCCGAGGCCAGCGGCGCCTACTGGATGAACCACGGCATCGACCTGGCCCTGTCAGGCGACTACCAGGCGGCCGGCCTGGTGTTTGAACGCACAAAGGATCACTGATGAAACCACGTCATCGCCTCGCCCTTTCGCTGGCGCTCGCCAGCCTGCCGCTGGCCTGCGCCGCCGCCAGCACGCCCGCGCTGGAGCTGCCGCTGCTGTTTTCCGACGGCGCGGTGTTGCAGCGCGACCAGCCGATGAAGGTCTGGGGCTGGTCCGCGCCCGGCCACCAGGTGCAGGTTTCGTTCGACGGCGCCTCGGCCACGGCCACCGCCGACGCCAGCGGTCGCTGGGACGCCACCTTGCCGGCGCACGCGGCCGGTGGCCCGTACACGCTCAGCGTGGCCGATGGCCAGCAGCGCCAGCGCGCACGCGACGTGATGGTGGGCGACGTGTGGCTGTGCTCGGGTCAGTCCAACATGGAGTTCAAGCTGTCGCAGGCCGAGAACGCCACGGCGGAAATCGCCCGTGCCAACGATGCCGGCATCCGTGGCTTCACCGTGCCCAAGTCGTGGTCGGGCACGCCGTCCGACCGTCTCGCCGGCGGCGCGTGGCGGCGCGCCACGCCGCGCACGGCGGGTGATTTCTCGGCCGTGTGCTGGTTTTTCGCCCGCGAGATCCGCGCGCGCACCGGCGTGCCCGTCGGCATGCTGCACAGCAGCTGGGGCGGCAGCCGCATCGAGGCGTGGATGGACGCCGCCCACCTGGGCGTGGACCCGGTCGAAGTGGCCACCCAGGCGGCTGCCATCACCGCCCATGACAACCGCCTGATCCAGGCCACCCGCCAGCGCCTGGGGCACGGCGGCAAGGGGCCGGTGAAGGGCGCCGACGGCCAGCCGTCGTGGGCGGCGCCAACGCTGGACACCCGCGACTGGGCCAGCATCGCCGTGCCCGCCTACTGGGAGGACGCCGGCTACTTCGGCATGGACGGCCTGGGCTGGTACCGCACCGAGTTCACCCTCGACGCGGCCAGCGCGGCCGCCGGTGTGCAGTTGGGCCTGGGCAAGGTGGACGACACCTCGCAGGTGTGGATCAACGGCAAGCCGGTGGCGCCCGAGAGCGAGGCGTGGGACGTGGGCCGCGTGTACCACGTGGCGCCGGCGCTGCTGCATGCCGGGCGCAACACCATCGCGGTGCAGGTCAGCGATCAGGGCGGCTACGGCGGCATCTACGGCGACGCCGACCTGCTCTACGTGCAGGGGGCCGATGGCGTGCGTCAGCCGCTGGCGGGCAACTGGCGGTTCCGGGTGGAGCCGGCCTCGGTGAGCGTGGCCGCGCTGGATGAGAAAAACCAGCTGGCCACGCTGCTCTACAACAAGATGATCCACCCGCTGGTCGGTTTTCCGCTGCGCGGCGTGCTGTGGTACCAGGGCGAGTCCAACGCCAACCCCGGCGACGCGGTGCGCTACCGCGAGCAGTTCGCAGGGCTGATCCAGCAATGGCGCGGCGAGTGGCAGCAGCCGGCGATGCCGTTCCTGTGGGTGCAACTGGCCAACTGGATCTCCGGCGGCGACTCGCCGCAGCACAGCCCGTGGGCGCAGCTGCGCGCCTCGCAGTCGGCGGCGCTGTCGCTGCCGGCCACCGGCCAGGCGGTGACCATCGACATCGGCAACCCGGACAGCATCCACCCGCTGGACAAGCAGGACGTCGGCCATCGCCTGGCGCTGGCGGCGCGGCATGTGGCCTACGGCGAGACGCTGGTGTACGCGGGGCCGAGCTATCGCGCGATCCGCTTTGACGGCCCGCGCGCGGTGCTGTCGTTCGACACCCAGGGCAGCACGTTGGCCGCGCGCGGCGGCGCGCTGGGCGGGTTCCAGATCGCCGGCACCGACCGCGTGTTCCACCCCGCGTCCGCGCGCATCGAGGGCGACACCGTGGTGGTGTCCAGCGATGCGGTGGAAGTGCCCATCGCCGTGCGCTACGGCTGGAGCGACAACCCGGTGCAGGCCAACCTGGTCAACCGCGAGGGCCTGCCGGCCTCGCCGTTCGAGACCCGGCCCTGGTAGGCGCCTGAAGCTGCCTCTTTTTGACCGATCCCCCGGAGAGCGTCCATGAACCGCATGTCCTTGAACCTGCTGCCCGGCTGCCTGCTGCTGGCGCTGTTGTCCGGTTGCGGCAGCCACGCCGCGCCGCCCGCCACCGACAGCGCGGCATCCACCCAGGCCGCGTTCCAGCGCATCGACGACGGCGTGATCGTGGCCGTGGGTGCCAGCGAGAAAGTGCGCCTGCAAGTGGTGGACGACGCCATCATCCACGTCACCGCCGTGCCGGCCGGCGGCTTTGACCTGCCGGCGAGCCTGATGGCGGAAAAGACCGGCGGCGACACGCATTTCAGCGTGTCCGGCGATGCCGGCCACGTGCGGCTGAAAACGGCCAGGGTCACGGCGGAAATCGCCACGTCAAACGGCGCGGTGCGCTTTCTCGACGCAAGCGGCCAGCCGATCCTGGCCGAGCAGCCGGATGGCCGCCGCTTCACCCCGACGACGGTGGACGGCAAGCCGTTCTACGCGGTGCGCCAGCGCTTTGCCTCGCCCGACGACGAGGCGTTCTACGGCCTGGGCCAGCACCAGCAGGGCACGATGAACTACAAGGGCAAGGACGTGGAGCTGGCCCAGCACAACATCGACATCGCCATTCCGTTCGTGGTGTCCAGCCGCCACTACGGCGTGCTGTGGGACAACAACAGCATCACCCGCTTTGGTGATCCGCGCCCGTACCAGATGATCGACAAGCAGTTGCAGGTGTTCGACGCCGACGGCAAGCGCGGCGGCCTCACCGCCAACTACTACGTGGACGGCAAGCTCAAGCTCAGCCGCGTCGAGTCGCAGGTCAACTACCAGTACAACCCCGACCAGCAAAACTGGCCGGCCGCGCTGCAGGACAAGCCGGGCCAGACCGGCGGCCCCGGCCAGACGGTGGAGTGGAAGGGCTCGCTGGCCTCCGACGTAGCCGGCGTGCACAAGTTCCGCCTGTACGCCAGCGGCTATTTCAAGCTGTACGTGGACGACAAGCCGGTGCTGGACGACTGGCGCCAGAACTGGAACCCCTGGTACCGCGACTTCACCGTGGCCATGCAGCCGGGCGAGAAGCACGCCATCCGCCTCGACTGGACGCCGCAGTCCGGCTACATCGCGCTGGAGCACCAGGACCCGCTGCCGGCCGATGAGCAGGGCGAGCTGTCGCTGTCCTCCGAGCTGGGCCACGCGATCGACTACTACTTCATCGGCGGCGACAACCTCGACCAGGTGATCGCCGGCTACCGCGAGGTCACCGGCAAGGCCGTGATGCTGCCGCGCTGGGCCTACGGCTTCTGGCAGAGCCGCGAGCACTACGCCTCCAGCGACGACCTGATCGGCACCGTGCAGCAATACCGCAAGCTCGGCCTGCCGCTGGACAACATCGTGCAGGACTGGTTCTACTGGAAAGAGGACGCCTGGGGCTCGCAGCGCTTCGACACCACGCGCTACCCCGACCCGCAGAAACTGCTCGACACCCTGCACGGCCTGCACGCGCGGCTGATGATCTCGGTGTGGCCCAAGTTCTATCCCACCACGGCCAACTACAAGGAGCTGGACGCCAAGGGCTACATCTACCGCCGCAACGTGGAGCTGGGCCAGAAGGACTGGGTCGGCCCGGGCTACCTCAGCTCGTTCTACGACCCGTACAGCCAGGAGGCGCGCGACATCTACTGGCGCCAGATCAACGACGGCCTGGGCAAGCTGGGCATGGATGCGTGGTGGATGGACGCCACCGAGCCGGACATCCAGTCCAACATCAGCATCGAGGAGCGCAAGCGGCGCATGGGGCCGACCGCGCAGGGGCCGGGCGCGGCGTTCTTCAACTCCTTCCCGCTGATGACCACCAGCGCGGTGTACCAGGGCAGCCGCAAGTCCTACCCGGACCAGCGCGTGTTCATCCTCACCCGCTCGGCGTTCGCCGGGCAGCAGCGCAACGGCGCGGCCAGCTGGAGCGGCGACGTGGTGTCGCGCTGGAGCAACCTGCGCGACCAGATTTCCGCGGGCGTCAACTTCTCGCTGTCGGGCATCCCCAACTGGACCACCGACATCGGCGGCTTCGCGCTGGAGTCGCGCTACGAGAAGCCTGACGCGAAGGATCTGGAGGAGTGGCGCGAGCTCAACCTGCGCTGGTTCCAGTTTGGCGCGTTCAGCCCGCTGTTCCGCTCGCACGGGCAGTTTCCGCTGCGCGAGATCTACAACATCGCGCCGGTGGGTTCGGACATCTACAACGCGCTGGCCTGGTACGACAAGCTGCGCTACCGCCTGCTGCCGTACATCTACACGCTGGCGGCCGACACCTGGTTCAAGGACGGCACCATCATGCGCGGCCTGGTGATGGATTTCCCGAACGACCCCAAGGTGCGCAACATCGATGACGAGTACCTGTTCGGCCCGTCCTTCCTGGTCGCCCCGGTGAGCACCTACCACGCGCGCCGCCGCGACGTGTACCTGCCCGCCGGCAGCAACTGGTACGACTTCTACACCGGCAAGCCGTACACGGGCGGGCAGACCATCAGCGCCGACGCGCCGCTGGAACGCATGCCGCTGTTCGTGCGCGCCGGCGCCATCGTGCCGGTGGGCCCGGCCGTGCAGTACAGCGACGAGAAGCCCGACGCGCCGATCACGCTGTTCGTCTACACCGGCGCCGACGGCACGTTCTCGCTGTATACCGACCAGGGCACCACCTACGGCTACGAGCACGGCGCGTACGAGCGCATCGCGCTGGGCTACGACCAGGCCAGCGGCACGCTCAGCATCGGCAAGCGCGAGGGCAGCTATCCCGGCATGCCGGCGCAGCGCACGTTCGACATCCGCTGGATCGACGGCCCCACGCCCGACGCCACCAACTTCGACGCCAAGCCCGCGCAGCGCGTCTCCTACGACGGCAACGCGATCACCGTGCGCCGCGACGCGCCCGCCGCATGAGGCGGGCAGGGAACCGATCGATGAGCCGTCATCTGCGCCTGCGCATGCACGCCCTGGCCGCCCTGCTGCTGGCCGTCGCCGGCCCCGTCCTGGCGGCCAGCGGCAGCGGCCTGCAACTGCACGACGACCGGCCCGCCCGCTCGTTCAACGAGGCCTACCCGCTGGGCAACGGGCGCATGGGCGTGATGGTGTATGGCGGCGTGGACGAGGCGCGCTACTCGCTCAGCGAGATCACCGTGTTCTCCGGCTCGCGCTATGACGACGCCGACCGCAAGGACGCGGCCAGCTACCTGCCGCGCATCCGCCAGCTGCTGCGCGACGGCCACAACGTCGAGGCCGAGCAACTGGCCAACCAGCACTTCAACTGGAACCAGCCGGCGCAGGGCGAAGGCGCCGAGACGCACTACGGCACCTTCCAGGGGCTGGGCACGCTGACCCTGGCGTTCGCCCACGACGACGCGCCGGTGAGCGCCTACCAGCGCCGCCTGGACCTGCCCACCGCCACCAGCGACCTCAGCTACACGCGCGGCGGCGTGCATTACCGGCGCGAGATGTTCGTCAGCGCGCCCGACCAGGTGATGGTGCTGCGCCTGTCCGCCGACCGTGCCGGCGCGCTGGATTTCGTGGCGCGGCTCGGCCGCAGCGAGCGCGCCACGGTCAGCGCCGATGGCGACAACGGCCTGCTGCTGCGCGGCCAGCTCGACAGCGGCGGCAGCCAGCCCGGGCTGGCCTTTGCCGCGCGCGTGCGCGTGCTGGCGCCCGGCGCGCAGGTGCACGCCGACCACGATGGCGTGCACGTCAGCCATGCCACCGAGGCCACGCTGCTGATCAGCGAGGCCACCGACTACGACGGCTTTGCCGGCCGCCACACCGCCGACCCGGTAGCCGCCAGCGCCGAGGACCTGCGCCGCGTGGCCGACCGTTCGCCCGAGGCGCTGCACGCGGCGCACGTGGCCGACTTTCGCCCGTGGTTCGACCGCGCGGCGCTGCAACTGGGCACGCCCGATCCCACGCGCGAGGCCATGCCCACGCGCCAGCGCCTGGCCGCCTACGCCGACGGCCACGATCCCGATTTCGCCGCGCTGTATTTCCAGTACGCGCGCTATTTGCTGATCTCCTCCTCGCGCCCCGGCGGCCTGCCGGCCAACCTGCAAGGGCTGTGGGCCGAAGGCACCAGCACGCCCTGGAACGGCGACTACCACACCAACGTCAACATCGAGATGAACTACTGGCCGGCGGAAACCACCGGCCTGGGCGAGCTGGCGCAGCCGCTGTTCGCCTTCATCGACTCGCTGCGCGAGCCCGGCGCCAAGACCGCGCAGCGCTACTACGGCGCGCGCGGCTGGGTGGTGCACACGCTGACCAACACCTGGGGCTTCACCGCGCCCGGCGCCGAGGCCAGCTGGGGGCTGTGGCAGGGCGCGCCGGCGTGGCTGGGCTTTCACATCTGGGATCACTACCGCTTCACCGGCGACCGCGATTTCCTGCGTCGCTACTACCCGGCGCTGCGTGACGCGGCGCGTTTCTACGCCGACACGCTGGTGGAGGAGCCGGCCCACCATTGGCTGGTCACCTCGCCCTCCAGCTCGCCGGAAAACACCGTCTACATGCCGGACGGCCGCAAGGCCGCCATCGTGATTGGCCCGGCGATGGATTCGCAGTTGGTGCGCTTTCTGTTCGGCGCCGTGATCGAGGCCTCGCAGACCTTGCAGGTGGACGCCGACCTGCGCGCCGAACTGACCGCCAAGCGCGCCCGGCTGGCGCCGATCGAGACCGGCGCGGACGGCCGCATCCTGGAATACCTCCAGCCCTACCGCGAGACCGAGCCGCACCACCGCCACATGTCGCACCTGTGGGGGCTGTTTCCCGGCCACCAGATCTCGCTGGACGCCACTCCCGCGCTGGCCGCTGCCGCCGCCCGCTCGCTCGACGTGCGCGGCGACGACGCCACCGGCTGGTCGGAGGCGTACAAGGTCAACCTGTGGGCCCACCTGGGCGACGGCAACCGCGCGCTGCGCCTGCTCGACGTGCTGTTCAAGCCCGCCTCAAGCGACACGCGCATCGGCCACGAATGGGCCGGCACCTATCCCAACCTGCTCAACGCCGGCCCGCCGTTCCAGATCGACGGCAACTTCGGCGCCACCTCCGGCATCGTGGAAATGCTGCTGCAAAGCGACGAAACCCTGCACCTGCTGCCCGCCCTGCCCGATGCCTGGAGCGAGGGCGACGTGCGCGGCCTGCACGCCCGCGGCGGCTTCGTGGTGGACCTGCGCTGGGCCCATGGCAAACTGCTCGACGCCACCATCCACGCCGCCCGCGGCGGCCCCTGCGTGGTGCGCTACGGCCACCACACCACCACCCTCCAGACCCAACCCGACCACACCTACCACCTCACGCCAGCGGATTTCCGCTAGACGCGCCCACAGGACTGCGGCGGTTGTTGTGGGGGCGACTTGAAGTCGCGATGCTCCAGGGCGGAATCAACAGCATCGCGGCTGAAGCCGCTCCCACATGATGCGCGGCGCCTGTAGGAGCGCACCCTGTGCGCGATGCTTTTCGAAAGCAACGGCATCGCGCACAAGGTGCGCTCCTACGGGTCTGCGGCGGCTGTTGTGGGAGCGACTTCAGTCGCGATGCTTTTGGGCGGAATCAACAGCATCGCGGCTGAAGCCGCTCCCACATGATGCGCGGCGCCTGTAGGAGCGCACCCTGTGCGCGATGCTTTTCAAAAGCAACGGCATCGCGCACAAGGTGCGCTCCTACAGAAGGCGCGGGCAAGGGTATCGCGACTGAAACCGCTCCCACCCAACACAAGGCCAGGGCGCGCAGCGGCTCAGGCGCGGCCGTAGACGTCGTCGTAGCGCACGATGTCGTCCTCGCCCAGGTAGCTGCCGGACTGCACCTCGATCAGTTCCAGCGGTACCTTGCCGGGGTTGCGCAGGCGGTGCTTGCTGCCCAGGGGGATGTAGGTGCTCTGGTTTTCGCCGAGCAGGAACACCTTGTCGTCGCAGGTGACCTCGGCGGTGCCGGAGACGACGATCCAGTGCTCGGCGCGGTGGTGGTGTTTTTGCAGGCTGAGGCTGGCGCCGGGCTTGACCACGATGCGCTTGACCTGGAAACGCTCGCCTTCCTCCAGCGAGTCGTAGTGGCCCCACGGGCGGTGCACGACGCGGTGCAGGGAGTGCTCGCTGCGGCCGGCGGCCTTGAGTTGCTCCACGATCTTTTTCACGTCCTGCGCCGCGTCGCGGTGGGCCACGAGGGTGGCGTCGGGCGTGGTCACCACCACCAGGTTGTCCACGCCCACGGTGGCCAGCAGGTGGCGGTCATGCGAGCGCAGCAGCGAGTTGTGCGTGGCCACGGCGAGGGTGTCGCCCTCGCGCAGGTTGCCGTCGGCGTCCTTGTCGCCGGTAAGCCACAGCGCCGACCACGAGCCGATGTCGCTCCACGCGCAGCTGACCGGGATGACGGCGGCGCGGCGGGTTTTTTCCATCACCGCGTAGTCGATGGAGTCGTCGGGCACGCGGGCAAACGCATCGCGGTCGATGCGCACGAAATCGAGATCGGTGGTGGCCTTGGCGTGTGCCTCGCGCACGGCGGCCAGCATGGCCGGTGCGTGTTCGGCCAGCTCGTCCAGGTAGCGCACGGCCTTGAACAGGAACATGCCCGAGTTCCAGTCGTAGCCGCCATCGGCGAGATAGGACTGGGCCGTGGCCAGCGCGGGTTTCTCCACAAACTCGGCCACGCGATAGGCATGCGCGTCGATGGCCTCGGCGCGGCGGATGTAGCCGAAGCCGGTTTCCGGGCGGTCGGGGCGGATGCCGAACGTAGCCAGCCAGCCTTGCGCCGCCAGCGGCAGCGCCTGCGTCACCGCCTGCACGAAGGCGGCGGTGTCGCCGATCAGGTGGTCGGCGGGCAGCACCAGCAGCACGGCGTCGGGGTCGCGATCCAGCGCCTGCAATGCGCCCAGCGCAATCGCCGGCGCGGTGTTGCGGGCCAGCGGCTCCAGCACGATGGTGGCGTTGTCGATGCCCGATGCCAGCAACTGGTCGGCAGCAAGGAAACGGTGGTCGTCGCTGGCCACCACGATGGGCGCGGCCACGTCGGGCAACTGGCGCGTGCGCGCGAGCGTCTGCTGGAAAAGCGTGCCTTTGCCGGCCAACGCCAGGAATTGCTTGGGCAGGTTCTTGCGCGACACCGGCCAGAGCCGGGTGCCGCTGCCGCCACTGAGAATGAGGGGAATCAACATCTCGCCATCATAGCGCCAGCCAACGCCGACGAACTCGCGGCGCGGCGGTGCCAAGCCGTGGCTCCTCCCCCAGTCTGGCAGGGGAGGCTGGGAGGGGGCGGAGCGGGAAGATCAAGAGCGAACCCCCGCAGACGCGTCATTTTCGCGTGATGTAGGAGCGCACCTTGTGCGCGATGCTTTTCGTGACGTGACGAAGAGCATCGCGCACAAGGTGCGCTCCTACGGGGGTATCAGCGCCCGGCCAGCTCGTCGATCACCCGGCGCAAACCCTCGCGCCAGTCGGGCAGGGTGAGGCCAAACTGCGTGCGCAGCGCGGTGGTGTCCAGCACCGACCAGGCAGGGCGTGGGGCGGGCGTGGGGAATTCGTGGCTGGCGATGGGCTGCACGTGGGGCGCGCGAGGCAGCAGCCCCGCCGCCACCGCCTGGGTAAAGATCGCGCTGGCAAAGCCGTGCCAGGTGGTGGCGTCGCTGGCGACCAGGTGGTAGGTGCCTTGCAGCCGCTGGCGCGTGGACGTGTCGGCCTGCTGCCAGCGGTCCAGCACGGCCAGCGTGGTGTCCACGATCAGGCCGGTGTCGGTGGGTGCACCATGCTGGTCGTCCACCACGCGCAACGTGTCGTGCTCGGCGCCCAGGCGCAGCATGGTGCGCAGGAAATTGTGGCCGTGCGCGGCGTAGACCCACGCCGTGCGAAAAATGACATGGTCGGCGCCGCTGTCGCGCAGCGCCCGCTCGCCGGCCAGCTTGCTGCGACCGTAGGCGTTGATCGGCGCGGTATCGTCGCTTTCGACGTACGGCCTGGCCTGTTGGCCGTCGAACACGTAGTCGGTGGAGTAGTGCACCACCAGCGCGCCATGCGCCGCCGCCCAGCGCCCGATCACGCCCACGGCCTCGCCGTTAACCCGCGTGGCCAGTGCCTCCTCCTGCTCGGCGCGGTCGACAGCGGTATAGGCGGCGGTGTTGATGATGAGCCGGGGCTGCAGGCGATCGAGATGGGCGGCAAGCGTGGCGGGTATCGACAGGTCGATGGCCTCGCCGTGCGCGCCATCACGACTGGCCACCACCAACGCACCGTGCCTCGCCAGTCCGCCTTGCTGGATGAAGTGGCGACCGAGCTGGCCGTTGGCGCCGAGCAGCAGGGTTTTCATGCGTCATCTCCCTGCGGGCGTGAGGGGTTTCCCCTCTCCCACCGGTGGGAGAGGGAGGCGCGAAGGCGCCGGGAGAGGGGGGGCGGCGGCCGGGCCCTCTCCCCAACCCCTCTCCCATGAATGGGAGAGGGGCTCAAGCGGGCTCCTGCCGGGGTGAGGCGAGGGGACATTCATGCCTGGTACGTCGGCAACCGTTCGGGTGCCACGTCGGCGAGCAGGGGCGCCCTGGCATCCTTGTCGGAAAGCGTCGGTGCGCTGACGGGCCAGTCGATGCCGAAGGCCGCGTCGTTCCAGCGGATGCCGGCGTCGGTGCCGGGGTCGTACAGCGCGGTGCACTGGTAACTGAAGGTGGCGAAGTCGGACACCACGCAGAAGCCGTGGGCAAAACCCTCGGGCACCCAGAAATGGCGATGGTTGTCGGCGCTGAGCATGGTGCCCACCGAGCGGCCGAAGGTGGGCGAGCCGCGACGGATGTCCACCGCCACGTCGTACACCTCGCCCTCCAGCACGCTCACCAGTTTGCCCTGCGGGTTGGGCCACTGGTAATGCAGGCCGCGCAGCACGCCGCGCGCCGAGCGCGATACGTTGGATTGAACAAACTCGACGTGCAGGCCGAGCTTTTCCCAGGTGGTCTTGTTGTAGCTCTCGTAGAAAAAGCCGCGGGCGTCGCCAAACACTCGTGGCTCAAGGATCAAGGCGCCGGGCAGTGCCGTCTCGATCACCTTCATCGGCGGGCCTGGGTGGTGAGCTGGCGCAGGTACTGGCCGTAGCCGGTCTTGGCCAGCGGTGCGGCCAGTGCCAGCAGGTGCTCGGTGTCGATCCAGCCGTTGAGGTAGGCGATCTCCTCGGGGCAGCACACTTTCAGGCCCTGGCGGTTCTCGATGGTCTGGACGTAGTTGCCCGCCTCCATCAGCGACTCGTGCGTGCCGGTGTCCAGCCAGGCGAAGCCGCGGCCCAGTTGCTCCAGATGCAGCGAGTTGTCGTCGAGGTAGCAGCGGTTGAGGTCGGTGATCTCCAGCTCGCCGCGCGAGGAGGGGCGCAGCGCGGCGGCGTAGTCGCAGGCGCGTCCATCGTAGAAATACAGGCCGGTGACGGCGTAGTTGGACTTGGGTTGGGCCGGCTTTTCCTCCAGCCCGATCACGCGGCCGTCGGCGTCGAACTCGGCCACGCCGTAGCGCTCGGGGTCCTTCACCCAATAGCCGAACACGGTGGCGCCGTGCTCGCGCGCGGCGGCGCGGCGCAGGCGCTCGGTGAAGCCGTGGCCGTAGAAAATGTTGTCGCCCAGCACCAGGCAGCTGGGCTGGCCGTCGATGAAATCGCGGCCGATGGTGAACGCCTGCGCCAGTCCGTCAGGCGAGGGCTGCACCGCGTAGCTGATGTTGATGCCCCACGACGAGCCGTCGCCCAGCAGGCGCTGGAACATCGCCTGCTCGTGCGGCGTGTTGATCACCAGCACGTCGCGGATGCCGGCCAGCATCAGCGTGGCCAGCGGGTAGTAGATCATCGGCTTGTCGTACACCGGCAGCAGCTGCTTGCTGACCGCGCGGGTGATCGGGTGCAGCCGCGTGCCGGACCCGCCGGCCAGGATGATGCCCTTGGTGGTCATGCGCCGAGCCGCTCCATGCGATAGCTGCCGTCGAGCACGCGCTGCACCCACGGCTGGTGGTCGAGGTACCAGTCCACCGTGTGCGCGATGCCGGTCTCGAAGGTCTGTGACGGCTGCCAGCCCAGCTCGCGTTGCAGCTTGCCGGCGTCGATGGCGTAGCGGCGGTCGTGGCCGGGGCGGTCCTTGACGTAGGTGATCAGCGACTCGCGCGTGCGCCCGTCGGCCAGCGGCCGGCGGGCGTCGAGCAGGGCGCAGATGGTTTTCACCACGGTGATGTTCTCGCGTTCGGCGTTGCCGCCCACGTTGTAGGTCTCGCCCACGCGCCCGGCCTCCAGCACGCGGCGGATGGCGCTGCAGTGGTCGCCCACGTACAACCAGTCGCGGATGTTGCGGCCGTCGCCGTAGACCGGCAGCGACTCCCCCGCCAGCGCCTTCTGGATCACCAGCGGGATGAGCTTTTCGGGAAATTGGTACGGCCCGTAGTTGTTGGAGCAGTTGGTGGTGAGCGTGGGCAGGCCGTAGGTGTGGTGAAACGCGCGCACCAGGTGGTCGGACGCGGCCTTGGACGCCGAATAGGGCGAATTGGGCGCGTACGGCGTGGTTTCGGTGAACTTGCCCTCGGCGCCGAGCGAGCCGTACACCTCGTCGGTGGATACGTGCAGGAAACGGAACGCCTCGCGCGCGCCGCCGTCGAGACCGCGCCAATGGTCGCGGGCGCCTTCCAGCAGGCCCAGCGTGCCCACCACATTGGTCTGCACGAAGTCGGCCGGGCCGTCGATGGAGCGGTCCACGTGCGATTCGGCCGCAAAATTCACGATGGCGTCGGGCCGGTGCTCGGCCAGCAGGCGGGCCACCAGCGTCCGGTCGCCAATGTCGCCCTGCACGAAAACGTGGTCCGCCCGGCCCTGCAGCGAGGCCAGGGTGTCCGGGTTGCCGGCATAGGTGAGCTTGTCCAGGTTGACCACGCGCCAGCCGTCGGCCACCGCCTGCAGCACGAAATTGGCGCCGATGAAGCCGGCGCCGCCGGTGACGAGTAGTGTTTTCATGGCGTCTCGATCGGTCGATGGAGCCGGCATTGTGCCATGGCCACCGCGCCGGCCCGGCGGGGCGGCCCGTTGGCGGGGCCTGTGCGGGGCATTTGGTTAAGGTAGCGGGCAGGGCATCCCGGTTATCATTGCCGGCTACGGGTTTTCGCTGCGTTCCCCCTTGGCATCGGCGCTTGCGCACCCTTCAGGATGATTGGCATGACCAAAAAGACCAGAACGCCCCACGCCCTGGGTACGCGGGCGATCCACGCCGGGCAGCACCCCGACCCCAGCACGGGCGCGATCATGACGCCCATCTACGCCACCTCCACCTACGTGCAGGAAAGCCCGGGCAAGCACAAGGGTTTCGAGTATTCGCGCTCGCAAAACCCCACCCGCATGGCCTACGAGCGCTGCATGGCCGACCTGGAAGGCGGCGTGGCCGGTTTCGCCTTTGCCTCCGGCCTGGCGGCCGCCTCCACGGTGCTGGAGCTGCTGGACTCGGGCAGCCACGTGATCGCCATGGACGACCTCTACGGCGGCACCTACCGACTGTTCGAGCGGGTGCGCCGGCGTTCGGCGGGGCTGGACTTCAGCTTCGTCGACCTCAACGACACCGCCGCGATGAAGGCCGCGCTGCGGCCCAACACCCGGATGATCTGGGCCGAAAGCCCCACCAACCCGATGCTCAAGCTGGTGGACCTGGCCAAGGTGGCGGCGTTCGCCAAGAAGCACGGCCTGATCCTGGTGGTGGACAACACCTTCTGCTCGCCCATGATCCAGCGCCCGCTGGAGTTTGGCGCCGACGTGGTGGTGCACTCGGCTACCAAGTACATCAACGGGCACTCCGACATCGTCGGCGGCATGGTGGTGTGCGGCAACGACGAGCTGGCCGCGCAGATCGGCTTCCTGCAGAACTCGGTCGGCGGCATCGCCGGCCCGTTCGACGCCTTCCTGGCCATGCGCGGCCTGAAGACCCTGCACCTGCGCATGAAGGCGCATTGCGAGGGCGCGCTGGCCATCGCCAAGTGGCTGGAGCGCCACCCGGCGGTGGAGCGCGTGATCTACCCCGGCCTGAAAAGCCACCCGCAGCACGCCCTGGCCAAGCGCCAGATGGACGGTTTCGGCGGCATCGTCACCATCGTGGTCAAGGGCGGCATGCGCAAGGCGCGCCGCATGCTCGAGCGCTGCGAGCTGTTTGCCCTGGCCGAATCGCTGGGCGGCGTGGAAAGCCTGATCGAACACCCCGCCAGCATGACCCACGCCTCGGTCCCCGCGGCCAACCGCAAGCGCCTGGGCATCAGCGACGGGCTGGTGCGGCTGTCGGTGGGCACGGAGGATGTGGGCGATCTGATCGCGGAACTCGAGCGCGCGCTCGGAAATTAGGATCGTAAATGCAATCCACAGCAACTTTGGTGCAACGCTCACAGCGGGCAATGATGTCGCTCTCCCGCGACATGGCGGAAAGCATGCGGCAGCCTGAGTTCTGGGCATATTCGTCGTGGCTCGATATTGTGACCCGCTACCGAAAGCTTTATTTGGGCATGTTGTGGGCGTTGATTCCGCCATTGGTCTATGTGTTTGGTCTGGGCTACATGTACTCGGCCATTTCGGGTCGCGGCGGCAACTTTATTTCCCACTTGGGCATGGGTTGGGCACTGTGGCGCTTGACCACGATGGTCATTAACGATTCGGCAGGTGTGTACAGCAGCTACAAGGCGTTCATTCTTGACGGTCGAACTTGTCTTACCGATTTCCTGCTGCGCACGATGGCCAAGGCTGTTTTCTATTTTGCGTTCGCCTTCGTTGTGGTGTTGCTAGTGCTGGTCAGGGACCCCACCGTGCACTGGCAAGGCATGTTGACGATGGTGGTCACGCTGCCCATCTATCTGTTCAACCTTCTCTGGCTCTCGGTAGCGATCTCGCTGCTGGGTGCTCGTTATCCGGACGTGCGGGAGTTCATCAGCACCATTCTTCTGTTCGGCTTTTTCCTCACTCCGATCCTGTGGAATGCGCAGACGCTGCCGCCTGGCTCAATGCGCGGAGCCATTGCGCGCTTCAATCCGGCATTTCATTTCGTGGAGTTTGTGCGCGCGCCGGTACTGGGCGAACACGTGGAAACCATGTCGCTGGCGGTTGTCGTGGTGATGACTTTGGGCGGTTGGGCGCTGGCGGTGTGGTTGTATCGTCGTTATGCGCGTTTCGTACCATTGTGGGCCTGAGGATTGACAATGAGCACACATATTCGCGTACGCAATCTCTCGCTGGAGGTTCCGCTTTACCTGCAGAGTGATCGCTCAGCGAAATCGTGGTTGCAGACCCTGCTGGGTGCTGCTACTGCGCGCCCTCGGCGCGAGTTCCTGACGATTCTCGATGACGTCTCGTTCGATGTGGAGGAGGGCGATCGACTGGCCTTGGTTGGCCGCAACGGTGCCGGGAAATCCACCTTGCTGCGCGTGCTGACTGAAGCATTTCTGCCAACCAAGGGGACGGTGGATGTCAGTGGTACGCGACAGGCTTTGCTGAATATCTCGCTAGGTTTCAATGCGCAGGCGACGGTAATGGAGAATATCTATCTGCGCGGTACTGCCATGGGAATTCATACTGCACAATTGCGGTCACTGGTTGGTCCCATCCTGGATTTCGCTGGTTTGCAGGAACTGGCGCAACGTCGTTTGCACACTTTGTCGTCCGGCCAGAGGATGCGTCTTGGCTTCGCTATCGCCACCTCGGTTGAACAGGACATCATCCTGATGGACGAGTGGCTAGGGGCTGGTGATGCGGAGTTTCTCAAGCATGCGCGAGAGCGGATGGATGATCGCGTGCGTGGCAGCAAGATCATCGTGTTGGCCAGCCACAATAACAACTTGCTGAGGCGCATTTGCAACAAGGGCTTGGTGATGGATAAGGGGCGCGTAATGTTCTTTGGCCCTATTGATGAAGCGCTGGAGGTGTACAAGGGTACCATTTCGTCGCCACGGCTCATCGCCAAGCCGGCGTCTGTCTGATCGTGTCGATGCCTGCCGCTGTTCGCAACATCCTGGTCGTCATCGGTACGCGCCCCGAGGCAATCAAGATGGCACCCATAGTGCTCGCGCTGCGCGCGCAGCCGTGGGTGCGATTGCGGGTTCTGGCCACCGCGCAGCATCGCGACATGCTGGATCAAGTATTGCGTGTCTTTGCCGTAGTGCCGGACATCGATTTCGACGTGATGCGCGCCAACCAGCAGCTTGTCGGCCTCACTGCCCGTCTCTTGGAAAAGCTGGACGTGGTACTCGACCAAGAACGTCCCGATGTTGTCCTCGCCCAAGGCGATACCACCACCGTATTCACCGCCGCACTGGCTTGTTTCTATCGGCGCATCCCATTTGGCCATGTGGAAGCGGGTTTGCGCACGGGGAACATGGATTATCCGTTCCCCGAGGAGATGAATCGCGTTGTTGTTGGGCGCATGGCGCGTTGGCATTTCGCCCCTACACAGAGGGCCGCGCAGAATCTTCTTGCCGAAGGCGTCCCGGCGGCGAACGTTCACGTTACTGGTAATACCGTGATTGATGCCTTGCGGCACGTGAGTGCAGGAATGGCCAGTACTGTCAGTGACGCTGCGGCGCCGAGGTCGATTCTGGTCACCGCACACCGGCGTGAGAATTTTGGCGCGCCGTTCGAGCGCATTCTTCAGGCACTGAAGGCCATCGCCGATCAACGCGGCGACATTCGCATCGTGTTCCCGCTGCATCCGAACCCCCATGTGGCTCCGGTGGCCCGTCGAATCCTCGGCGAGCATCCTCGGATCGAGTTGTGTGCGCCGCTCGATTACGTCCCTTTCATTGCGGCGATGAGGCATAGCTACTTGATCCTCAGCGATTCGGGTGGCGTGCAGGAGGAGGCCCCGGCGTTGGGCAAACCGGTACTGGTTCTGCGTGACAAAACCGAACGGCAGGAAGCGGTGGATGCGGGCGTGGCGCGGCTGGTTGGTACCGACACGTCGGTCATTTGCCGTGAAGTGATGCGACTGTTGGATGACGCCGTGGCTTACGGTCAGATGGCTATGGGTATTTCTCCGTACGGCGATGGTCAGGCGGCATCGCGCATCGTGGAGATATTGAAGCGCGACTTCGCCTGCGATCAGTGAGGAAGGCGTGCGTATTTTGCTGATTGCTTATGAATTCCCGCCGGGTCGTTCGCCACGCGCATTGCGTTGGCGGTATCTGGTGCGGGAGTTGACGTTGCATGGCCACGAAGTACACGTACTGACGCCGGATAAGGGAGATCCGGAGCTGGACTTTCCTGCGGGCGCGGGCAGCGTGGACATTCATCGCGTGTTTGCGGGGCCGGTAGCTTTTCTGGAGTCGCGCCGGCGGCGCGCTCCGACGTCGACGTCTCGCTCGGCAGGATGCCGGACAGGCACCGCGAGGCTCAACTGGAAGGGGCGATTGACTGCGAGCTTGAAGGAGCTTGCTGACAGGCTGATGTTCCCCGATGTGCGCGCGGAGTGGACGCCATGGGCGCGTGCGGCCACCGATCGCTTGTTGGTGTCATTGCGACCAGACGTGGTGGTGACGTCGCACGAGCCTGCTTCCATTCTCCCGCTTGGGCGATATGCCAAACGCAGGGGATTTGCTTGGGTGGCTGATCTCGGCGATCCGATTTGTGCGCCGTACACACCGTCACGCTGGTATTCGCGAGCCAGAGCGCTGGAAGCCAGTGTGGTTGGCGAGGCCAATCTGCTGCTCGTTCCCAATGATGCTGCGCGGGAGGAACTGCTGCGGCGACATGAGGGGCTGGCGGATCGTTGCGTTGTGCTTTCACAGGGCTATGACGATCGTGGCGAGGCGTCATGTGAGCTGTTGCCTTTGGCGTCCGATCGGCTCGAACTGCTGTACGCCGGTCGACTTTACGGATTTCGCGATCCGTCGCGGCTGCTGGAGGCGCTATCCGTTGTTGATGGCGTGCGCCTCACCATGGTGCTCGGTGATCCGCCGGCCGCCGGGATAATCGGCAATATCGACTTGGGTGAGCGGCTGCGTATTGTGGGCTCGCTGCCGCACGCCGAGGTGCTGGCCATGCAGCGACAGGCCGATGTGCTGGTCAGCTTGGGCAATCGAGGTTTGCCGGTGCAGGTGCCGGGCAAGCTGTTTGAATATCTCGGCACACCCAAGCCGATCCTGCATATTGATACCGGCACGGACGATGCAGCCGCGCGTATCCTCGACCGGCTTCACCGCGGCTGGTTGTGTACGGATGAGACGGGCGCGATCAGCTCGCTGCTTCGCGACCTGAGACAGAAGAAGCTTTCGGGACGTCTGACCGATGGCTTGCAGCTCGCGCCTGAGTCTGCTTATGCCATTTCTGTGCTGGGGCGGCGTCTTTCTGATCTGCTGACAAAAGTCGTGGAGCAGGCGCTATCTGCGGAGACGCACTAACCAATTGAAGATGGAGCGTTCAGCGATGAGCGAAGATTTCAGCGTCGCGGCGGTTGCCAGAGGCACGCCGGCTGCCCTCAGTGTGCTAGGACTGGGTTACATCGGCCTGCCCACAGCCGCAATGTTTGCTTCGGCGGGAATGCGGGTGGTGGGCGTGGATGTGAATGCGGACATTGTGGCTGCGATCAACGAGGGGCGTACCCACATCGAGGAGGGCAACCTCAATCGGCTGGTGGCGGGAGTTGTGGCAGCGGGCAACTTGCACGCATCGATTACGGCAGTAGAGGCGGATGCCCACATCATTGCTGTGCCAACGCCGGTAAGCAGCGATCATGGGCCGGACCTGAGTTACGTGCTGGCGGCGGGCAGGGCGTTGGCGCCGGTGCTGCGCAAGGGGGATCTCATCATCCTGGAGTCGACTTCGCCGGTAGGTACCACGGCTGTGCTTGCCGGGCTACTGGCCAGACAACGTCCGGATTTGGTGTTTCCCAGCGCCGGTCGAAGCGAGCCGGACGTGCACATGGCCTATTGTCCCGAACGCATCATTCCCGGACGGATGCTTGAGGAACTGGTCGCCAATGACCGCATCATCGGTGGCATGACACCGGCATGCGCGCATCGTGCCGCCGCGCTCTATCGCAAGTTCGTGAGGGGTGAGTGCCTGATCTCCAACGATCGCACGGCTGAGATGGTGAAATTGGCCGAAAATGCATTTCGCGACACGAGCATCGCGTTCGCCAATGAGTTGTCGATGGTCTGCGCAGACCTGTCGATCAATGTCTGGGACGTTATCGCCTTTGCCAACCGCCATCCGCGCGTGTCCATCCTCAATCCCGGCCCGGGTGTAGGGGGGCATTGCATCGCTGTCGATCCATGGTTCATCGTGGCTTCCGACCCCAAACGAGCCACGCTGATTAGGACCTCGAGAGAGGTCAACGATGCCAAAATCGATTATGTGATCGAACAGGTGGATCGCGCGGTGGCACAGGCCGGGGCAGGGGTGGTGGCTTGTCTCGGGCTCACCTACAAACCCGATGTTGACGATTTTCGCGAGAGTCCGGCGTTGAAGATCGCCCGCGTTGTTTCCGCCAAATATCCTGGTCGAGTCGTATGTGCTGACCCCTATGCGGGAGCATTGCCCCCGGAGGTGACTGGCGATTTGCGTATGGCCGATGCCGCTACGGCGTTGGATGAAGCCAGTGTGGTGGTGATGTTGGTGGGCCACACGGCCTTCCGCGTACTTCTCCCTCCTCGTGACCGTGTACTTGTGGACACCATCGGCTTCTGGCGTTGATCGTGAAGGTCATGGCATGAACGTCACGGCGAAACGCTTGTGGTGGCTGGGTACGGCGGCGGTGGCGATAGCGGTAGGTTTGCAATGGCCTGTCCGGCATGCCATCGCACTGCCTCAGCCCGTTGTACTCCAGAAAAGCGATTTCATGGTATTCGGCGGTGACTACGATGCCCAAGTCCGTAACGGGTTTCGTCCGCGAGCGGATGTCTCCGCTGTCCAGTTGGGTATTCCGCTCGACTGGAACATGGATCCGTTCGGTGATCGAAATTGGCGATTCCAGTTGAGCGCTTGGCGCATGCTCAATCCCATTTGGGAGCGTTGGTACGGACGCGATTGGAAGCGTCTGCATGAAGAATTGGCTCCATGGATACACGATTGGTACAGGTATCACGTTACGCAGCACAAAGTGTCCGATTTCGAGTGGTACGACATGTCTGCCGGCCTGCGTGCGCAGCATCTCGCGTTATTGTTGTGGCTGCACAATCAGGGGCGACTGCGACTCACTCCTGAGGAGCTTGGAGAGGTGCATGCCCTGGCTCACTGGCATATCGAGAAGCTTAGGGACCCGGCATTTATTACCCATGGCAACCATGCCATCTTCCAGATACAGGGGCTGCGCCTCCTATGCTTGGCGTGGCCCGAAGGCGGTTGTCGGGGGGAGGAGGCCTATTCGGCCCAGTTGATGGGGAAGTTGTTGCGCTCCCAGTTCGGCAAGGATGGCGTACACACGGAAAATTCGCCGGCTTACCATCTCTTTGTACTGAAAACGTTTGCGGGCATCCGTCCAGCGTTGTATCCACCGATTGAACACATGTTTTCCCATGCGTTGTCTGAAGCGCGAGGGGTGGCGCCTTGGTTTACATTGCCCAATGGCGAAGTGGTTCGTATGGGCGACAGTGCTGGTCGGGGTGTGCCATTTGTCAGAGGTGGCGTGCCTTCTTGTAGTTCGTATGACAACTTGGGTTCTTGCATCATCAGCAAGGACATTCATGCTGGAGGGTACGTCGTGGTGCGTACTTCGCCGGGAACGGAGCCGCAGAAAGCTTCGATGTTGATCGTTGGTGGTGCTTCGGTGGCGCCGAAGAGTCATGACCACGCGGATGAACTTGGCTTTGTGCTGTATGCGGGTGGACTGCCGTTGTTGATTGATTCGGGAAAGTTCTCCTACAACCATGGCCGTTGGCGTCACTACTTCGAAAGTGACATTGCACACAATGTCGTTGGATTGGAGGGAAAGGTCCTTGGGCCGAAAGATACCCTGACCGACGGTTCGGCTTTGCGGGAAATGAAGATGCGCGGAGATGTTTATACCGTGGACGGCACGGTCAGGCGTACGGGCTTGGTTCACCACCGCCGCATCGATTACCAGCCTGGCGTCTCAGTGGATATTGCCGATCGCGTGGAAGCCCGCAAAGACATGCGGCCCGTGGTGTATTGGCACATAGATCCCCGCTTGTCCGTGACGGTCAATGGCATCTCCGTGAGTTTGGCGGATGGGAACAAGATAGTGGCGCAGTTGTCGTTGCGGCGAGGCAACTGCCGGCCCGAAATCGTGGAAGGTCGCGAGGGCGATACGATTCAAGGCTGGGCGAGTCCCTCATACATGAAGCGGCAACGAGCTCCAGTCATCGAATATCACTGCGCGGCCGGCGTGCGAGAAATTCACACGCACATCAAATTGGCGTCCCCCATGGCAGCCATGCCGGCCAGGCGGCCGCACCCGGACGACCTTATGGAAATCACGGGATGGCCCCCTCGTGTGATCCGCTGGGCGTGTGCAGACGTTGTCCGTGATTTTCCCGCATTGGGGCATGGCGCGGTGTTTGGTCATGTCTGATACCAGGCGCAGCCCCGATGGACCCCCTGCCGCCGTCGAGGCGGATAGCGAACTTATGCTGCTGCGCGCGACATCCCGGCGTGACGGCCAAGAGCTCGAAAACTTGCGTTCCCAGTTGCTGTCCACGAATGATGCCGCTGGGCGGTCGTTGAGGCGTCTGGCTGAAACCGAGAGGCGGCTGGAACAGGCGCTTGCTTCGATTGACGCACTGGAGCATTCGTCGTCATTCCGCTTGGGCAGTGCGCTGGTCAGGTCGGTGAAGTCGCCCCGTGAGTTGTGGAAACTTCCGCGCACTTTGTGGCAAATAGCGCGCGACCTTGGGCGTAACCCGTTGGTGCGCCTCACGGTTCAATCCGAACAAGGCATGGCCTCCATGGTGGCTGCTGCACCATTGCCTTCCAGTGTCTTTGAAGCCACCGTTCCCGGTACAAGGCGTCGTGCTCGCGGCGGCAATGATTCATTGCTGGCTGATCTGAGGGTGGCCGCAGTGATGGATGAATTCACGCGCGCATGCTTTATGCCGACCTGCCGTATGCAATCGCTTCATGCGCAGCGCTACGAACAGCAATTGCTGGATAATCCACCCGATCTTCTCTTTGTGGAATCCGCGTGGCGGGGAGAGGCTGATTCGTGGCGTAACATGGTGGCATCACGATCGGGTGAGTTGCTGGGTCTGCTGGATATGTGTCGTCGTCGTCACATACCTACCGTGTTCTGGAACAAGGAGGATCCCTCGCATTTCGATACGTTCATTGACACGGCACGGCTGTTCGATCACGTATTCACCACAGACATCGACTGTATTCAGCGTTATCGGGATGCGCTCGGTCATGATCGCGTTCATCTGTTGCCGTTCGCCTGCCAGCCGCGCATCCATCATCCCGTTTACGACGGTACGCGCCAAGCCGGCTTCTGTTTCGCCGGCTCTTACTATCGTCAGTACCCGGAGCGGTGTGAGGATTTCGATCGCGTACTGTCGGCTGTGGCGGGACTGGCCCCGGTGGTGATCCACGATCGAAACAGCGAGCGCGGCGATTCCGCGTTTGAGTTTCCTGAGCGTTACGCCCCCATGTTGCGGCCGTCTTTGCCATATGACCGCATTGACGAGGCCTACAAGGGCTATCGCTTTTCCATCAACATGAACACCATCAAGCAATCGCAGACGATGTTTGCTCGTCGCGTCTACGAGCTTATGGCCAGCAACACAATCGTGGTGAGTAACTACTCACGAGGCATGCGCAGCTTGTTCGGTGACCTTGCGGTGGCTTCCGATCGGCCGCAACGGATACGTGGTCGACTCCAGACGATGATTGATACGCCTGACGTTGCGCGTCGGCTGCGATTGTTGGCGTTGCGCAAAGTGATGCAGCAACATACTTGCGCGCAGCGCATGCAGCATGTTGCCGCCACTGTGTTGGGCGAATCGATGCAGTTGATTGCGCCGTTCGTGGTGGCTGTGGCGCAAGTGGATAGTGAGGCAGAGGCGACTGCCGTGTGCGAAAGTCACTCCCGTCAGCTCCATCATCAGAGTCGCCTCTTGCTGGTGGCGGCCGAAGGCTTGGTAATTGATGGGGTGGTGGGTGCCAACGTCGAGGTGATCCGCCGGAGCGATGCCGCTTTGCTTGAGCCGGCAAGGGACTTTGCCGGTCATTACTTGGCTCTGCTGCATCCACATGACTACTATGGCGCGCACTATTTGTCGGATATGGTGCTCGCCATCCGTTACAGTGATGCGGATGTCATCGGAAAGGGGGCGTTCTATCGCAATGATGGCGGCAAGCTGCGGTTGCTGGACGGGCCACGCTACAAGTCCGGAGCCGTTTTGCAGCCACGCGCCAGCATTGTGCGCTGTTCGACCCTTGGCGGTACGTTGGTCGAATGGCTCAATGCCAGTGATTCGGCGACGTCAACGGGGCTGGCGATTGACGAGTTCAGTTATTGCCGTGATGGCGTCGACGCAGGTTTTGCGGTCGATGTCAGTGCCGATGGTCTGGACATCGGGGCAGATATTGAGGAGGTGATGCGGCGAGCCGAAGCGCTGCCTCATTCCACTTCCGATCGGCGGGCGCGTCGTCCGGCGGGCCGTAGCGAAATCAATGCGATGGGTGCTGACTTTCGGGGGGTGCTGCCCCGGAGTCACGTACTGTTTGTCGCCGATTCGCTGCAGCAACTGGGTAGTGGTGGAGGGATCGGGGATAGTTTCCTTTTTACGGAGGCGGCGCCACGAAGTTTCGTGGAAACCGACAGCGGTGAGATAATGCAGGGCGGTAGCGCCGACCTGCATGATTTGCTGGCTACGCGGTCCTACACCACTGTGTGCGCGCGCGCACCAGGGGATGCTTTGTGCAAAGTGATTGCCGTCCATGCCGCCAGTCATGCATTGCGCATTGCATTGAGTGCGGTCGAAGTAGCATCGGCTACGCCGGGGCTGCTTGCGCTGTTGCGAGCGGGTTACCCGAGGCTCAAATTGATTTTGGACGATCTGTCGGCTGCCGACGCGCTGGTGTCGGCGTTCGGGCAACCAGTGCCCCCGGGCTTGTGCGAAATCTTGCGAGCAGGCTGATGGGCGACCGCCAACTGCCGGCCCGACCTCATTGGGCATGGGTGTCTTTATGACCAAGTCTGATGCACTGACTGCCGCCAAAGCGCGCATTGCCGAACTGGAGCGGCAGTTACTGTTGCGTCGTGAGGAAAGTGAGTCGATGCGAACGCAATTGACTCGTATCACCGGCAGCCGGATCTGGCGTGTATTGAACATGCTTCGCCGCGCCGGGCTGTGGCTGGTGGGCAAATCCCATGTTGCACACGAAACCAACGACGTCATCGCGCAGGATGCTGTATCCGTACCGTCACAGGGGCCGGCTCGCCAATTTCTGGCGCAGTTGCCTGCCGAAGTGGTTCTTCCTCAAGCCACCGCGCCGAGCGACCCCCATGTGTCGTATCGATGTGTGGATTTTCGTTCAGTCATGGCCCAGATATTGCCGCCGGTGGAGTCGCACAGTTCCGGTGAAATGCGGTCTTCGCCTGACGACATCTTTCTCGGACAGGGTGATCCCAAGGTGCGGCTGGCCTATGTGGGGGGCGAGGAACTGTTGGGACAACTGGCGTTTGATGCCCGTTTGACTCGCTTGACTGCGGGCGGTTGGCGGCAACAGGTAGAGGCGTCGCGACGGTCTGCGCAGCGGTTCAACTTGCTGTTGGTGGAGGTTGCCGCCCACCATTCGCGGGATGGGTGGCATGAGGCATTCACTACGGATGGGCTCCAGCGTGCCCGGTTTCGCGATATGCAGGCCATGTGTCGTGCTTGTGGCATTCCTGTGGTGTGCTGGTTTCGTGAGGGCATTACTTGTTACGAAGATGCTGCCTGGCTGGGTGATGGGGCTGATGCTCTGTTCGCGCATGATCCGGCGGTAGCCGATCGCCTGCGCCTGGACTATCCGAGTCGACCGGTACAGTGGATGCCTCCGGCAATACAGCCGCGGCGGTATTACCCTGCCCGGCCTCCTGCCTTGGTCAGGGCAGCTCGTAGGGCAGGGGACCATATTCTGTTCGACAACTTGGCGGCAGCGCTGGCGAAAGGGGGGTTGCCTGCGAGCCTCGAGGCCTCGGGTGACATTGTTCTCGTTGGCGACAGTCACTGGGACGTGCCGATCGGTCAACTCCGAAGCCAGCCGCACCTTGCGCGGCTGGCACTAGGTGCTTACGGATGTGATGATCGAAGCACATTGTTGCGATTGGTAGGGGCGGAATTTTTCGAGTCTGGTCGCACCGTGATGGACCAGCAGCATCAATTGGAGGCCGCTGCCTGCGGGGCCATCGTGACCGGGCCGGGGGCCTTGCCGTGGCTCGGTGCCGGAACAGAATCGCTAGAGGCCAGCTTGGCCGACCCTATCCAACGCGCCCGCTCCGCTCACCTCGCGATGCGCCGGGTACTGTCGCAACATACGATGGCTGATCGCTTGCAGACCATGCTCGATGCGGTGGGCTGTTGTGCTTGTTTGGAGGCAGGCGCTCCCAAAATTGCTTGTTTGTTGATAACACGACGCCTTGCTTTACTTGAAGAGTGCCTGAGCCGCTTTCGTGCCGACATCTATCCAAATAAGGAGCTGATTGTGGTGGTGCACGACAGCCGCGTCGATCTTCGACATGTTCGAACACTTATTGGTACAGACGAGCCCATCCGCATCATGCGGATGAGTGAGGAATATGGCTTGGGTGCCTGTTTGAACTTTGCATTCGAGCATACGGATGCAACTTATTGGGCCAAGTGGGACGATGACGACTTCTACGGCCCGCACTATCTGAGCGACTTCATGCTCTATCGCCGCGCGGTGGATTTCGATGTCGCCGGAAAGCCCATGGCCTTCACTTGGCTCGATGAGCCCAACGAGCTGCTATGGGATGGCAAATGGGGAGAGCGGGCTCATGTCATGCGGTCGGCTGTTGACCATGGCAGCGGGGGTGTAGCTGGCGCTACCTTGGTCGGGCACCGCCGCGTGCTGGAGTCCGTGCAATTCCCCAATGCCCGCCGTCGTGGTACGGACAGCGAATTCCTGCGACGCTGCCACGAGGTGGGATGGAATCTCTTGGCAACTGATCCCTTCAACTTTGTCCGATACCGCACCACACAAAATGGATTTCACACGTGGCGGGTTGATGAAAATGTCATTCGCAAAGGATCTTTGTTGGTGGGCTCACGCGACGATATTGGCAACAAGGCGTTTGTTTGATCGTCCTGAATGGGCGGGTTGGGGAGGGGACGGGCATGTCACAAGGTTCCCAACGATGTGCTGGAAGGCCATGCTTGCGCCCTCCCCAAGATCGTGGGTATGACGGCAGCAGGGATGGCAACGCGAATTGGGACGTGATGGCGACATGGAGTGTCGAATCGATAAGGTCTGGCTACTGATTTTCTGACGAGATGATGATTATGCGCGGCATGCTCTTGAAATTGTTTGGCCTGTCTTTTGCTGCACTTTGCGCATGTCTGCTCGCAGTGGGGTGGGTGCATCATGAGCCGGTGTTGAGTGTCGTCGGTGTCGTCGGCATGGTCGGGCTCGTGGGAATTTGCGGGTTTTGGGCTCGGCAACTGGCTCGGGGCGCGATGGAGCGGTTGGACAAACTTGCGTTGCAAAGTGCTGCTGCCGTCCAGCTTATGCGAAGGGAAAGGGAGGCCGGCAAGCAAAGGACCCGCGCGCTCCAATCGATCGAGGCCACCCAATCGGAACTACGCATTCTTCACCTCGGAACCGCCGAGACCCAAGCGAAGCTGATGGCAAAGCTTGTCCAAATTGAAGCAGCGGTCCGGGACGCCGTTCGCCAGACGAGTGATGGTCGAGCACTTTCTCTGCGTGTTTTTCGTGATCTGCGTGAAGCGATTCTTCAGTGTTCCAAAGATGCGGAGGAGAGATTCATTTCACTTGAGGGATCCCTCGGAGATATGGAAAAAGCCCTTTCCTTGCTCATGGTGACGTCGGAAAAGTTGGCCACGCATACACTTCATGAGGTGAAGTCAGGATGGGATTCACTGATGCCGTTCATGACCACCTCCGAGAAGCTGACAAGGCAGCTGCTTCGTGAGGTGAAGTCGGGGCAGGAGATGCTTGTTCCATTCGTGGCCACCTCCGAGAAACTAACAAGGCAGGTGCTTCGTGAGGTGAAATCGCGGCAGGAAGTGCTTGCACCATTCATGGCAACCTCCGAGAAGCTGACAAGGCAGGTGCTTCATGAGGTGAAGTTGGGACAGGATGCGCTGGGCCGGATGCAATACAAGATCGTTCAGGAAGTAGAGGCTCTTCTGCAGCTGCGCCGTTTGTTTGATTCGGCCAAACCCACGCCGTTGCTGGGTGGATTTGCCATGCAACCGGTGTCGGTACTTGCGGTAGTCGAACAGATATTGAGTCTAAAGCCAGGACTGGTTGTCGAGTGTGGAAGTGGAGCGTCAACACTGTGGATCGCCTTGGCGCTTTCACGTAACGGCGCGGGCCGTCTTGTTTCGCTGGAGCACAACGACACATATTTCGTAAAGACATCCCTCGCGCTGAAAACGCATGGCTTGGATCAATGGGTGGATCTGAAGCTGGCGCCATTGCGTCCATTGAATATCAATGATGAAACATTTGAATGGTACGACACGGCCGCCTTGGCAGATCTCTCGGCCATTGATATTTTGAGTGTGGATGGCCCGCCGGGATTCGTTGGTCCATTGGCCCGGTATCCGGCGTTGCCCCTTCTGCACGACAAGCTTGCAGCCAACGCGCTTGTGCTGGTGGATGACGCGGATCGTGATGACGAGAAGGCAATGATGGAACGTTGGTCCTCCGAGATAGAAGGTCTGAGTTCAGATGAGCCGTTTGCCGGTCGAACCCGTGTGTTGAGGTATCGTTTTGAACAGCGGCGAGATTACTAGTTCCTGGTCCATGTTCCAGATGGATGTGTCAACAGATAGATGGTAAGGAGATGAACATGGCTGATGTTGCGAAGAAGAGCGTTGCCAAGAACGTTTCAACCGGCTCTACGCGGCTTTTCTGGATCAGGCGTGCAGCCTTTGGCTACTCACGCAGTGAGGTTGCGGCCTTTCTTGGTTTGCTGGCGTTGTTCCTTGTCGACGCCCTGTTTGTAATTGGCGAATTCTGGACCATCGCTGCGATATTGGCTATTGCGACAGTAGTTGCCGTTGGCCTGCTGGCGCTTTTTTCTGCTCGGCGGTCGCGTCTGGTTGTCCATCGTGTGCTGAATCAGATGGAGCGGGATGGAGGGTTGCTGGCAAATAGGCTGGCGATGTCGTCGTTCGGTGAGGCAGACAAGGTCCGCCGCGTACATGTTGAAGATGGGCGCGGCGATGTTGAGCGAAGCTCCGCGAAGATGCTGCCCCGCCAAAAGATCAAACACGTTTCATCGGATCGCCTGCGCGCCTATCTGGAAATTGGTGCGAGCATGCCTGATCACCGTTGGTTGGATAACACCATTCTACGAAACGCGTCGGTTCTTGGGCGTGATCTCTTGGCGTGGCCCGCTTCCGGCGGATGCCTTACCTATTCCCAGTTGGAGGGCTGGCTGGCGCTTCTGCGCGATCAAGTTGGGTCAGCCAAGGCCAAGGCGGTACTTGAAAACTTGGACGTGGAGTGGTCTTTGAGGTTGGCACGCGTGGTTGCTCTGCAATCGCTGCAGGCCGATGATCGGCTTAATGCACTGAGTTTGTATCGATTGATCTATCAGTTGCACGGCCCGTCCGCGATCAAGCCGTCACATACGCATGGAAGGGTGTTTCAGGCTCTGGCGTATGACGTCGGAGAGTATGAACTGGCGCGCGAGATATCCCAGCGGGTTAGGTGCGCCGGCTCTGATCTGCCTTTCATGAAGGCCGACCTGTTGAATCCCTTTACGCCAAGCCCGTTCGCAAGCGCTGACGCATGGCTTGAGGAGTTCAATGAGAATTTTGTGGCAACAGGGCTTGAGCCAATTACCCTGGATATGGATATTGCGGATCATTGCCCTTTTGATCGTGTTCGATGCATTGCAACCAGTCACGTCGAGGCGGGGCCGCTGGTAACCATTGTAGTCAGCGCTTGGCAGCCCGACTACGGTTTGGTTACGGCCATTCGGTCGTTGTTGACCCAATCCTGGAGGCCGCTGGAAATTCTTGTCGTCGATGATGCCTCGCCGGATTCTTATGATCCAATCCTCCAGGATGTCGCTGCATTGGATGGCCGTATCAGGATTATAAAGCAGCCGCGTAATGGCGGGACCTACGTGGCTAGGAACACCGCAATGATGGAGGCCAAGGGCGAATTCATGACCTTTCTCGACTCTGATGACTGGTGTCATCCGCGACGCATAGAGCGTCAAGTCATGGAGTTGATCAATAATCCGCATTTGATGTCGACCACCAGTCGAGCGTTGCGTCTTACTCAGAATATGGTGTTCAATTTTCCTGGCGTACTGGCGCAACGGGAAAACGCTTCATCCCTGATGTTCCGTCTGGTTCCGGTACGGGAGCGCATCGGATATTTCGATACTGTACGCAAGGGGGCGGATACGGAATATGCCCTTCGCATACGTCGCGCATTTGGGGGCCAGAGTCATCTCATTGTGGAGGAAAATCTGGCGCTTATTCGCTTGACCATGGGCTCGCTTTCGCGCGAGGAATTCAAGCCGGGCTGGCGTCATCCCTCTCGGGCAGTCTATCGGCGCAATTATGAGTATTGGCAGAGGGCCGCTGCTGACGGCGGCGGCAACCTTCGAACGCAGGCTGCCATAGAGTGCCGCAGCTTTCCAGCTCCGGACAGGTTTCAGGTTGAACGGGAAGGTGCCGAGATCGTGCGGCGTTCGACGTTTGACGTCGTGTTCGTGGGCGATCTTCGCCATGGCGAGGAAAGTGTGCGGAGCATGCTGGACGAGATCCGGGCTTGTCAGCGTGCAGGTGCCAAGGTGGCGGTTCTCCATATGGAATCGTTCCGAAACATGGCACGTATTGAATTGGAGTTGTTTTGGGCACCCATTCAGGAGGCTATTGCCTCCGGGGAGCTGGACGAGGTGCTCGTGACCGATACGGCGGATGTCGGCGCGGTTGTCATTAGGGACCCTGCCGTTTTGCAGTTTCCTTCGGTGCAGCCGTCTGGTTTGCGGGTGGGTCGCACATTGATCATGGCGGCCACTCCTCCGCGCGATATCGCAAAGGCCCTCTGGTACGTCCCCGGCGAATGCATGCGCAACGCCCAAACTATCTTTGGCGCGAGGGTGCATTGGGTTGCCCAGTCGACGCGGGTCAGGCTGGCACTTGGGCATCAGGTACCCAAAAGCGCGCTGGAGAACACGACCCTGCCCTTGCCCATTGATGTGGATGCCTGGGTATGCCCAAAGCGTCGGGTAGGCAGGCGGGCGGCGGTTATAGGCCGCATGTCGGAGGATTCCATCGGCAGTTTTCCGTCGCGGGTGAGCACGCTGCTGGCCGCCTACCCTTCGTCAATCCGCTACGACGTGCGAATGCTTGGCGGGCGTCAAGTTTGCGGATCCTTGCTTGGACATCGCGCGATGCCCGACAACTGGTCGTTGCTGGAGCCATCCAGCATCACCGCTGATGCATTCCTTGCGAGCTGCGACTTCTTCGTCTATTTCGATCGCGAAAATCGCAAGCCGGAGCCGCTGAGGCGCTTGCTGGAGGCCATGGCGTCCGGCTGCGTGGTTGTTCTTCCACCCAAGTTTGCCGACATGTTCGCTGATGCCGCTGTTTATTGCGAGCCCGGCGATGTTTCAGCAGTGGTGGACCGATTCATGTCGAACGGCGCGCTGTTTGAATCCCAGTCGATGCGTGCGCGGGCCTTCGTGAAGCAGCACCATTCGTTGCCGAACTTTGCCCAGGCCCTGGCGCGACAGATACAACAGAACTGGTCGGAACGCGCAATCGAAGGAGGAGCTGCCGTCAGCCTCGCTTAGCAGCAAACGCTTCCGCCATCAGCACCATGGCGTAAAAATCTCTCGCCGTGTCAACAGGAGGCAGCTCTCGTTGTGGAGGCAAGTTGTTGGTGGTGTGGGTGTGGTGGAATATGTGCCTTGCCGGTCTTGGCTTGCGTATAACGGGATTGCTGTACGAGGTAGTAAAGGAACGTCTGACCAACTTGGCTTTTGCTCGTCATTCCTGCGAAAAGCTCCTCCGGCTTTTGCTGGGATGACGAGCAAAAACAGAGCTTCCAGGACGCGTCCGAAGCGGCAGGATGCCATGCCGCTGACGTGCAACTGTCGTTTGTGTAGGACAATTTGTGGTTGGCACGCAGGCCCGGCCGCGGTGAACTCGGGTTGTCGCGTTTTCGGTTGATTGCGCTTGGCGCTCAAGTTGGCCCTGGGCATACGAGATGGAATGCGCGTGAGCTTGTTGCTGCTTCGTTGGACTGAACCATCGTTTGGACACTTTTCTAAAGGTGATATGAAATGCTGCGTTCCCTCTATTTGGCAATTTTCGTCCTGGTTCTGGCGGGGTGCGGGGCAGACCATCCACCCGCTGCGGACGCGGCTGGCACCAGCGCCCCGGCTGCGGCTCAATCCCCCTCTCGTCGCGCACGCGCGCCGCAGGCCGGGATAGATTCGGCGCTGCAAGCCATCTCCAAGAAATTGCCCAGTCATGTCCGCTACGACAAGGTCGTTCCGGTCAAGACTGGCGGCAATCAACGGCAAGTCTTTGTGGAAATGCTTGGAGCATCGTCCGAACAAGCCGAGGCGGCGACAACGAGCGCACTGAAGGCGGCGGGCTTCACCGCGCAGCGGGGCAAAGCCGATGCAGATGGCGTTCGCATTCAGTATCGGAAGACGGGAGTCAAGCCAATCAATGTCTTGATCCGCAGCAAAGCTGCTGGCCCGGCCTTGCAGGCGCCCGAAGCGACATCGTCGATCTACTTCAGACAGGATGTGGTGTAAACGGGGTTGAAATTGAGCGGCGGTATCCGACGCCGCCATCTTTCGGCGTGGTTTGTGTTGTTCAAGTAAATTGGAATGGATGTTCATGCGCAAGCGGGCGCTTCAAGGCTTACCGATTCCAACGTGCGGGGAGTCGGAGATGAAGATTTCCAAGCAGATCATCCCTATGCTTCCTTCGTTGCTTTGGGCGGTACGCGAAAGGGGGCTTCGCCATCCGGTGTTGGATGGGATTCACAAAAATATTGATTGGGTCGACAAATGGTATGTCGATTCATTGTGGTTTTTGTCTGAGCGTTTTCATACTCATGTTGCGAATAAATTTGAGGAATACGGCATATCCCCTCTCAGGGATGATTCTTCCATTCGTAACTGGATATCGGATAGGAGGACTCTGTGAGACTGAATCAGGACAGAGGGGGGGGCTTCCGTCCCGAGATTCAAGGTTTGCGGGCGGTGGCGGTGTTGGCGGTTGTAGTTTTTCATATCTGGCCGTCAGCGGCACCCGGTGGCTACGTCGGGGTGGACGTTTTTTTTGTCATATCGGGCTATCTGATTACCGGGCTTCTGCTTAGAGAGGCGGAGCGTACGGGCGGAATATCGATCGACAAGTTCTATAGCCGGCGCATAAAGCGTCTCCTGCCCGCCGCAACTGCCGTATTGTTGGCGGTAACCACATGTATTTCCATAATGCCGGTTGTGCGCTGGCGTGAGACGGCGCTGGAGGTCATTGCCAGTTCTCTATATGCCGAGAACTGGTGGTTGGCAAAGAATGCGGTGGACTATCTGGCATCGGAGCAGGCTCCCAGTGCGCTTCAGCACTTCTGGTCGTTGTCCGTAGAGGAACAATACTACATTGCGTGGCCGGCGTTGCTGGCGATCTCCGCATGGCTGGTGCCGTCTGTTCGCGGGCGCCCACGAGCCGTCTTCGGCGCGCTCGTAATTGTCATCGGTCTATTGTCCTTGGCGTATTCGGTGTACATCACGCCGAGAAACCCTGGGTTGGCGTATTTCGCCACGACGACCCGTGGCTGGGAGTTGGCCATTGGTGGCGCTTTGGCCGTCTGGACGAACTGGCGAGAACTTCCAGCCAGCTTGCGGATGCTTGCCGGATATGGGGGCATTCTGGCGATCATGCTGGCAACGTGTACCTTCGATGCCACTACGTCCTTTCCTGGCTATATGGCGGCGCTTCCGACGCTTGGCGCCGCGTTGGTCATTATTTCGGGAGAGTCAAGCAAGCGGCTGGCGATCTATGGCGCGCTCCAAAGCCGACCGTTTCAATATCTGGGGGATCTCTCCTATTCGTTGTACCTATGGCATTGGCCAGCGGTAGTTTTTTATACCGCACTTGCCAGGCATCCTATCGGCCTTGTCGATGGGTTGGTTGTGCTGGGCGTGTCCGCCGGTTTGGCGCATTTGACCAAGGATCTCGTCGAAGACCGTTTTCGTACTGCTGAATTCGCTGCATCGAAACCGTGGATGCCATTTGTATTTGGCGCCACTTGCATCTTTTTGTCGCTGATGTTTGCGGGCATGGTCATGTACCAGTTCGGACGTCACTCTGCCACTGCCGAGCAGACGGCTGCTGTTGAAAAGGACGAACACCCTGGTGCTCTTGCGCTTGTCGATGGACTGTCATTTGACCCAAATGTGCCTTACATACCCTCGGCTTTGTCAGCGTTGAAAGACGAGGCCCAAGCTTATCGCGATGGGTGCATAGTTTCGCTGCTCCAATACAGCGTGAGGCAGTGCCGTTACGGCATCAAGGATTCAGACAAGCGCATGGTCGTGGTGGGCGACTCGCATGCGGTGCATTGGTTACCGGCCCTGGTTGCTATCGCCGAGCGTCGAGGGTGGATGTTGACCGCTATTACCAAGTCGGCTTGCCCTCTTGCCGTACTCAATGCGTCGAAAGATGACGTCCGGAGCGCACAGATTCAGTCCTGTCTCGCATGGGAGCGCGAGGCAATTAAGCAGGTTGTCGCCAGTAGGCCGCAGGTGGTCATCTTTGCGCATTCGGTGGGCTCGGGCTCTCGTATCGCTGACGCCCGTGGGATAGCTTCTGGAGTGGTTGCCGCCTGGCGCAAGTTGGAGGCGAGTGGCTCGAAGATCATTGCTATCCGTGATACGCCCAGGTTCCCGTCCTCACGTGTGGATTGCATGACAAGCAGCGGCGCCAGCGTGGAGAGTTGCTCCCGCCTGCGCTCGGCGGCATTGCCTGCTGCAGATCCCCTGGTTTTGGCGGCCCGGGAGCACCCGTCAGCACTTTTGGTCGATATGACCGATGCAATATGCGACCACGAGGAATGCAGGCCCGTTGTGGGCAATATCTTTGTCTGGCGGGACGCACACCATATGACCGCTACTTATTCCAGGAGTCTGGCGGTTCCGTTGGATAGGAGGATTGGGCCAGTGCTTGAGGCTGCGGGTCGCGCGCGTTGACTGATGGATGGCGTTTGGGATGAAAACGGGAGAGGCTGGGGCGGGATGCCCCAGCCCTTCTACTCTGGGCCTTGGCGTTCAAGAAAGGTTTGAGCAACCTGCTTTTCTTCTCGTCATTCCCGCGGCGACAGGAATCCGGTGCCTTTGCATTCAACAGGCGGGGGCGCAGGATCCCGGTTTTCGCTGGGATGACGAGCAAAAAATAGAGGTTTCTTAAGGGACTGTTCGCGGCGCCCATAGTTCAAGAAATGGCGGCTCCATGCTGCCGGTGCTTTGGTTTGCGCTCAATCGGAATACGAGGTCGTGGCATCCCCCGTCACGGAAGGCCCGGTTCAAGACGAAACGCTGAAAGTTCTTTCCATCCAAAGGGATCGTGATATCCCGCAGGTTTCTTCCGTCGACGTTGACTTCCAGCTGCAGCTTGCCAACAGTGGTTTTCGCCTTTATTTGGGGGGAGAACAGGAAGAACTCCAAACCTTGCCTGTCGGTGGTGCAGACCTTGGTGCCAAGGTCGAGGCTGTCTCCTGATGATATTGGTTCGGGAAAGGCCAGACGGGTTACGATATCGCCCGCATACTTCTGGATGCGGTCGCCGTCTCCGCCGGCATTGCGGATATACGTCGCAGCAAGAGTTTCTGGGTTGTACGCCTCCGCATCAAACGCCTCGGGCCGCGCGTTCAACAGCTGGTTTGACCAAGCGGCATCCTGAGTTGGGGTGCGCTGGTGATCGCTGAACCTCCAATTGCCAAGCAGTCGCCCTTCGGCTACGCCGTAGCTGCTGCGGATAACCGAAATAATGATGATGAAGGTAATGGCGACCATGGCGCCGCCCTCGGGGATGGCGAGCCAGCGTCGCTCCGACGATGACTTGGTTGTTCCGGCACATTCACCTTCCTTGGGGGATGCGAGGACGCAGCCTATCGTCATGGAGGCAACAAGCCATACGGGAAATATGTTGTATGGCTTGTTTTCGAAGAGCGTCAACAGCGCGAACGCAAGAATAATTATGGTCAGTGCCAACGCCGAGACGGGGAGCGGGAGCGGCTGCCTCGAAACAGCCGCAAGGATGAGGCAGTAGATGAACAGCATGCCGATCGCAATGCCATACAAATCGGCGTACAAGACAAAAAGACTCGTCGCGTGGGTTGACAGGCCTTTAGGGCGTCGCATCAACCAGTCCCAGTCCGTCGGATAGTTGAGCTCAAAAAGTCTTGCGGCTTGGCCGGCCAAGTGTGTTGCTCTATCAAGCGGCTGCAGACTCCAGCTCGAAAGGGTCATGGACTTGGCAAAGTCAACTGCCTCGGTGTCGGAGGATTGCTTTTCTACAAATCGGTCACGGAATCGGGCAAACCAATCGCTCTTCCCATTTCCCATGCCACTTCCGTTGGCCGCGACCTTCATCATGAAAAGGGAAACACGGGGAGCGGGATTCAAGCCAAGCCGTTCAGCAATTCGGTTTGTCGCGATTTGGCCGCCCAAGCAAAGAAGTGCGACCAGGATGGCCGTAGCGGCACGCTTCCTCGGGAATTGCTTCACTTCACTGCGTCGAAACGTCGCGAACCAGGTAAGCAGCGCCGCGAGAAGCATGGCCACACAGAAAATTTTTCCAGTGCTCCGCTGAAGTTCAGTCAGGTAGGCAATGATGCCCGCGAGTAGTGCCAAGGGAACCCACCGTATTGGTGTGAGCTGATGCTCGGCGGTTGGAAATAGCGCGAGCGTAAGTGTCCAGACTGTGGCGGCGATGAAAAACATACCCCAGAGATCATGGCTGGGAATCAGCGTGGCGTAAGCCGGCAAAGGTGCGAGAACGAATAGAAGCGTGGCCAGCTGTGCCGCCTTGTGGTTGGCAACCCGGCGCAGGATGTCGTAGACAAATAGTTGACATCCCGTCAATAGAAAAATATTTACCAATTTCAGGATGAAAGTGGCATCGGGCCCGAAGATGCGAACCACAACATAGGGAATAAGCAACGCGCGTGAGTAGTAGGGGCCATTGAATCCGCCATATGCCCCGCGTTGAACGAGCTCCTGAGCATGCTGCCAGTAGCGCAGATAATCTGTTCCCCATCTCGGCTCGATAAACACCGCCAGAAGGACATGGAGGAAAAATCCGCTCCCGGTGACAACGCAAAGGAACGCGGCAGGAGGAAAGGGATTCTCTCGCCGGCTCGTTCGGATGGAAAAAACAATTGGCACGATCACCATGCCGGCGAGTAAAGCGGCTTGAATCAGTGGGAGGGCTCCACCCGGTTGTTTGGCTAGTACGTCCCAAGTCGCCAGTATCGTATTGTGCAAGCCCAGCACTTCGGCAGACAGCAGAAGGACCAGACTTGCTGCAATGGCGGTGGCACCAAGCCAGGGGACGACGTTGGCGATAATTCGTTTGGTCATGGTGCGTTGCCCCTGTCGATTTGTGCCGATATGCATAAGCTTCTGTTTTACAAGTATGTTGATCTTCGCATGGGGTGTGGCATCGGCATAAGCTACTCGTTTCCGCCATCAAGCCTCTCATCGAAAATGCCGAGGCGCCTCGTGGCTTGCCTATGATTAGCTTCGAGATGCAAGTGCGCGTCGCCGCTGATAGAGCAAGGATGCTAGGCAGGCCGCACCGGCGAGGATGATGAGGGGGCTGAGCATGCGCAATGCGATTGCCGTGGCCTCGGCATCAGTGGTTGAAGCCCCCAGCCACAGCATGATGCCCCGGCTGCCAAGTTCGGAAACCCCGATTCCACCAGGCGTCATGCTTGCCACGATGGCCAGGGTTACTCCCCCGAGAAGAATGGTTACCTCGCCAAAATCGAGATGGACGTTCAACGCCAACGCCGCGACCCACCACAGCGCTGCGTAGAGCAGCCAGATGGGTATCGTCAACAGGCATGCCAGCGCCATGCGTTTTTTGTGGCGAAAAGCGTCCAGGTAGGGCTGCATGCGTACAGGCAAATACCTGATGAGAGGTGCAAGAAGGGGCAGCATCAGGCTACCGAACAGCGGTAGCAGCAAGGCCAGTGGCGCCAGGTACGGAAATCCCGCATGGAGGGACAGGCCGCAGAGCCCCATGCAGAGCAGGCTGCCCAGATCCAGTGCGCGCTCGGCGAAAAACCCCGAAACCCCCAGTCGCCATGCGCTGCCATGATGGTCGGGGATCAAGCGTATCTTGACCACCTCACCGAGTTGGAACGGCGTCAGGGAGGCAAGCCCGGCAGCCGCACCATTGGCGCAGAACGACTGCCAGAAGCGACTGGCGGTTGGCTTGAGGCCAAGCACCGTCAGCCAGCGCAATCCGCGCAGGGTGAATATTGCGAACAGAATGGGCAGTCCTCCGCCGATGAGGATGCCGAGACGAATTCGCGCGATGGCTAGTGCTGCTTCGTTCCAATCGAAAAGTCGGATGGTGGCGATCAGGCATACAACGACAATCATCAGCACCAGCAAGGTGCGCAGATGCTTTCGCATCATCGTGTACCCAAAGCGAGGTGCTTGTGGGCCTGAATCAGCAGTGCATCGAGTTCCTTGTCCGTGTCGGCGCTGGCCACCAGTTCGCCGACGCGATGCCGGCCATCGGTGAAGCAGTGCACCGGAGTGCCCGGTGGGTAGTCCATATGCAGATAGCGGATACCCGGCTCCTCCATCAGGCATTTGGCCTGCCCGGCATCGTAGGTGAGCTGACCGTCAGTTTCGACGCCAAGAATTTCAACGATGGTCGGACGCGGAGCGAACGGCGCGACGTGCACCTTGCGACCAAGGGCCGTCTGGATGACGTAGTCAGGCATGTCGAAGCCCACGGCATACTTCAGCATGCGCACGAGAGAATTGCCGCCGGCTCTTGGCGTAAGTTCAATCAGTACGGGTGTGCCGTCCGGGCGTATCAGAAAGTCGCCATCGAAGGGCCCTTCGACATACGCGAGCGCCGAGAATATGCGCTCGATCTGGGCATAAAGGTCCTGCGCGGTGGACAGGGGAATCGCAGCCGGCACTCGGTGTGAGCGTGTGGCGACCCATGGAGCAGGTGCGGTTGAGCGTTCAGTAATCAGTGTGGTCGCGATGCGGCCGTGAGTAACCACGCCTTCGATCGTACCCTGGCTTCCATCGGTAAAGGCTTCCACCAGGGCAGTCCGGTCAACAGACTCCGAAGCGGCTGTTGCCCACGCTGATGCCAGCTCATCAGGTTTGTCCACGATGCGAATGCCCTTGGAGCCGGAGGCGCGATTCGGTTTGATGATCCAAGGAGCTGGAAAGTCGATCTTCTCCGGTGTACTGGCGTGAAGCGGATGCGGCAGCCCCAGCTTTACCTGCAACTCTCGGAATGCCGATTTGCGGGTGAGCTGGCTGACGCATTCGGGGGATGGTCCAGGCAGGCCCAAGGTATGGGCTATGGCTGCTGCGGCGTCGAGAGCGACATCGGTGGCTGCGGCGACGACGCCGTTCACGGCCTCCCGTCGTGCCAGTGAAACCATGCCCGCCACATCGGTGGTATCGCAGTTGAAGCTGGCGTCAGCCAAGGCATGACCAGGATTGCTCGGCCTGTTGTCCGCAGTCAGGACCCGGCAGCCCAGGTCGCGGGCCGCCTGAATGAAGGGGAGTTGGTAGGTTGACGCGGCTAGGACAAGAAGAGTGGGGGGCTGCGCGGTCATACGGGGTGCTTTGGTGAGGGCTTCAAGATGTCTACCTGCGTTCGGCAATGCGCCAGCGCCCGGATGTGCCGACCAGTTGCCTGTGCGAACGGGTGGAGAGCAGGGCTATGACTGCCAAGGCGGCCAAGTTGCAGGTATTTCCGATACCCAACATCAGCATCGTGCTGGTCCAGCCTGTGGGGATATGGAGCGAGACAAGCCAGCGGTAGAAAACCCAGAGGGTGATCGACGTGGTGGCCAGGAGAGAGAGAAGAAAAAGGCTGACAACCAGATACAGCGGCCACCTGGAGTAGCTGAGAAACAGGTTCGCAGCCAGTTCAAGGCTGGTGGTGAGGGAGTAGCCTGATCGGCCTTCGCGGCGAGGCTGATGCCTTACCGGCACATTGGAGCGAAAGCGCGTGACCGCCAGCATTGCGGCGGTCAGATAGTTGTAGCGGCTCTGGCTTTCCACCACCTCATCAGCAACGAATCGTCGCATGGCACGGTAACTGGTCAGCTGAAAATCATGAGGCAGGTTGAAGATGCGACGCAGCGCGTTGTCCACCACATGGCCGCCAAGATTCCGCCAACCAGCGTGTTGCTTGTCGTCGTAGGCACCAATAACGAGTTCGGAGCCTTGGTCAATGGCGTGAAGCAGGGCAGGGATATCCTCCGGCTGATGCTGCAGGTCATCATCCAGGGTGATCACAGTTTCGACGGACGGTGAAAGCTGGGCGAAGCCGCACTGGATGGCATTGTGCTGGCCTACGTTCCTGGCCAAACGATAGCAGCGGATCGCGGCCGGGTACTTCGCTTGGATGTTTTTCAGCGATACCCAGGTTTCCGCCAGCGGGCTGGCGTCATCGATGAAAATCAATTCGTACGGCTTACCGCAACCGTCGAGCGTGGCACAAAGTCGGTCAGCCAGTTCCTCCAGCAATGTACTGGAGCGGTAGCATGGGACAACCACGGCCAGTGTGGCGCCCTGCTTCAGCGGGTTGTCGCTGTTCATGTGCGGCGCTTCGCCAATATGCAGGTGTAGTCGCCCAGGCCAGGAAGCGGCACGATTCGCCGGACAAGCTCACCGATGGCATATACCGGCCGGGTAATCCACGCAGGTGTGTCGCCAAAAGTCAGCAGAAGTCGCGTTGGCCAGAACAGCATTTCCTTGCGTTCCAGTACATCGAATCCCGCGGACTCGAGCATCTTCACTGCGTCGCGAGGAGAAAGGTCAAGGACACGATGCAGGAAGCCCCGGTGGAACGGCTCGATCATCGCAAGCCTTCCGCCGGGTTTCAGGCAGGTGTGAATCTGCTGCAGTGCCGTCATGAATTGTTCTTTGCTGGTGCAGGCAAGAGTTAGGCAACTCGATGTGACGGCATCGTCGTAGGCACCCTCCTCATCGATATTGAAGATGGAGCCTTGGCGATACTGAATGTTCGCACCAGTTGACTCGGAAATGGCCAAATCCAGCGCTGCCTGCGTGAAGTCGATCCCGGTTACGGATGCGCCCATTGAGGCAAGGAACCGGGAGAGGCGGCCGGTGCCACAGCCGACATCGATGATGGAGCGTCCCGCCGTAGGGGAGAGCGCTCTCTCGTAGAATGAGAATTGCTCACGCTGGCAATACTCATTGAGCGTTCGATTGGGGAACATGGAGACTGCTGTGCCTTCGTAGGTCTCGGCCTTCCATTTCCAGTACTCTGGTCGTGCATAGACCTGCTCGCGTTTGGAGCGCATCTTCAGCATCTGTTTGAAGCGATCGAGCATTAGTGAGTCTCCTTGCCGTATCAGGTGCTGAGTTGTTGCAGGGCAGAATTGGCCGCCTCGAGCACATCGGTCATCTGTTTTTCCAATCCTAGCCACAATGGCATGCGGACCAGGCAGTCGCTGGCGAGATCCGTGTGGGGCAGGCTGGCTGCCGCAGTGCGGCAGTAGCGTCGTCCTGCGGGGGCGCTATGCAACGGTATGTAGTGGAACACCACGCCGACACCCGCTTCCTTCATTGTGCTGATGAAATGGGTTCTCTCGGACAGCCCGGAAAGAAGCAGGTAGTACATGTGGGCATTGTGGGTACAGCCGGCAGGGATGACAGGGCGCCGAAGTTGCCCTTTCTTTTCGTAGGGCTCGGCCCAGGCGTGGTAGCGATCCCAGATGGCGAGGCGCTGGTTGGTGATTTCGGATGCTTGCTCCAACTGCGCCATGAGGAATGCCGCAACCAGCTCGCTGGGGAGGTAGGAGGAGCCCATGTCGACCCAGGTGTACTTGTCCACTTGTCCGCGGAAGAACCGACTGCGGTTGGTTCCCTTTTCCCGGATTATCTCGGCGCGCTCAGCCAACTGTGGGTCGTTGATGAGAAGCGCACCTCCCTCCCCGGAAATGACGTTTTTCGTTTCGTGAAAGCTGAAGGCCGCGAGATCCCCGATGCTGCCCAGAGGCCTTCCCTTGTAGGATGAAAGAACGCCTTGGGCGGCGTCCTCGACAACCCTCAGTCCATGTCGTGCCGCGATGGCCATGATGGTGTCCATCTCGCAGGCCACGCCCGCATAATGGACTACGCAAATTGCGCGTGTGCGCGGGGTGATGGCCTGCTCGATCAGTGCTTCGTCGATATTCAAAGTGTCCGGCCGGATATCCACGAACACGGGCACCGCGCCTCGCAGTACAAAAGCGTTGGCTGTGGATACGAAGGTGAACGAGGGCATGATCACCTCGTCGCCGGGCTGGAGATCGAGGAGCATTGCCGCGATCTCCAGCGCCGCAGTGCAGGAGTGCGTCAGCAATGCTTTGCGTGCCCCGCTGTGTTGCTCCAGCCACGCATGGCAGCGGCGTGTGAATGGGCCGTCGCCAGACAGGTGCCCCGCAGCGTGGGCCTGGGCGATGTAGTCGAGCTCGCGCCCGGTCATGTAAGGCTTGTTGAATGGAATCATGATGCCAGGCAGGTCGATGAATTGGAGACGTTAGCTCACGGGTAGTGTGGCTAGTAACTTCTACGGTGCAAAACCACCGTGGCGAACTCTGTTAAGGGCGCTCTGATTTCGCTCGTCATCCCAGCGAAAGCTGGGATCCAGCGCCTCCAAGTTGTTGAGTGTAATGGCACTGGATTCCTGCTTGACCGGCCTTTCGGTCATTGAAAAGCGTTTCGCAGGAATGACGAGCAAAAAGCTGGTTGACCAGACCTTCCCTGACAGGACCGGGACATTGGGTGAGTGCCGAGGGTGACGGCGTGCTCAACCCAGCGCCGCTTCCAGCTCCGGAATGATCTTGAACAGATCCCCCACCAGCCCGATGTCCGCCACCTCGAAGATCGGCGCCTCGGCGTCCTTGTTGATCGCCACGATGGTGCCGGCGTCCTTGATGCCGGTGAGGTGCTGGATGGCGCCGGAGATGCCGATGGCCATGTACAGCTCGGGGGCGATGATCTTGCCGGTCTGGCCGACCTGCATTTCGTTGGGGCAGTAGCCGGCGTCCACGGCGGCGCGCGAGGCGCCCACGGCGGCGCCGAGCTTGTCGGCCAGCTTGTAGATGATGTCGAAGTTTTCCTGCGAGCCCACGCCTCGCCCGCCGGACACCACCTTGGCGGCGCTTTGCAGGTCGGGGCGGTCGCTGCTGCCTTGGTTGAGGGTCACGAAGCGGGTGTGGCCGGGCAGCGCCACGTCGATGGCCAGTGCCTCCACCAGCGCGCTGTTGGCGCCCTGCGCGGCGGCGGGCCACGAGGCGGTGCGGATGGTGGCCACCACGGCGTGGACGGCGTCGGCCTGCACGGTGACGATGGCGTTGCCGGCGTAGATGGGCCGCTTGAACGTGTGCGCCGCCTCCACGCTCATCACGTCGCTGACCTGGGCCACGCCCAGCAGTGCGGCCACGCGCGGGGCGACGTCCTTGCCGAAGGTGGTGGAGGGCGCGAACACGTGGCTGTAGCCCTCGGCGGCCTTGGCGATCTGCGGCGCCAGGACGGCGGCCAGCGGATGCGCGTTTTCTGGCCGGGTGACGGTCAGCACGCGGCTCACGCCTTCGATGCGGGCGGCCTCGGCGGCCACGGCGTCCGGTGCGTCGGAGAGCACCAGCACGTCGATGGCGTCGCCCTTGACGGCAGCCGCCGCGCTGACGGCGCGGGCGGTGGAGGCGTTGAGTTTGCCGCCGAGGTGTTCGGCGATGACGAGGATCTTGCTCATGGCGATCTCCAGAATGCTTTGCTTCTTCCCCCTGTAGGAGCCCGCTCGCGGGCGATGCTTTTGAAACCGGGATTTCGAGAATCGAGATTCGGGATTCGCAAAAGCCAGAGCATCGCCCGCGAGCGGGCTCCTACAAGGGAGGGGTACGGTTTGCGGTGGCTTACAGCAGGCCTTTTTGCTTCAGCGCGGCGACCAGCTCGGCGGCGTCGTTCACCATCACGCCCTTGCTGCGCTTGGCGGGCGCCTCGTGGTGCGTGGTCTTGAGGTGGTCGTGCGCTTCCACGCCCAGCGAGGCGAACTCGATGCTGTCGATGGGCTTGGACTTGGCCTTCATGATGTCCGGCAGCTTGATGAAGCGCGGCTCGTTGAGGCGCAGGTCGGTGGTGACCACGGCGGGCAGGTCGGCCTCGATCACCTCCAGGCCGGCATCCACCTCGCGCGTCACGGTGGCCTTGCCGTCGGCGATCTCCACTTTGCTGGCGAACGTGGCCTGCGGGCGGTCCCACAGCGCGGCCAGCATCTGGCCGGTCTGGTTGGCGTCGTCGTCGATGGCCTGCTTGCCCAGGATCACCAGGCCGGGCTGTTCCTTCTCGATCAGCTTGAGAAACACGCGCGCGGCGGTCAGCGGCTGCACGGCGTCCTCGTTGACCACATGGATGGCGCGGTTGGCGCCCATGGCCAGGCCGTTGCGCAGGTGCGCGGTGAGGTTGGCCGGGCCGATGCCCACCACCACCACTTCGTCGGCCACGCCTTTCTCGCGCAGGCGCAGGGCCTCTTCCAGCGCGATGTCGTCGAACGGGTTGGCGGAAAGCTTGACGCCATCGGTCACCACGCCGGTGCCGTCGGGCTTGACCTGGATGCGCACGTTGTAATCCACCACGCGCTTGTAGCCGACCAGAATTTTCATTCGCGATTCCTTACTTGCTGCACGGGCGCCCGCGGACGCCGTTTGGGGGCGGAGCAAACCTGCATTCTAACCCGTGCGTCCGGCGCCCGCTTCTGGAGGCTCATCCAGCACCACACCTCCACGCCTGTTCCCTCTCCCGCAAGCGGGAGAAGGGATTTCGGCATCAAGTCCCACGCCTGTTCCCTCTCCCGCCTGGCGGGAGAGGGTGCCCGAAGGGCGGGAGAGGGTCCGCTTTTTCACCGACACCCGGCGCAGGTCCGTCCAGGGCGCCGCGTTAGCCAGGCAAGAGCGCCCGCTTCCGCCCTGCGGGCACCTTCTCCCGCAAGCGGGAGAAGGGATTTGGGTGCCGGGCCTGCACGCGCCGTCTACTCTCCCGCAAGGCGGGGGAGGGATCATGTGTGAAGAATGTGCTGCAGGCTTGCGCGGGCGGCGTCGAAGGAGAAGTGCTGTTGCACGTTGTCCAGACTGGCGGTGGAGAGGCGGTTCCACAGGGCCGGATCGCCATGCAGCCGCAGCACCGCGTCGGCGAACGCCTGCGCGTCGTCGGCCAGCAGCACGTTTTCGCCGTCGACCAGGTGCATGCCCTCGGCGGCAATCGGGGTGGCGACCACGGGCAGGCCGTGGCTCATGGCCATGTTGACCTTGCCTTTGACGCCGGCGCCGTAGCGCAGCGGCGCCAGCGCGATGCGGCAGCCGTCCATCCATGGCGCCAGGTCGTCGACGCGGCCGTGGATGGTGATGCCGGGGCGGGCGAGTGATTCGCGCGCTGCCGGCGGCATGTCGCCGATCAGGTGCAGGGTGATGTCCGGTTGGGCGCGGTGGATGCGGGGAAAGATGTCCTCGACCAGCCAGTTCACCGCGTCGACGTTGGGCGGGTGGCCAAAGCCGCCCACGAACACCAGGCCGTGCCGATCGGCAAAGTCGCCGCGCCGGCCGTACACCTCGTGCACGTTGGAGAGCAGGGCCACGTTCACGTCCGGTACCTGTTCGCGCAGCAGCGCGTACTCCACCGGGCTGACCACCACGCTGGCGTCGCTGGCGCGCATCAAGGCCAGCTCCTGGCGGCGCGAACGGCGGGCCTGGCGCGCCAGTGCGGCGTTGCCGGTGTGTTCGGCGGCGCGCTGCTCGCGCAGAAAGTGCAGGTCCACGGTGTCGAAGATCACCCGCGCCTTCGGTGCGCGGCGGCGCACCAGCGGAAGGTAGGGTTCGGCCACGTAGTGCCGGCACAGCATCACCGCGTCCAGGCCCGCGCCGTGGCGCGACAGCCAGGCGGGCAGGCCGGGCGACCAGGGCTTGCACAGCACCTGCGCGCCATGGCGTCCGAGCAGGGCGATCTCCCCGGCGCTGGCCTGGCGATTGTTGGCCATGAAGGTGACGCGCCAGCCCATGCCGTGCAGCAGGCGGATGATGTTGACCAGTCGCAGCGAGCCGGAGTCGCGTGAAGGGTCCGGTGCCAGCGCGTCCACGATGAGGATGTGGCGCGTGCCTGGCGCGTGGATGGCCTGCTCGGCGGGCAGGCCGGGGGCCGGCTGCCGCGTCAGGGCGTCGCGCCACTTTTCCACGAACTTGCCGCGGTTGATCGCCTGGTAGCGCTTGACGCCCGCGAACGGGTCCAGCCCGGAGCTGATGCCCTCGCAATGCACCACCAGGCTGGCCGGCTGGTACACCACGCGCCGGCCGGCGGCGCGCACGGCAAAGGCCAGGTCCATGTCCTCGCAATAGGCTGGCGCGTAGCGGCGGTCGAAGCCGCCGATGGCGTGGAACAGCGCCGCGTCGATCATCAGCGAGGCGCCGGAGACGTAATCCACGTCGCGGCGGTAGAGAAAGCGCGGGTCGTCGCGCTGCTCGAAGCGGCCGTACGTCCACGCCTCGCCATCGGCATACACGAGGGCACCGGCCTCTTGCAGGCGCCCGTCGGGGTAGGCGAGGCGGCTGCCGGCGATGCCGCAGCCGGGCTCCTCGTCAAAGCAGTCCAGCAGTGCGTCGAGCCAGCCCGGCGTGACCTGGGTGTCGTTGTTGAGAAACAGCAGGAAAGCGCCACGGGCAACGGCGGCGCCGGCGTTGCAACTGCCGATGAAGCCCAGGTTGCCGGCATTGCGCAGCACATGCACGCCAGCCACCTGCGACAGCGCATCGGCGCTGCCGTCGGGCGAGGCGTCGTCCACCACGATCACCTCGAACGCGGCGGCGGCGCCGTGGCGCGCGATGGAGCGCAGGCAGGCCAAGGTGTAGGGCAGCTTGCCGTAGACCGGGATGATCACCGAGACGCGCGGCGTCTCGCTGCGCGGCACGCTGTCCGGCGGCACGCCGTCCAGCGGCTCCAGTTGCCATACCGGGTCGGTGGCCGGCCGGCGACGCAGCTCTTGGGCGATGCGCCATGCCGTGCCTTTCAGGCCGCGCTGGCTCACGCTGCCGGCCACGCGTTTGAGCAGGTAGCGCAAGCGCTGATACTGCCATTGCATGCTGCTGCTCAGGGCGGTTGCTCCAAAAGGGGGAAGGACGCGATGGCGCGCCAGGCCATCGCGTGTCGATGTATTCGCTGCGCCTGCGCCTGGCGTTACAGGTTCTGGTAATTCGGCCCCGAGCCGCCTTCCGGCGTGGTCCAGGTGATGATCTCGTACGGGTCCTTGATGTCGCAGGTCTTGCAGTGCACGCAGTTGGCGGCGTTGATCTGCAGGCGGCGGCCGCCCTCGTCCTCGACCATCTCGTACACGCTGGCCGGGCAGAAGCGGGTGCAGGGGTTGCCGTACTCGGTGGTGCACTGGTCGATGCAGATGCTGGTGTCGGCCACGTGCAGGTGGATGGGTTGGTCCTCATCGTGCTCGGTGGCGGCAAAGTAGACGCCGGCCAGGCGGTCGCGCGGGGCCAGCTCGCGCTGCACGTAGTCGCGCCTGGGCTCCTCTTGCGCGCCCAGCTTGTGCAGGCTGGACCAGTCGGGCTTGTTTTTCAGCGTCCACGGCGACCGGCCGGCGGTGACGGTTTCCCACGCGGCGTTGACCAGCGCAAACCACAGACCCTTCTTGAAGCCGGGCTTGATGTTGCGCACCTTTTTCAGCTCGGCCATGACATCCGAACCGCGCAGTTTCGCGTCGAAGCCGGTGGCGCCAAGCTCGTTGGCGGCAAGGTGTTCGGCGGCCAGCATGCCGCTCTTGATCGCCTGGTGGGTGCCCTTGATCTTGGGCACGTTGAGCAGGCCGGCGGTGTCGCCGATCAGGATCGCGCCGGGCATCTCGCACTTGGGCAGCGACTGCCAGCCACCGGTGACGATGGCGCGCGCGCCGGCGGAAAGAATGTTGCCGCCTTCCAGCAGTGCCTTCACCTGCGGGTGGTTCTTCCACTGCTGGAAGGCCTCCCACGGCTTGTAGTCGGGGTCGCTGTAGTCCAGCCCGCTGATGTAGCCCAGCGCGATGCGGTCCTGGTCCAGGTGGTAGAGGAAGCTGCCGCCGTAGGTGTTCGGGTCGGCCGGCCAGCCGATGGAATGCACCACCTTGCCCGGCTCGACGCGGCCGGCGGGCACCTGCCACAGCTCCTTGATGCCGATGGAGTAGCCCTGCGGGTCGCTGTCGGCGTCGAGCTTGAAGCGCTTGATCAGCTGCTTGGTCAGGCTGCCGCGCGCGCCTTCGGCCAGCACGGTGGTTTTCGCCTTGATGTCGATGCCTTCGGTGTAGCCGGGCTTGTGCGTGCCGTCCTTCGCCACGCCCATGTCGCCGATGCGCACGCCGGCCACCGAGCCGTCGTCGTTGTAGATGTTGTCGGCCGCGGCGAAGCCGGGGAACACGTCCACGCCCAGCGCCTCGGCCTGCGGTGCCAGCCACGCGCACAGCGCACCCAGCGAGACGATGAAGTTGCCGTGGTTGCGCATCAGCGGCGGCACCGGCAGCTTGCGTCCGCCGGTCTTGGACAGCATCCAGAACTCGTCGTGCTTCACCGGCACGCAGATCGGCGGCGGGTTGTCGCGCCAACCCGGCAGCAGGGCGTCCAGCGGCTGCGGCTCGATCACCGCGCCGGAGAGGATCTGCGCGCCGATGGTCGAGGCCTTCTCGATCACGCACACGCTGGTTTCGGGCTTGAGTTGCTTGAGCCGGATCGCGAACGCCAGTCCGGCCGGCCCCGCGCCGACCACGACGACGTCGTATTCCATGGTTTCGCGTTCGCTCATCGCGGACTCCGGCATAGGCATAGTGAGGAAAGGCGCGCGCGACACCCCGGCGCGACACCACAGGGTATTGTCCGGTTTCACGCGCAATGCGGCAAACCGGCGTGAAGAAAGGGCTGGGCGCTTGCCATCGGTTCGCCATCCGTGGCGATAATCGACCCCACCGCCCGGACATTCCCCATGAGCCAGACCGCCCCCATCGCCGATGTCGAACTGCGCCGCGCCAGCCTGTGCCAGTTGCTGCACTGGTTGGCGGTGGGGCGGGTGCAGCCACAGGCGCTGGCCGATGCCTACCTGGGCGCGATCGAGCGGATCGATCCCCAGCTCAACAGCTATGTGGATGTGCGCGGCGGGCTGCTGCAGGACCAGGCGCACATGGCCGACCGCCGTCGCCGCGACGGCGTGATCGGCCGGCTCGACGGCATACCGCTGGCGCTGAAGGACAATTTCGATGTGGCCGGCTGGCCCACGCGCGCCGGCCTGCCGGGGCGCGGCGCCCCGGTCGGCGACGACGCCCACGTCACCGCCCGGCTGCGTGCGGCCGGCGCGCTGCTGATCGGCAAGACCAACATGGACGAGGGCGCGCTGGGCGCCACCACCGACAACCCGCACTTCGGCGCCACCCACAACCCCCATCGCCACGGCTACACGGCGGGCGGCTCGTCCGGCGGCGCGGCAGCGGCGGTGGCGGTGGGCCTGGCGGTGGCGGCGGTGGCTTCCGACAGCTTGGGCTCGGTGCGCATCCCGGCCAGCTATTGCGGCGTGTACGCGCTCAAGCCCACCCACGGGGAGATCTCCGCGCGCGGCATGGTGCCGGCCGCGCGCCGGCTGGACGCGGTCGGCCTGCTGGCGCGCAGCGCCGATGACCTCAAAGTGCTGCTGCAGGTGCTGGCCGGCTACGACGCCGACGACGCGCGTTCGCGCCGCCGCCGCGTGGCTTTTGCCTTGCCGGACTGGGAGCCGGGCAACCTGCGCGTGGGCCTGCTGCCGGACCTGGCCGCCGTGGGCGTGCAGCCGGAGGTGATCGAGGTGTTCGAGGCGGCCATGGCCCGGTTGCCGCACGCGCTCAGCGACCGCCGCACCGTCGACTTCGCCGACTGGAACTTCAGCCGCACGCGCCGCGCCGGCCTGCTGCTGATGGAGGCCGAGATGCTGGGCACCTTCGGCGCCGATTTGGCCAATACCGCCCAGCCGGTGTCGCCGTCGTTCCGCGACATGCTGGATTTCGCCGCCCGCAAGAGCGCCGCCGACTACGCCGTGGCCGATCGCGTGCTGGACGCGGCCACGCTGAAAATGCGCCGCCTGTTTGCCCAGGTGGATGTGCTGGTGCTGCCCACCACGCCGCAGGGCGCGTTTCCGCTGGCCGGCCCGGTGCCCGATTCCCAGGCCGACCTCACCAGCTTCGCCAGCCTCGCCGGCTGTCCGGCCGTCAGCCTGCCGATGGGCCACCTGCCGAACGGGTTGCCGATCGGCCTGCAACTGGTGGGCGCACGCGGCTCCGACCTGCGACTGCTGGAGCTGGCCTCGGTCTGCGCGGCCACGCTGGACACCACGCCGGCGTACCCGGTCATCGCCTGAGCGCCCCGGGCATCCATATGGCCGCCTGTTATTAGGATATGAAAAGACGTCTGGACGTCCATTCGCGGATATAACCTAAGATGGGCGCCCCGGGACGCGTATCAGTTGGGTCTGTTGGCGTGTTTCCCCGATGCCACCCCGATGTCGAGCTTCCCACCCATGACCACCCTTGCCGCGACGCGCACGCACCTCGACGACCTCGAGGCCGAGAGCATCCACATATTCCGCGAGGTGATGGCCAGCTTCCAGCATCCGGTGATGCTGTACTCGATCGGCAAGGACTCCTCCGTACTGCTGCACCTGCTGCGCAAGGCGTTCTACCCGGGCAAGTCGCCGATCCCGCTGTTGCACGTGGACACCACCTGGAAATTCCGCGAGATGATCGCCTTTCGCGACGCGGTGGCGGCGGCCGGCGACGTGGACGTGCTGGTGCACATCAACGAGGAGGGCGTGCGCCAGGGCATCTCGCCGCTGACCCACGGCGCCACCGTGCACACCGACGTGATGAAGACCCAGGCGCTGAAGCAGGCGCTGGACAAGTACGGCTTCGACGCCGCCATCGGCGGCGCGCGGCGCGACGAGGAAAAATCCCGCGCCAAGGAGCGCGTGTTCTCCTTCCGTAACGCGCAGCACCGCTGGGATCCGAAAAGCCAGCGGCCGGAGCTGTGGCACACCTACAACACCCACATCCGCAAGGGCGAGAGCGTGCGCGTGTTTCCGCTCTCCAACTGGACCGAGATGGACGTGTGGCAGTACATCCGCCGCGAGAACATCCCCGTGGTGCCGCTGTACTTCGCCAAGCCGCGACCGGTGGTGGAGCGCGACGGCGCGCTGATCATGGTGGATGACGAGCGCTTCACTCTGCGCGAGGGCGAGACGGTGCAAATGCGCGAGGTGCGCTTTCGCACGCTGGGCTGCTACCCGCTCACCGGTGCGGTGGAGTCCTGTGCCGCCACGCTCGACGACATCATCGAGGAGATGGCCACCTCGCGCAGTTCCGAGCGCCAGGGCCGGGTGATCGACCAGGACCCCACCGCCTCCATGGAACGCAAGAAGCAGGAGGGCTACTTCTGATGAACGCACAGACCCGACCCGTCATCGCCACCGACGCCGCCACCGCGCCGGCCAAGGGGCTGCTGCGCTTCATCACCTGCGGCAGCGTGGACGACGGCAAGAGCACCCTGCTCGGCCGCCTGCTGTACGACGCCGGCATGCTCTCCGACGACCAGCTCGACACCCTGGCGCGCGAAAGCCGCCGCCAGCGTGGCGACGGCAGCGACGTGCTGGACTTTTCCCTGCTCACCGACGGCCTCGATGCCGAGCGCCAGCAGGGCATCACCATCGACGTGGCGTACCGCTATTTCCACACGGCGCGGCGCAGCTTCATCGTGGCCGACTGCCCCGGACACGAGCAGTACACCCGCAACATGGCCACCGGCGCCTCCAACGCGGAGCTGGCGGTGGTGCTGGTGGACGCGCGCAAGGGCCTGCTGCCGCAGACGCGCCGGCACACTTACATATGCGGCCTGCTCGGCATCCGCCACGTGGTGCTGGCGGTGAACAAGATGGACCTGGTCGACTACGACCAGGCCACCTACGACGCCATCGCCACCCAATACCGCGAGCTGGCGCGCGACCTGGGCATCGCCGACGTGCACTGCCTGCCGGTGGCCGCGCTCACCGGCGACAACGTGGGCGGCCGTTCGGCGCGCATGCCCTGGTATGCCGGCGGCAGCCTGCTCGACGTGCTGGAGTCGGTGGACGTGGCGGCGGTCAGCGCCGACGACTTCCGCATGCCGGTGCAGTGGGTCAACCGGCCGGACCAGTCCTTCCGTGGCTACGCCGGCACCATCAGCGGCGGGCGCGTGTCGCGCGGCGACGAGATCGTGGTGCAGCCGGGCGTGCAGCGTGCGCGCATCGAGCGCATCGTCACCGCCGACGGCGACCTGGACAGCGCCGTGGAAGGGCAGGCGGTCACGCTTTGCTTTGATCGCGAGCTGGACGCCAGCCGTGGCGACGTGATCGCCGACGCGCAGCGCCCGGCGCCGGTGGCCGACCAGTTCACCTGCCACCTGCTGTGGATGGGCGACGCCACCTTGCTGCCCAACCGCACCTACTGGATGAAGATCGGCACGCGCACGGTCAACGCGCGGGTGATGTCGATCAAGCACAAGGTTGACGTGAACAGCCAGGCCAAGCTCGCCGCGCGCCACCTGGACCTCAACGAGGTGGGCTACTGCACGGTGGGGCTGGACGACGCCATCGCGTTCGAGTCGTACGCCACCAACCGCACGCTGGGCGGTTTCATCCTGATCGATCGCCAGACCCACGCCACGGTGGCCTGCGGCATGCTGGATTTCGCGCTGGACCGCTCGTCCAACGTGCACTGGCAGCACATGGACATCGACAAGTCCGTGCGCGGCGCCAGCAAGGGCCAGCAGCCGGTGTGCCTGTGGTTTACCGGCTTGTCCGGCGCCGGCAAGTCCACCATCGCCAACCTGGTGGAGCGTCGCCTGCACGTGCTGGGCTACCACACCTACCTGCTCGACGGCGACAACGTGCGCCACGGCATCAACAAGGACCTGGGCTTCACGCCCGAGGCGCGCGTGGAAAACATCCGCCGCGTGGCCGAGGTGGCCCATCTGATGGTGGACGCCGGCCTGATCGTGCTGGTCAGCGTGATCTCGCCGTACCAGAGCGAGCGCCGCTCCGCGCGCGAGCTGTTCGACCAGGGCGAGTTTCTGGAGGTGTTCGTGGACACGCCGCTGGCCGAGTGCGAACGGCGCGACCCCAAGGGCCTGTACCACAAGGCGCGCGCGGGCGAGATCCGCAACTTCACCGGCATCGACTCGCCGTACGAGAAGCCCGAGGCGCCGGACATCCACCTGGCCACCGCCGGCCAGCGCGCCGAGGACCTGGCCGAGCAGGTCACCCAGCAACTGCTGGCCCGCCTGGACACCCTCAACCGCTCACGCTGACCGCCGTCCGCACCTTTTGCAGGAGCGACCCTGTGCGCGATGCTCTTGGGTGGGGATGCGAGACGGCGACGCGCAAAAGCATCGCGGCTGAAGCCGCTCCTACAGGCCCTGCGCGGCTGAATGTGGGAGCGACTTCAGTCGCGATGCTCTTGCTCTTGCCTTTGGCATGGCGCGAAAAGCATCGCCCACAGGGTGCGCTCCTACGGGCCTTTCGCGTGATGTAGGAGCGCACCCTGTGCGCGATGCTTCGGGTGGGGCCGCGATTGGCGATGGGAGATTCACGCAAGCGGTCACCGCGCCAGCGGCCGGTGACGCGCCTTGTGGCAGAAGTCCAGTGCCCACAGGCGTGCTTGGATTGCCCGGGGACGGTGGCGATAATGCCGCCACTTCCCCTTCAAGCCGTACCCCCGATGACCGAAAAGACCGTACTCCATGCCACGCACCGTGCGCTCGGTGCGCGCATGGTCGACTTCGGCGGCTGGGACATGCCGATCAACTACGGCTCGCAGATCGACGAGCACCATGCCGTGCGCCGTGATGCGGGCATGTTCGACGTGTCGCACATGACCGTCGTCGACCTGCACGGCCCGCGCACGCGCGAGTTCCTGCGCCACCTGCTGGCCAACAACGTCGACAAGCTCAAGCGCCAGGGCAAGGCGCTGTACTCGTGCATGCTCAATGAGCGTGGCGGCGTCATCGACGATCTCATCGTGTACTTCTTCGACGAGGCGCACTTCCGCCTGGTGGTCAACGCCGGCACCCGCGCCAAGGACCTGGCGTGGATCGAGCGCCAGGCGCAGCCGTTCGCGGTCGAGGTTCGCGAGCGCGCCGACTTTGCCATGATCGCGGTGCAGGGCCCCCACGCACGCGACAAGGTGCTCGGCCTGCTGCACGAGGCCGACCGCCCGCGCATCGAGGCGCTGGGCAAGTTTGTGGCGGCGGCGGCGCAGGGGCCGCATGGCATGCCGCTGTTCATCGCCCGCACCGGTTACACCGGCGAGGACGGTTTCGAGATCATGCTGCCCAACGAGCATGCCCAGGCCTTGTGGCAGGCGCTGGCCGAGGCGGGCGTCACGCCGGCCGGCCTGGGCGCACGCGACACCTTGCGCCTGGAGGCGGGCATGAACCTCTACGGCCAGGACATGGATGACGACGTGTCGCCGTGGGAGGCCAACCTGGGCTGGACCGTCGCGCTGGACGAAGGCCGCGATTTCATCGGCCGCGCGCCGCTGGAGGCCATGAAGTCCGCCGGCGTGAAGCGCGTGATGGTGGGCCTGGTGCTGGACGAAAAGGGCGTGCTGCGCCACGGCCAGCGCGTGCTCACCGCCAACGGTCCCGGCGAGATCCTGTCCGGCAGCTTCGCACCCACCTTGAACAAGGCGGTGGCGTTCGCGCGCATCCCCGCCGGCGATCCCGGCGACATGCGGGTGGAGATCCGCGGCCGCGAGCTGCCCGTGCGCAAGGTGGACTATCCGTTCGTGCGCGACGGCAAACCCTGCGCCGGCATCTGAGCCGACGCGGCACATTCCGTACACGGCGGTTGCGTCTAGAATCGCCACCGCTACCATGCCCCACCCCTGACGACTGGACCCGACCATGAGCGAAATACCCGGCGATCTGAAATTCCTCAAATCCCACGAGTGGGCGCGCGTCGAAGACGACGGGCTGGTGCGCGTGGGCATCTCCGACCACGCGCAGGCGCAGCTCGGCGACCTGGTCTACGTGGAGCTGCCGGAAGTCGGCGCCAGCGTGGTGGCCGGCACCGGCGCGGCGGTGGTGGAATCGGTCAAGGCCGCCTCGGACATCTATGCGCCCGTTTCCGGCGAGGTGGTCGAGGTCAACGAACGCCTGGCCGACAAGCCGGAGACGATCAACGAGGACGCCTACGGCGACGGCTGGTTGTTCCTGGTGCGCCCCGGTGATCGTGCCGAGCTGGACGAACTGCTCGACGCCAACGACTACGAGGCGCTGATCGAAGACGACGATCATTGATCGCCGCGCTTCCCGCGCAGACGGCGGCCGCTCATGCGGCCGTCTTCTTTTTCGGAAGGTCGATGACGTGCCGGCATGGACGTCCGGACGTTTTCGATGCGGGGCGCATCGCGTCATTCCGTCGCGGTCCGGTGGTGCCGGCGGCCACGAGGGCCGATATTTTTTTCCCGCGTCGCTGCCCGATGGACGCGCCGATGACGCGCCGTCCGCGTCTCCACCGTGAGCAAATGCGCGGCGCATGCCCGACGCATGGCGGCGCGGCAAGAAAGGCGCCTGAGGCGGGCCGGATCGCGCGGCGCACGGTAAATACAGGGTCGAGCGACGATTGGCGGTATTTTCGACCGAATGGGCAATGGACGTATGGACGTCCAAACGGATATTCACGCGGTGGCGGCAAAACCCTTGCAGCCACTGGTTTTTCAACCTTCCCGAGGGCTTTCCGGTCGGCGGATTTTCCACTGCAAATCCATTGACAGGTGAAATCTTCGGGGCTAGCTTTCGCATCAGATAACGGGGAACGTTGCCATGGCGACAACAAAATTCATCGAGCCTTATGTTGAACACGGTGAGAAGGCCGGCGCCGTACGCAAGATCACCGTTTCGATCCCGCTGCACGTGCTGCACAAGCTTTCCGATTTGCGCACGTACCGGCAGGTCAACAATCTTCGGCACGCTACCAACAGCGACTTGTTGGTCGAAGCGTTCCTGCACGCTTTTACTGGGCAACCACTGCCAACTGATGAGGAGCTGAGACGAACCATGGCCACTGCCAAGAAACCCGCCGCAAAGAAACCGGCCGCCAAGAAGGCCGCCAAGAAGACCACCGTGAAGAAGGTTGCCGCCAAGAAGGTCGCTGCCAAGAAGCCGGTAGCGAAGAAGCCCGCCGCCAAGAAGGCTGCCGTCAAGAAGGTTGCCAAGAAGGCCGCCGTGAAGAAGGCTGCGCCGAAGAAGGCCGCCGCCAAGAAACCGGCAGCCGCCAAGAAAGCTGCCGTGAAGAAGGTGGCGGTCAAGAAGGTTGCCGCCAAGAAGGCTGCGCCGAAGAAGGCCGCTGCCAAGAAAGCCGCTCCGGCACGCGTGGTCAAGGCCACCCGTACCGCCAAGCCGAAGGCCAAGAAGTAAGCCATACGCTGCCAAGTACATCGTCGAATATTTCCTTCCCCGCGGTGCCCAGCGCGGGGAAGGTATTTCGAAAGACCTTCGTCCCGGCTTGTCCGGGACGTTTCGTTTCTGCCGGCGCGACACCTGCCACGCGAGCCATTCCATGGCGGACTGCCGCGTTGTCATGGCCGCCTCGGCCGGCGCAACGGGCGCCATGCCGGCGGTGCGCAACGGTGCCGCCGGGTCGTGCGCGAGAGCGCCCGCAATGCATTTGCCGCGCCGCTTCGTTTGGGGTTACCTTGTCCCGCATCCGCGCTGCGGCGGGTCAGGGGACCGTGCCGCTCCTGGATCTACAGGGGGAAAAGGCGCGGGTATCTGTCGATACTCAGCGAGAGACCATGGATACCCGAATCACACTTCATGCGCGCCGGCGTTCGCACGGCGCTTTCCGGCCGCTGCTCATTGCGATCGCGGCCGTGTTCGTGCTGCTTGCCGTCGCGGCGTGGTTTCTCATCGTGCAGCCCTACCAGGCGCAGATGCTGGCCGACGCGGGCGGCCATCCGTCCACGCCGGTGACGTTGACCGGCAAGAGCGCGCCGCCGCCGCCGGTCAACGTGAAGGCGATGGGTGCGACCGAGTTGCTTTCCGAGGCGGGCAAGGCGGTGCGCGAGCATCGTTTGCTGGCGCCGGCCGGCAACAACGCGTTCGAGTTCTACCTGCAGGTGCTGGAGCGACAGCCGGGCAACCCGGTGGCCACCGACGCCTTGCGCGAGACGTTTCCGTTCGCGGCCACCTCGGCCGAGCAGGTGATCAACCGCAGCGACTTCAGTGAGGCGCAGCGCCAGATCGACCTGCTGGCCAAGGCCGATCCCACCAACTTCACGCTGACCATCCTGCGCTCCAAGCTGGATGCGCAGCGCAAGGTGCTGGACAAGCAACAGCAGCTGGCGCTGGACCAGCAGAAGGCGCAGGAGCTGGCCGAGCAGAAGGCGGCCGCGGACAAGCTGGCCGCCGAGCAGCAGGCCGCGCAGGCGGCACAGGTGGCGGCACAGCAGAAGGCGGCACCGGCGCGCACGCCGACCCAGGCCAATACGCCGCAGGCGCCGGCGGCCAGCCAGCCGGCGCCGGTCAGCCAGCGCACCGAGGCGGTGCTGGTGAAGGGCGCGCCGGCGCGTTATCCGCCGTCGGCCATGCGTGCACAGCAGGAGGGCTGGGTGGTGGTGGCGTTCACCATCGATACCAACGGCGAGACCAGCCATATCGAAGTGGTCGACGCCGAGCCGCGCCGCGTGTTCGAGCGTGCGGCGATCGAGGCGGTGAGCCGCTACGAGTTCACGCCGGCCAAGGAGGGCAACACGCCGGTCGCGAGTCGGCAGCAGCAGCGGATCGAGTTCAAGTTGCGCTGACGCGGCAGCGATACGCTGTCGAAGGCAGCAAGGCGACGCGCGGATCCGCGCGTCGCCTTTTTCGTGCGTCGTATGTGCTGCCGGAGGGAGCTACCGGCGATGCGCTGCGTTGCGATGGACGGTCTTGCGCTTGGGCGCGGCCTTCTTCGGCGGCGCGTGCTCCAGCCCGGCCCAGTCCACGTGCGGCAAGGCGAGCAGGTCGTCCAGCACCATCGGCATCAGGCCGCTGGGCGTGGGGCCGGTGGAGTTCCACAAGGTGACGATGCCGGTCTTGTACTTGGGCAGGAAGCCGATCATGGTGCGGTAACCGGCCACGGCGCCGGCATGGTAGATCAGGGTTTCGCCGCCGTATTCGTAGACCCGCCAGCCCAGCGCGTAGTGCGCGGCGGTGAGTCGGCCGCGGCGCCATGGCGAGGCATGCAGCTCGCCGGGCGTGATCACGCCCGGCGCGTGCAGCACGTCGAGCAGCGCGGGCGACAACACGTCGGGCCGGCCGCCCATCTGCGCGATCAGCCATTTCTCCATGTCGCGCAGGCTGGCGTTGACGCCGGCTGCCGGCGCCACGCGGTAGTAGGTTTCGTTGGGTTTGAACGGCACCCAGCCACGGGCGCTGGCGTTGTGCGGGCGCGCCCAGCTCTTGCTGGTTTCCAGCGCGGCCAGGCCGTAACTGGCGGTGGCCATGCCCAGCGGATAGAACAGCCGTTTGTCGACCAGGTGGTAGAAAAAATCGCCGGTGCGCGCGAACAGCACGTCGCTGATCATGCCGAAGGCCACGTTCTGGTAGCCGTAGCACTGGCCCATGCCGCAGGTCATGTCGACCTCGTCCAGCTTGCGTACCAGCTCCTGGTAGGACACGTCGCTTTCGAGCAGGTTGTCGTAGGTGTTGCGCGGCAGGCCCAGGCGCTGGCCCAGGATGTCGCCCACGGTGGCCTGGTCGGCGGCGTGCGCGTCCTTGAGCTTGAAATACGGCAGCACGTCGATCAGCCGCGTATCCCAGCCGAGCTTGCCGTCATTCACCAGCAGGCCGGTGATGGCCGTGGCGAACGCCTTGGACAACGAGGCCAGGCGAAACACCGTCTCGGGCGTGACCGGCTCGCGGGTGGCGGCGTTGGCATAGCCCACGGTCTGCTCGAACACCACCTTGTCGTCGATCACCACGGCGGTGGCCAGGCCCGCCACCGCCTTGCGTTCGCCCAGGGTCTGCAGCCAGCGGCGGTAGTCGTCCAGCGTGGCCTTGACGCGTGCCGGCGGGAGCTTCTGCACGGTGGCCGGCGCGGTGGAAACTGCGGTGGGGGCGGAGGTGGCGCGCGGTGCGCCAAGTGGCGCGACGGCCAGCAAAAATGCGCTGGCGGCAAGGTGAATTTTCGTTCGAAACGGCATGTTATTCTGACTTTTGTTGCGGCGCGGACACGTCCTGTGCAGAGGAGTCGAGACCGATGGGCCTGATCATTGTTCTGATAATTGTCGTTTTGATTGTCTTGTACTTCGTGGCGATCTACAACGGACTGGTGACGTCGCGCAACGGCTACAAGAACGCGTTCGCGCAGATCGACGTGCAACTCACGCGTCGCCACGATCTCATCCCCAACCTGGTGGAAACCGCCAAGGGCTATCTCGCCCACGAGCGCGGCACGCTGGAGGCGGTGGTGCAGGCACGCAATGCGGCGGTGAGCGGCCTGGCCGGTGCCAAGGCCAACCCCGGCGACCCGGCCGCGATGCAACAGCTGGCCGGTAGCGAGAACGCGTTGACGCAGACGCTGGGCCACTTGTTCGCGCTGCAGGAGGCGTACCCCGACCTCAAGGCCAACCAGACCATGATGCAGTTGTCGGAGGAGCTCACCTCCACCGAGAACCGTGTCGCGTTTGCGCGCCAGGCCTATAACGATTCGGTGCTGACCTACAACAACAAGCGCGAGGTGTTTCCCTCGTCGATCGTGGCGAACCGTTTCGGCTTTGTCGCCGCCGAGCAGTTGAAGATCGAGGACCCGGCCGTGCGCGAGGTGCCGAAAGTCTCCTTCTGATCGCCGATGCGCCGCGATGATCGCGGCGCGCTGCCGGAGCCGTCATGGATTTCTTTGCGCAACAGGCCCGCGTGCGTGGCAGCAGCCGGCGATTGGTGGCGCTGTTTGCGCTGGCCGTGGTCGCCGTCGTGGTGTCGATCGACGCGGTGGTGTGGCTGGTGATGGGACAGCATCCGGTGGACGGCGGCGTGGCGCCGTCCAACCTGCCGCTGCTGGCCACCAGCACGGTGGTGGTGCTGGCGGGCATCGGCTTCAGCTCGCTGTTCCGCATCCTGAGCCTGGCCGGCGGTGGCGCCAAGGTGGCGCAGGGGATGGGCGGCGTGCCGGTGCCGCCGGATACGCGCGACCCCGCGCTGCGCCAGTTGCGCAACGTGATCGAGGAGGTGGCGATCGCCGCCAGCGTGCCGGTACCGGACATCTACCTGATGCCCGACGAGCCGGGCATCAATGCGTTCGCCGCCGGGTATTCCGCCGCCGATGCGGCCATCTGCGTCACCCGCGGCTGCCTGGAGCATCTCAGTCGCGATGAATTGCAGGGCGTGATCGCGCACGAGTTCAGCCATGTGCTCAACGGCGACATGCGCCTCAACATCCGGCTGATGGGGTTGCTGTACGGCATCCTGGTGCTGGCCATCGTGGGCCGGCGGGTGCTGTGGCTTGGCGGCGGGCGCGACAGCCGGCGCGGCAACCAGACGTGGATGATCGGGCTGGCGCTGATCGTGGTGGGCTACGTGGGGTACTTCTTCGCGCGCCTGATCCAGGCGGCGGTGGCGCGCTCGCGCGAATCGCTGGCCGACGCCTCGGCAGTGCAGTTCACCCGGCAGACCGACGGCATTGCCGGCGCGCTGAAGAAGATCGCCGTGCTCAGCGAGGGCTCGTCGCTGGAGGCGGCCAACCGCGAGGAAGTGGCGCACATGCTGTTTGGCGAGGCGGGCCGCTTCAATGCGTTGTTCGCCACGCACCCGCCGCTGCTGCAACGCATTCGTGCGCTGCAGCCGGCGTTTCGCGAGGAGGACCTGGCTTCGCTGGCCGCCGCGATGGCGGCCGGCGTGGCAGCGCCGATGTCGGGGCCGGCATCGCCGCCTGCCGCCGGCGTGCCGCCGCTGCCCATGGCTGTGGGCGTGGCGGCCGTGGCGGATGGTTTCCAGCGCGCCGGCGCGGTGCGCCAGGGGCTGCCTGCGTCGCTGGTCGACGCCGTGCGTCAGCCGGAGCCGGCGCTGGCCGTGGTGCTGGCGCTGGCGATGGCCACGCAGGAGGCGACGCGCCAGCGCCAGCAGCGTCGTGTGGCCGACGCGTTCGGCGACGACGTGCTGGCCACGGTCGACGGGTTTGCGCCCGACATCGCCGCGCTGCCGGCAGCGTCGCGCCTGCCGCTGATGGCGCTGGCGTTTCCGGCGTTGCGGCAGCTTTCGGACGGTCGCCTGCACACGCTGCTGCAGACGCTGGATGCCTTGGTGCGGGTGGATGGCGACGTCGGCCTGCACGCGTTTTGCCTGTCGCGCCTGCTGCGCGTGCAATTGCGCGAGTCGCGCCAGCCGCGCCGCGCACCGGTGGACGGGCTGCGCACCTTGCCGGCCTGCCGCGACGCGGTGGCGCTGGTGTGTGCCGTGGTGGCCGTGCATGGCCACGCGAACGAGGACGCGGCGCGTCGCGCATGGTTGCTGGCGATGGAGGCGTGCTTCCCCGGGCAGGCGATGGCGTGGAACGCGCCGCCGCCTGCGTGGCAGGTGCCCTTCGAGCGGTCGCTGGATCGACTGGACACGCTCTCGCCGCCGGCCAAGGAGCTGCTGATCCAGGGCCTGCTGGCGGCTGTCCGCGCCGACGGCGTGGTGACGGTGGACGAGGGCGAGCTGCTGCGCGTGATCTGCGCCAGCCTGCATTGCCCGTTGCCGCTGTAGCCCAGCCTGGCCGGGCCAGCCACGCCGTGACCGCATGCTAGGCTTGCCGCGCCCCACGCTGGATACGCCCGTGAGCTTGCCCCGCCAAACCGTTGTGGAACAGGCCGCCGCGCCCATGCTGTCCGCGCTGGCGTTCTTTTTCGTGATGACGTCGTACTACATCATCCGTCCGGTCAGGGACCAGTTGATCGGCGCGCTGGGTTCCACCTCGCTGCCGTGGATCTACATGGTCGTGTTCGTGGTGATGCTGGCGCTGACGCCGCTGTTCGGCATGCTGGTGGCGCGCTTTCGTCGGCGCCGCCTGCTCGGCTGGAGCTACAGCTTTTTCATCCTGTGCCTGCTCGCCTTCGTGCCGCCGTTCCTGGCGCAGGCGCAGATCGGCGCGCGCGCGCTGGGGTTGGTGTTCTACGTGTGGGCCAGCGTGTTCAACCTGTTCGTGGTGTCGCTGTTCTGGAGCTTCATGGCCGACATCTTCGACAGCGGCCAGGCGCGCAAGGTGTTTTCGCTGATCGCGCTGGGCGGCATGGCCGGTGCGGTGTTCGGCCCCTTGCTGACCAAGTTTCTGGTGCTGCGGATCGGCGTGGCGCCGTTGCTGGGGGTGTCGGCGCTGGCGCTGGGCGTGGCGCTGGCGCTGTTGCTGCGCCTGTCCGACCGGGTGGCGGGCCAACGCGGCGAGGAGTTGATCGGCGGCTCGCTGTGGGCGGGACTCAAGGAGCTGTGGGCGCGACCGTTCCTGCGCTACATGGCCTTGCTGATGCTGTTTGGCGACGGCATCGGCACGCTGGCCTATGCGCTGGTGGCCGACTACGCCAAGGACCACCTCACCGACACGGTGGCGCGCACCTCGTTCTACAACGACCTCGACCTGGCCACCAACCTGCTCGGCGCATTGCTGCAACTGAGCGTGACGCCGTGGCTGCTGGTGCGCCGTGGCGCCGGCTGGGGACTGGTGGTGCCCACCCTGGTCAACTTTGCGCTGCTGGCCGCGGTGGCCGTGCTCGGCGTCGGCGCCGTCACCGTGTTCGGTTACCGCATTCCCCTGCTGGTGGGCGTGATGCTGGTGATCACCCGCGGTTTCGCCTACGGCATGACCAAGCCGGCGGTGGATGCGCTGTATACGCGCGTGCCGCGCGAGACGCGCTACAAGGGCAAAAACTTTGTCGAGACGGCCGTCTGGCGTTTCGGCGACGTGCTGGTGACCAGTGCGGTGAGCGGCCTGCGCCTGATGGGCTGGAGCGCCGGCGCGCTGGCGCTGGCCGGTGCCGGCATTGCCGCGCTGGCCACCGTGGTGGCCCGCCGTGCCGGCTGGTCGCCCGACCTGGCGCCGGAGGAGCACACCCGGTTGCCCGCGCGCGATACCTCGCCGGCCTGAGCCGGCATCGACGCCGGTCAGCTGGTGATGTAGCGCTGCAGGTGCTCGATCTCCTCGGCCTGCGCGTCGATCACGGCCTTTACCAGGTCGCCGATGGAGATCACGCCCACCACCTCGTCCCCTTGCACCACCGGCAGGTGGCGGATGCGGCTGTCGGTGCACAGGCGCATGCAGTCGAACACGTCGGTGTCGGGGCCGACCGTGATGGGCGTGGCGGTCATGATGTCCGCCACCGCCGTGTGCGAGGAGGCGCGGCCCTGCAGCAGCACCTTGCGGGCGTAGTCGCGCTCGGACATCACGCCCACCAGGGCGGTGCCGCGCATCACCAGCAGCGCGCCGATGCGGTGCTCGGCCATCTGCTTGATCGCCTCGTTCACCGGCGCATCCGGCTCGATGGAAAAAATGCGGTTGCCCTTGCTTTCCAGCAGATGTTTGACCTGGCGCATGCGTGGGATCTCCGGCCGACCCGTTGGCGGGCCAGACGAGTCTAGCGCTGGCGCTGGCCGGTCGTGTGGCGGCGACGTGAAGCCTGGGCCGGGTCGGGCCCCCGGCCTTCGATATAGGCCGGGCCGCCCAGTTGGCGCATCTGTCGCGTGATCCATTGCGCGCGCCCGAGCACGTACGCGCTGGGGCGGTCGGCATGCAGGCGTCGCGGGTTGGGCAGCACCGCCGCCAGCCGTGCCGCGCTGGCGGCATCGAGCCGCGCCGGCGTGGTGTGGAAGAACGCCTCGCTGGCGGCGCCCACGCCGTAGATGCCGTCGCCGAACTCGGCGATGTTGACGTACACCTCCAGAATGCGGCGCTTGGGCCAGGTCAGCTCGATCAGCACCGTGAAGTACGCCTCCAGCCCCTTGCGCACAAAACTGCGGCCGTTCCACAGGAACAGGTTCTTGGCCGTCTGCTGGCTGATCGTGCTGGCGCCGCGCAGGCGCTTGCCGTCGTCGTGGGCGTCGAGTGCGCGCTGGATGGCGTCGAAGTCGAAGCCGTGGTGGTAGGGAAAGCGCTGGTCCTCCGCCGCCACCACGGCCAGTGGCACGTTGCGCGAGATCCGCGACCACGGCACCCAGTGCTGGCGCAAGGTGAACGATGTTTCGCCATGCAGCCACGCGCCGGCGCGGCGCTCCAGCATCATGGCCGAGGTCCACGGCGGCACGAAGCGCAACACCAGCACCGGCAGCCAGCTGGCGGCGAAGCCGGCCAGCACCAGCAGCCCCAGCCAGCGCAGCAGCAGCTTCAGGGGCGGGCGGCGAAACCTGCGCATGGTGCGTGCGGACTCTTCATCAAGCGACAATCGCGCCAGTATAGGGATGTTGCGCTGCCGCTCCCGCATCCCCATCTGTAGCGTTCCGCCCCACGAGACATGCCATGGACACCACGCTTACCCACGACGTGCTGCACCGTTTCCTGCTTGAGCGCGCCGGCGTGCGTGGCGTGCTGGTACGGCTGGGGCCGGCCTGGCGCGAGGTGGCCGCGCGCGCCGACTACCCGCCGGCGCTGCGCGACCTGCTCGGCCACACGCTGGCGGCCAGCGCCCTGCTTACCGGCAACATCAAGCTCGACGGCGCCTTGTCGATCGAGCTGAAAAGCCGCGACGCGCTGCGCCTGCTGTTTGCCGAATGCACCGACGAGGGCCGCCTGCGCGGCCTGGCGCGATGGGACGATCCGCTGCCGTCCACGCTGGCGCTCGACGCGCTGCGCGAGGCGGTCATGGCCATCACCATCGGCAACGTCGAGCGCGGCCAGCGCTACCAGGGCCTGGTGGCGTTGCAGAGCAGCGACCTGGCCGGCGCGCTGGAAAACTATTTCGTGCAGTCCGAGCAGCTGCCCGCACGCATCCTGCTGGCGGCCGATGGCGAGCACGCCGTGGGGCTGATGCTGCAGAAGCTGCCGGGCGAGGGCGGCCATGATGCCGTGCGCGACGACGACGCCTGGAATCGCGTGGCGCATCTGGTGGCCACGCTGGGCGACGCCGAGATGCTGGCCACCGCACCGGAGACGCTGCTGTACCGGCTTTTTCACGAGGAGTCGGTGCGCATGTTCGATCCGCGCCCGCTGGCGTTCGGCTGCACCTGCAGCCGCCAGCGCGTCAGCGCCATGCTGCGCTCGCTCGGTCGCGAGGAGGTGGAGGCGGCGCTGGCCGCGCGCGAGGGCGAGATCGAGGTGATCTGCGAGTTCTGCGCCCAGCGCTACCACTTCGACCGCATCGACGCGGAACACCTGCTCAGCGAGGGTGCGGCGCCGGAGAGCCCGCGCACGGCGCAGTAGGACCGCCTCAGGCGGCGGGTGGCTCCAGCGCGGCCCAGGCCTCGGCCGGTTGCGGCCGCGCGAACAGGAAGCCCTGCGCGTAGCGGCAGCCGATCTTCAGCAGCGCCTGGCGTTGCGACTCCTCCTCGATGCCTTCGGCGATCACCTGCATGTGCATCGAGTCGGCCAGCGCCTGGATCGCGCGCACCACCGCCAGGCCTTGGGTTTCCTCGCCGTCGGTCGGCAGCGCGGTGATGAAGGAGCGGTCGATCTTGAGCGTGGCGAACGGGTACTGGTGCAGGTAGCTGAGCGAGGAGTAGCCGGTGCCGAAATCGTCCAGCGCGATGCCGGCGCCCTGGTTGCGCAGGTTCTGCAGCATGCGTTTGACCTGGGCGGGGTTCTCCAGCAGCGTGTGCTCGGTCACCTCGATGCGGATGCGCGAGGTGGGCAGCCCGTAGCGCTCGAACAGCGCCAGCAGGCGCAGGTCCATGTCGATGGTGCGGAAATGGCGGCCGGAGACGTTGATGCTGATGAAACCGTGCTCGCCCACCAGTTGCTTGGCGTGCGCGCAGGCCTGCTCGAAAATCTGCCAGTCGATCTGCTCCACGCAGCCGGTTTCCTCCGCGATCAGGAGGAAGTCGGCCGGCAGCAGCAGGCCGCGCTCGGGGTGGTTCCAGCGCAGCAGCGCCTCGTAGCCGATGGTGTGGCCGTCGGCCAGCGACACGATGGGCTGGTAGTACGGCACGAACTCGTTGCGGATCAGCGCGTGGCGCAGGTCGCTTTCCATGTCCAGCAGCGACAGCGCCTCGCGCCGCAGCCGGTCGTCGAACACGGCCGAGCGGTGGCGGCCGCCGTCCTTCGCGTTGTACATGGCCGCGTCGGCGTCGCGCAGCAGCTCCTCCGGTTGGCGGTAGTGCGGGCCGGGCAGGGCGATGCCGATCGAGGCGGAGGTGAAGATCTCCTTGGCGCCGAGTCGGAACGGTGTCTGCAGCTCGCTGATGATGCGCTCGGCAACCTGGGTGGCGGTGTCGGCGTCGTCCATGTCCTCCAGCAGCACGGCAAACTCGTCGCCGCCCAGCCGGGCCACCACGTCGCGGGTCTTGAGGCAGGCGCGCACGCGGCCGCCCACCTGGAACAGCAGGTCGTCGCCCACCAGGTGGCCCACCGAGTCGTTGATCACCTTGAAGCGGTCCAGGTCGATGAACAGCACCGCGAACAGCTCGCGCGGGTTGGCCAGGTTGCGTTGCAGCGCCTGCTCCAGCCGCTGCAGGAACAGCGTGCGGTTGGGCAGGCCGGTGAGCGAGTCGTGCAGCGTTTCGTACTTGAGCCGGCGCTCGACGCGCTCGCGCTCGGCAATCTGCTCGCGCAGGTCGCGGTTGGCCAGCGCCAGCGCGTGGGTGCGCTCGGTGACGCGGCGCTCCAGTGTCGCGTAGGCCTGTTTCAGCGTGGCGCTGGCGTGCTTGCGCTGCAGCGCGGTGGCGATGTGGTAGCTGACAAAGGTGAGCAGCTCCTGGTCGCGCTCGGTGTAGGTGTGCTGCGGCGAGTAGCTCTGCACGGCCAGCACGCCCATCACCTTTTCGCCCCATACCAGCGGCACGCCCAGCCAGCACACCGCGCGCGTGCCGAAGCTCTCGATCTCGCCCTCGGCGATGAGGCGGTCGATGCCCGGCCCGTCCACCAGCAGCGGCTTGCCATGCCGCAGCACGTACTCGGTGGCGCCACGGCCGTGCGTGCGCGGCAGCCGCGTGCTGTCGATCTCGTCCACCGAGTAGGGAAACGCCAGCTGTTTCTTGTCGCCGTCGACCAGGGCGATGTAGAAGTTGCGCGCGTACAGCAGGCCGCCCACCGCGCGATGCACTGCGGCGTAGAAGTTTTCCAGGCTCTCCGACGCGTTGGCCAGCTCGGCGATGCGGAACAGTGCCGCCTGCAGGCGCTCGCCGCGCTGGCGCTGCAGCACCTGCTGGCGCAGCACGCGATTGGCCTCGCGCAGGGCGGTGGTGCGATCGGTGACGCGTTGTTCCAGTTCCACGTGGGCGCCATGGCGCTCCAGCGCGGTCTGCACGTGCTGCGCCACGTAGCTGAGCAGTTCCAGGTCGCGTCGCGAGTAGTGGATGTCGGCGCGGTAGCTTTGCATCACGATGCCGCCCACCACGCGTTCGTCACGCAGCAGCGGCACGCCCAGCCAATGCTCGCAATACGGACCGACCGGCACGAAATGGCCGGCCAGCTGCTGCGACAGCTCCTCGATCGAACCCATCAGCGCGCGGCCGCCCTTGAGCAGGTTCCAGGTGAGGCTGTTGTGCATGTCGCCCAGCGGGATCGGATGATCGGGCGCCGGCGGATCGGTATCCATGCTGTCGACGTAGTACGGGAAGCGGATGCTGTCGGTGGGCGTGTCGTACAGCACGATGTAGAAGTTTTCCGCGTACATCAGGCTGCCGAGGATGCCGTGCAGCGAGCGCATCAGCTCGGACATGTCGTGCTCGGCGCCGGACAGCTCGGCGATCGCGTACAGCGCGCGCTGCAGCCGCTCGGCCTGGGCCAGGCGCGCGATGGCGTCGTACAGGCGGCTGGTCTCGGCCAGCTGGCGCAGCCGCGTGTCGGCGAGGCGGCCCAGCCAGGCCAGTTGCGCGTCGGTGGCGTCGGGCAACGGCAGGCTGCGTGAATGCAGCACCAGGGTGCGGCCGTTCTGCGGGTCCTCGGCCAGGTCGAGGTGGTGCGGCGCATGCCCGGCCACCTCGCTGTTGGCGCGCCAGCGCAGCTCGCCCTCGATGTCCAGCTCGGCCAGCATCAGCTCGCACACGCCCATGACGCTGCTCGCATCGGGCGCTTCGAGCAGTTGCTCGAAGGCACGGCGCGACAGCGGATGTTCTCCCGGCAACGGCGTTGGCGCGTGCGGGCGGTGGGGCAACGAGGCACTCATCAGGTTTGCTGTCTGGCCGGCCTTTCCCGGTGGTACGACGCAAAGGCGTTTTATATCGCGTAAGTCCGCCCGGCCGCCACTGCGGCGGCGGGAACCCGGCGGCATGGCGGGTGGTCTGTGGGGGATGCGGCGTGCGGTTCTTGTGTCCGGATTGGCGTTTTTCCGGGGTTTCCTGGTTGTTAGTAAAACGTAAATCGCGCTATGATCCCCGCCGTACAACCGCGTCATCCCACCGTATAGAGGCCTCTGCGTCCGTCATGCGTCGTTTGTCCGCCCTGCTGCTGGTTTCGCTGCTGCCGTTCGCGGCGGTGGGCCAGTCCGCGCCCGGCAATGACGCACAGGCGCGGCAATGGCTGCAGGCGGCGCCGACGGACCATGGCGACACCAACGTCGTGCCGCTGTGGCGCAGTTCGCGCGGGCAGTGGCTGACGCTCAGCACCGATCACTCCGAGGTGGATGGCGGTGGGCCCATGGCCTTCCACGGCCTGGCGGCGGACAACGTTTTCAGCAGCGGCCTGCATTACCAGCTGGCGCCTGGCGTGCAGGCGCACGCGGATGTCAGCGCCAGCTCGTGGGTCAACCACCCCACGCGGCTGCTGGGTAGCGAAGTGGGCGCCACCTACAACAGCGGGCGCTACAGCGTGGGCCTCAGCGTGGGTACCAAGGAGGTGCCGCAGCGCACGGCGTTGCCGCGTGTCCTGCCGGGCGCCGCGCCGGGCGTGGACGGCCTCTCCGATTTCGACTCCAGCGCGCAGCTCAACGCGCGTGGCCGCGTGGCGCTGGACAGCAAGACCGGCATCGACCTTGGCGCCAGCGTGGGCCGCATCCGCCTGCTGCCGGGCAACCTGCTGGGCGTGGATACGCTGGACCAGAAAGCGCTGAGCTTCGGCGTGGATCGCGGCCCGGTCACCGGCACCCTGGTGGGACGCACCATGCAGCCGCTGGCGGGCAGCGCGGGCGGCACGCTGGGCGCGGACCAGCGCTGGACCAGCATCGACCTGGGCGTGACCTGGCGCCTGCCGTGGCAGGGCGCGCTGAGCATCGGTGCGCAAAACCTGTGGTCGTCCGGCAATGCGGTGAACACGCCTGTCGGCCCCGAGCCCGACCAGTCGCGCACGCCGTACGTGCAATACCACCAGGATCTCTAGGCGTCCTCGCCACATCGCCAGTGGTCCCGATGCATGCCGTCCTCGTGACGGCATTTTCGTGTCCGGGGGCCCGCCTGTGGGAGCGACTTCAGTCGCGATGCCTTTCGCTGTCCCGTTGCGCCCACCCGCCGTGCGGCGTTCACTCACGCCGGCGGATGCGCAGGTCGCCGCTGAAGGTCTCGATGGTGATGGCGCCGCTGCCGTCGCCCAGGCGCGTGTCCAGCGTGCTGCCCGGACCGTGGCCGCTGGTGTCCGGCGCGCCGAAATCGCTGCGCAGGTCGCCACTGAAGGTGCTGGCGTGCAGGCTGGCCGATGTCGTCGCCGGCAGTTCCAGTTGCACGTCGCCGCTCATGCTGTCGATGCCCAGCTGCCCGCCCCCGGCCAGCGTGCCTTTCAGCTGGGCGTCGCCCGACACCGTGCTGAGCGTGAGCGTGCGCCAGGGGCCGCCGGCGGCCTGGATCTGGCCGGATACGGTCTGCAGGCTGGCCTTGCCGCCCAGCACCGGGGCGAGGATGTCGCCGCTGACTGTCTGGAGGTCGGCGTCGTCCACGTGGCCGGCCAGCGCGATGCCGCCGCTGACGCTGTCCACCTTCAGCTCGGGTGTGCGCGCATTGATGCGTACGCGGCCGCTGACGCTTTGCACGGTGATGCGACCGCCGTCGATACCGTCGATGCCCAGCGTCGCGCTCACGCCCTGCAGATCCAGCGATGCGGCGCGCGGCATGCGCACGGTCAGCGTGGATGGCGCCATCGACTGGTCGCTGTGCCAGCTGAACCAACCGCCGCTGCCCTTGGGCTCCACCTTGATCGACAGTGCCGGCGCCGTGCCGGTGATGGCCAGTGGCGCGGCGCCGTCGCCCAGCTCGCCGGTGACCTGCAGCTCGGGCCGATCCCAGCCGATCACGGTGACCGAGCCCTTGACGTTGCTGACGCTGAGCCGGGTGTCGGCGTTGGCCGCGTGGCGCAGGTCGATCGGCGTGCCGGCCAGCGCCTGGCCGACGCACAGGCACAGCAGCAGGGGGAGAAGGCGGGTGGTTCGCATGGGGAGTCCTTCGTTCATCAGCCGGCGTCGTGCGCCCGTTGCTGCAGTTGGGCCTGTTGCTGGCGAGTGCGCGTCAGCAGCCGCTGCAGGGCGGGCGATTGCGGCGCCAGTTGCAGGGCCTGGCGCAGCTCCATGCGGGCAGCCGACAGCTCGATGGCGGCGCCGGCCAGGCGCGGGTCGGACGGCTTCCAGGCGTGCGCCACCGGCGCGACCGCGCGTGGCGAGGGCCGCAGGTGCCAGCCGACGCCCACGGCCAACAGCGCCACGGCGGCGAGGCCGGCGGCAAGCAGGGCGCGATGGCCTCGGCGTGCGGGGGCGGGCGACGGGGCGGCGTGGTCCAGTGCGGGGGCGATGGCCGCCCACAGGTCGCGTCGCGGTGCTTGCGGCTGGCGCAGGTCGCGCAGTTGGCGGCGCCATTCGAATTCGTTCATCGCAGATCTCCCAACGCGTTGCGCAGCAGCTGGCGGGCGCGGTGCAACTGGGCTTTGGAGGTGCCCACGGCCACGCCCAGTTCGCTGCCGATGTCCTCGTGCCGCCAGCCCTCGATGTCGTGCAGCACCAGTACCGCGCGGGCGCCGGGCGGCAGCTGGCCGATGGCGCGTTGCAGCTCGTCGCGCTCGGCGGCGCAGAACGGCGTCTGGCCCGGATCGGGCAGGTGCTCGTCGTCCACCATGTGCACGGGGTCGGCGCCGCGGGCGCGGATGTCCATCAGCGCCACGTTGATCGCCAGCCGGTACAGCCAGGTGCCGAACGCGCTTTCGTGGCGAAACCCCGGCAGCTTCTGCCAGGCGCGGATGAATGCCTCCTGGGTGAGATCCTCGGCCCGCGCATGGTCGTAGCCGGCCAGCCGGTGCACCGCGCCGTAGACGCGGCCGATATGCAGTCGGTAGAGGCGATGGAACGCGTCGCGGTCACCGGCGGCGGCCGCGTGCACGTCATCCGTGTCGGTGGCGGCCGGTGGCGCGGGCGGCATGGCGGTTCCGGGGGACGGGCAGGCGGCGATCATCTTGCCAGCATGGATGCCTGGCGGCGGCAAAGGGTTGGAAGGCCGCGCGCGGCCTTTGCGCCGGTCAGGCCGGGATCAGGGTGGCGATCATGTGCTCGACGTAGGCGTCGAACTCGTCGTGTCCCAGTCGCGGCAGGCCCAGCGTGAAGTTCAGCTGCAGAAAACCCACGTAGGCCGCATAGGTGAGGCGCGCGCGGTTGAGCGCGTCGGATGCGCCCAGGCCGGCCTCGCGGTAGGCGGTTTCCAGGAACTCGGTGCGGCGGCTGGACACGCGCGCCATCACCGGCACCACCAGCGGATGATCCAGCGCCTTCAGCAGCGCGGCGTACACGCGGTGCGGCTGCAGCTCGTGCGCCACGCGGCGAAACAGCTCGGGCAGGCGTTCGCGCGGGTCGGCGATCTGCTCGATCTGGCTGATGATCTCGCGCTCGCCGTACTGCTCCCAGCGCTCCAGCGCCGCCTGCAGCAGGGCCTCGCGCGTGCGGAAATGCCAGTAGAAGCTGCCCTTGGTGACGCCGAGCTGGCGCGCCAGCGCCTCCACGGCCAGTGCGCCCACGCCCTGGTCGGCGATCAATTGCAGGGCGGCCCGCTCCCAGTCGTCGGCGGAAAGGCGGGTACGTTCCGATTTGCTGACATTCATCCGCGCATGGTAGCCCCAGTGCGCGGGTTTGTGAGCGTCGGGGCTATGGACGCGCGCCTGCAGGCCAGTCCATACTCGTGGGTATGGTCAATATCGGCTGCTCTTCCGTCCATCTTGCGTCCATGCCCGCCGGCGATGGCCTGCGGCTGGCGGTGGAAACCCTCAACCCGGCGGGCCGGCCTGGCTTGCTGTTTGCGCACGGCTTTGGCCAGACGCGTGGTGCATGGGCCGCCACCGCGCGGACGCTGGCCGCGCAAGGTTGCCGCTGCGTGAGCTACGACCATCGCGGCCATGGCGACAGCGACCGCGTGACGGACGGCCCGTACCACATGGAGCAGTTTGCCGACGACCTGCTGCGCGTGGCGCGCGCGCAGCCGCAGCCGCCGATCCTGGTGGGCGCGTCGATGGGTGGCCTGCTGGGGCTGGCCACTGCGGCGGAGGCCTCGCCCTCGCCGTATCGCGCGCTGGTGCTGGTGGACATCACGCCGCGCTGGGAAAGCGCGGGCGTGCAGCGCATCGTGGCGTTCATGCGTGCCCACCCCGACGGCTTTGCCAGCCTGGCCGAGGCCGCCGAGCAGGTTGCCGCGTACCTGCCGCAGCGGCGCGAACGCAAGGGCGAGGCGCAACTGCGCCCGTTGCTGCGCGAGGGCGCCGATGGACGCTGGCGCTGGCACTGGGACCCGGCCCTGCTGGACATGGTGCACGAGAGCGAGCGCCACCAGCCGCGCCTGCTGGCCGCGGCGGCGGGCCTGACCCTGCCGGTGCTGCTGCTGTCCGGCGGGCGCAGCGACGTGGTGTCGCGCCAGACCGTGGCCGAATTCATGCAGTTGGTACCCCAGCTTGAGCATGTGGAGTTGCCGCAGGCGACGCACATGGTCGCAGGTGATGCCAATGACGCCTTCACCCGTGAAATCATCCGTTTCGTGCAACGCCTCGACCTGGCCGTTGCCCGTCCCGCCGCCGACACTCCTTTATCGCGATGAGGTGCTGAAATGTCCGTGTTCCTGACCGTGCTGGCCGCGCTGATCGCCACCGGCGCCTGCGCCTACCACCGCAGCAGCTTGCGGACCTGGGCGATCGTCACCGCCGTGGTGACCGTGCTGGCCGGCCTGGTGTTCCATGCGCCGGGCACGCTGCTGGTGCTGCTGGTGGTCGAGGCACTGGTTGCCGTGCCGCTGCTGATGGAGGGCTTTCGTCGGCACCGGATCAGCGCGCCGCTGCTGAAGATGTTTGCCCGCGTCACGCCGCGGCTCTCGGAAACCGAGCAGACCGCGCTGGAAGCGGGCACGGTGGGTTTCGAGGGCGAGCTGTTCTCGGGCAAGCCGGACTGGTCGCAGCTGCTGCGCCAGCCCAAGCCCGAGCTGAGCGCGGAGGAGCAGGCGTTTCTCGACGGTCCGGTCGAGGAGCTGTGCGCCATGATCGACGACTGGCAGATCACCCACGAGCTGGCCGACCTGCCGCCGGCGGTGTGGGACTTCATCAAGAAGCACCGCTTCTTCGGCATGATCATCCCCAAGCAGTACGGCGGCCTGCAGTTCTCCGCGCTGGCGCATTCGGCGGTGTTGCAGAAGCTGGCCACCGCCTCGGCCACGGTGGCGTCCACGGTGGCCGTGCCCAACTCGCTGGGGCCGGCCGAGCTGTTGCTGCACTACGGCAGCGACGAGCAGAAAAACCACTACCTGCCGCGCCTGGCGGTGGGCGAGGAGATTCCCTGTTTCGCGTTGACCGGCCCGTATGCCGGCTCCGACGCCACCTCGATCACCGACCACGGCGTGGTGTGCAAGCAGGTGGTGGACGGGGTGGAGACGCTGGGCATGCGGCTCACCTTCGACAAGCGCTACATCACGCTGGCGCCGATCGCCACCGTGGTCGGCCTGGCGTTTCGCCTGTATGACCCGGACAAGTTGCTGGGCGGCGAGACGGACCTGGGCATCACGCTGGCGCTGCTGCCGCGCGCCACGCCGGGGCTGGAGATCGGCCGCCGGCATTTCCCGCTCAACATTCCGTTCCAGAACGGCCCGCTGCACGGCAAGGACGTGTTCGTGCCGCTGTCCACCCTGATCGGCGGCCCGGCGATGGCCGGCCACGGCTGGCGCATGCTGGTGGAGGTGTTGTCGGTGGGGCGCGCGATCTCGCTGCCGTCCAACGCCACCGGCGCCATGCGCGCATCGGCGGCGGCCACCGGCGCGTACGCGCGCATGCGCAAGCAGTTCGGCCTGGCCATCGCGCGCTTCGAGGGCGTGGAGGAGGCGCTGGCGCGCATCGGCGGGCTTACCTACGCCACGGCGGCGCTGTCGCGCGCCACCGCGTCGGCGGTCGACCGCGGCGAGAAACCCGCCGTCACCTCGGCCATCGCCAAGTACCACGCCACCGAATGGGCGCGCCAGGTGGCCAGCGACACCATGGACGTGCACGGCGGCAAGGGCGTGCAGCTGGGTCCGAAGAACTACGCCGGCCGCGGCTGGGAGAGCGTGCCCATCGCGATCACGGTGGAGGGCGCCAACATCATGACGCGCAGCCTGATGATCTTCGGCCAGGGCGCGATCCGCTGCCATCCTTTCGTGCTCAAGGAGATGCAGGCGCTGGCGATCGCCGATGAGCGCGAGCGGCTGCGCGTGTTCGACCGCCTGCTGTTCGGCCACATCGGCTTCGGCATCTCCAATGCCGTGCGCAGTCTGGTGCTCGGCCTGACCGGCGCGCGCCTGGGCGAGAGCGCGGGCGACGCCTACACGCGCCGCTACTACCGCAAGCTGGACCGCTACGCCGCCGCGCTGGCGCTGTGCGCGGACGTGTTCATGGGCGTGCTCGGCGGCAAGCTGAAGTTCAAGGAGAAACTGTCCGCGCGACTGGGCGACGTGCTGAGCTACCTGTACGTGGCCAGCGCCATGCTCAAGCGCTACGAGGACAGCGGCCGCCCCGAGTCCGACCGTCCGCTGCTGGCGTGGGCGTTCCACGAGTGCATGTGGCGCACGCAGATGGCGCTCGATGGCGCGATCCGCAATTTCCCGCTGCGGCCGGTGGGCTGGTTGTTGCGCACGCTGGTGTTTCCGTTCGGCCGGCGCGAAGTGCCGCCGTCGGACCGGCTGGGCCGGCGCGTGGCGGCCATCCTCACCGCGCCGGGCGAGGCGCGCGCGCGCTTGCTGGAATGGGTCTACCTGACGCCGACCGCGCACAACACCATCGGCCGCATGGAGGCGTTGCTGCCGGCGGTGATCGCCGCCGAGCCGGTGGAGCGCAAGTTCGGCAAGGCGCAGAAGGCCGGCCAGTTCGCCGCGCACGACTACCTGGGCCAATTGCAGGAGGCGCTGGCGCAGGAGGTGATCTCGGCGGCCGAGTTCGACCTGCTCAAGCGCGTGCGCGAGGAGGTGGCCGAGTTCATCTCGGTGGACGATTTCGACCCGTCGGAACTGGGCGCGGCGGTGACGCGCGCCGGCAAGGCGGCGTCCTGACCGCGTGCCGGCGGCTCAGCCGCCGGCCAGCACGCAGCGGTTGCGGCCGCCGTCCTTGGCGCGGTACAGCGCCCGGTCGGCGGCCTGGATCAGCTGCTCGTCGTCGGCGTTCTCGCTCCACACCGCAATGCCGATGCTGGCGCTGATGTTGGCCTCGAACGGACCGTGCCGGCCCTCCAGCGGGTAGGGCCGGGCCAGCAGCTCGCATACCTGCTGGCAGCGCTCGAGGATCGGCGCCACGTCCACCACGTCCTCCAGGATCAGCGCAAACTCGTCGCCGCCCAGGCGCGCCACCGTGTCGTTGGCGCGCAGGTAGCCGCGCAGGCGGTCGCCAATGGCCAGCAGCAGGGCGTCGCCGGCGGGGTGGCCGTAGGTGTCGTTGACCGCCTTGAAACCGTCGATGTCCATCAACGCCAGGGCGAACGGGTGGTGCTGGCGTGCGCCGCGCTGCATCGCGGTCTGCAGCCGGTCGTGGAACAGCACGCGGTTGGGCAGGCCGGTAAGCATGTCGTGGGTGGCCTGGTGGCGGACCTGCGCCTCCACCTTCTTGCGCTCGGCGATCTCCACCTGCAGTTGCTGGTTGCGCTCGGTCAGCTCCGCCATCGCCTGCTGCAACTGCAGGCGGGCGCAGTACAGGTCCAGGAACACCCGCACCTTGGATTGCAGGATGGTGTCGTTGATCGGCTTGGCGATGTAGTCCACCGCGCCGGAGCGGTAGCCCTTGAGCCGGTTGAGGTCGTCGGCGTAGGCGGCGGTGACGAAGATGATGGGGGTGTCGCGCATGTGCTCGGTTTCGCCGAGCAGGGCGGCCACCTCGAAGCCGTCCATGTCCGGCATGTTCACGTCCAGCAGGATCAGCGCGAAATCGTGATCCAGGCACAGCGCGAGCGCCTCGTTGCCGCTGCTGGCCTCCAGCAGTTGCGCGCCGCAACGGGCCAGCAGGCGCCGCATGGCGACCAGGTTGGCCGGGGTGTCGTCCACCACCAGGATTTTTGCCGCTGCGGCGTTCACGTCATGCACAACCGGTTGATCAACGGCGCCATTTGCGCCAGTGCCACACAATGATCGGCTCCCGCGATCTCCAGCGCCGCGCGCGGCATGGCCGGCGCCTGCGCGTCGTCCGGATGCTGCACGATGGCGATGCCGCCGGTTTGCCGCACCGCCGCCAGCCCCTGCGCACCGTCGGCGCTGGCGCCGGTCAGTACCACGCCGATCAGGCCCGGCCCGTAGACCTCCGCCGCGCTGGCGAACAACACGTCGATGGACGGCCGCGAGAAGCTTACCGGTTCGTCCACCGACAAGGCGAAACGGCGGCCGCGCTCAACCAGCAGATGGTAATCCGGCGGCGCCACCTGGACCATGCCGGCGCGTATCGCCGCGCGTTCGCATGCCTCGGTGACCGGCAGGCGACTGTGGTGGGCCAGCAGCTCGCACATGCCGTCGGCGTTGGCGCTGGCGGTGTGGCAGCAGACGATCACCGTGGCCGGCAGCGCGGGGTCGAGCCCGCCCAGCAGCGTGTTGAGCGCGGCCAGGCCGCCGGCCGAGCAGCCGATGGCGATGGCCTCAGGCGAGGACATGGCCGGCCGGGGTCGGGGCAGGGCTGTGGCGCTGGAACAGGCGCAGCGAGGCATCCACCGCCACGAAGTCGCGCGCCGCCGGCGCCAGCGAGAGGTTTTCGCGCATGCCCAGGCACAGGAAGCCGCCGGGCAGCAGGCTGTCGCGGAACATCGCCAGCACGTGGTTCTGCAGCGGGTTGGAGAAGTAGATCAGCACATTGCGGCACACCACCAGGTGTGCCTCGCAAAACACGGTGTCGGTGACCAGGTTGTGGTCGGCAAAAATGACGTTGCGGCGCAGCCGCTGGTCGAGCTTGATGAAGTCGTAGCGGGCGCTGTAGTAGTCGGCCAGCGAGCAGCTGCCGCCGGCGGCCTGGTAGTTGCGCGACCAGGCCTGCGCCTCGCGCGCCGGATAGATGCCCTCGCGCGCCTGGCGCAGGGCGGCGTCGTTGAAGTCGGTGGCGTAGATCTGGCAGCGGTCGGCCAGGCCGGCCTCCTCCAGCAGGATCGCCAGCGAGTAGATCTCCTGCCCCTTGGCGCAGCCGGCCTGCCAGATGGTGATGTGCGGATGCACCGCCAGCGCCGGCAGCACGTGCTCGCGCAGCAGGCGAAACACCGGCGGATCGCGAAACATGTCCGACACCGGCACCGACAGCCCCTCCAGCACCAGCGGCAGAAAGGTGGGCTCGTGCAGCAGGCGCGTGGTCAGCGCGCTGATCGTGCGGGTGTGGTGCTGCTGCACCAGGTGGTAGATGCGGCGCTTCAGCGAGGCCGGCGCGTACTGGCCGAAATCGTAGCCGTGGCGCTGGCGCATGGCGCTCACGAACAGGTCCAGCTCGATGTCCTCCAGCGCCGGGTCGACGCCGGAGAGCGGAAACGCGAGCGGGTTCATTGCGGCAGCCACACGCGGATCATCGAGGCCAGCTTGTCCACGTCGATGGGCTTGGAGAGGTAGTCGCTGGCGCCGGCGTCGATGCACTTTTCGCGGTCGCCGCGCATGGCCTTGGCGGTGAGCGCGATGACGGGCAGCTGCGCAAACGCGGGCTGGGCGCGGATGGCGCGGATCGTCTCGTAGCCGTCCATGCCCGGCATCATGATGTCCATCAGCACCACGTCCGGCGGCGGGTTGTCGGCCAGCGTCCTGAGCGCCTTGTGGCCGTCCTGCGCCATCGTCACCAGCAGGCCCCAGCCGCGCAGCACCTTGGACAGCGCGAACAGGTTGCGCATGTCGTCGTCCACCAGCAGCACGCTGCGGCCCTTGAGCTCGTCGCCGATCGGCTTTTTCGCGCTGGCGCGCTGGCTGGTGTGCTTGATGCTGTGCAGGAACAGGCTCACCTCGTCCAGCAGCCGCTCGGGCGAGCGCGCGCCCTTGACCACGATGGAGTCGGTGTACTGGCGCAGCTCCAGGCTCTCCTCGCGGTTGAGCTCGCGGCCGGAGTAGATCACCACCGGTGGCACGCCGGCGTCCTCGTTGGCCATGCGTTGCAGCATCTCCACGCCGGACATGCCGGGCAGGCCCAGGTCGAGCACGATGCAGTCGTAGCGGGTCTGGGCGGCTTTCTCCAGCGCCTCCTCGGCGGAGCCGGCCTCGTCGATCTCCAGGTCGTCGCGGCGCAGCATGGTGCGCACGGCGGCGCGCGAATCGGCGTCGTCGTCCACGATCAGCAGGTGGCGCGTGCGGCCCTCGGCAAAATGCAGCAGCCGCTCGAACGCCGCGCCGATCGCCTCGCGGCTGACCGGCTTGGTGAGAAAGCCCACCGCGCCCATCTCGCGGCCGCGGCTGGCGTCGCCGGTGGCCGAGATGAAATGCACCGGCAGGTGGCGGGTGGCCTCGTCGGCCTTGAGCTGCTCGATCACCGTCCAGCCGTCCATGCCCGGCAGCATCACGTCCAGCAGGATGCCGGTGGGCGCATGCTCGCGCGCCAGCGCCAGGCCGGCCTCGCCGTCGGCGGCGGCCAGCACGCGGTAGCCCTTGCGGTGGATCATGTCGGCCAGGATGCGGGCAAACGCCGGGTCGTCCTCGATCACCAGGATGATGGTGTCGTCCGGCTCCAGCCGGTCGCGGTCGTCCTCGATGGATGCCGGCAGCAGGGCGGCGGACAGGTGCGGTCGCGGCGCGGGCGCCCATGGCGCGGCCGCCACCGTCTCGCCGGGCGCGGCGGTGGGCTCGGGCGCATGCTCGGGCAGCAGCACGGTAAAGGTGCTGCCCTTGCCCTGTTCGCTGCACAGCACGATGTCGCCGCCCAGCAGCTCGGCGATGCGGCGGCAGATGGCCAGGCCCAGGCCGGTGCCGCCGTACTGGCGGCTGGTGCTGGCGTCCACCTGCTCGAACGCGTGAAAGATGTGCTGGAACTTTTCCGGCGGGATGCCGATGCCGGTGTCGCTCACGTCGATCGCCACCAGCGCCTGGCCGGCCAGTTTCTCCGGCACGGCCAGCGCGGGGTCGGGGCGTCCGATGCGCACGCTCACGCCGCCCTGGGTGGTGAACTTGAACGCGTTGCCGACCAGGTTGTTGGCCACCTGCTCCAGTCGTGCGCCGTCGGTGCGCAGCACCGGCGGCAACTGCGGGTCGATGTCGACGCGGAAGTCGAGCTGCTTCTCCTGCGCCACGTGGCTGAAGGTGCGGCGCAGCGAGCGCTCGAAGCCGGCCAGCGACAGCTCGTCGATCACCAGCTCCATCTTGCCGGCCTCGATCTTGGACAGGTCCAGGATGTCGTTGATCAGTCGCAGCAGGTTGCTGCCGGCGTCGTGGATGATGCGTGCCGACTCGACCTGCTCGTCGTCCAGGTTGCCGTTGTCGTTGTCGGCCAGGCTGCGCGACAGGATCAGCAGGCTGTTGAGCGGCGTGCGCAGCTCGTGCGACATGTTGGCCAGGAAGTCGGACTTGTACTGGCTGGCGCGGGCCAGTTGCTCGGCCTTGTGCTCGGTGTCCATCTGCAGGTCTTCCAGCACCTGGCGCTGCAGGTTGAGGCTGTCGGTTTTTTCGCGCAGCTCCTCGTTGGACGCCTGCAATTCCTCGGCCTGCACGCGCAGCTCCTCCTCCGAGGCGATCAGCCGCTGGGATTGCTCCTCCAGTTCCAGCGTCTTGATGTGCAGCGCCTCGTTGCTCTGGCGCAGCACGTCCTTCTGCTGGCGCATCAGCAGCTCGGAGGCGCGCAGGTCGTCGGCCTGCTGGCGACTGCGCTCGAGCAGCTCCTGCGTGTTGATGGCGCGGGTGAGGTTTTCCTGGGTCAGCGCGATCAGCGGCAGCAGCTCGTTCAGCAGTTCCAGCGCCGCGCCGGCGACGGGCGCGAAGCCGGCCAGCTCCAGCACGCCGGTGACCTCGCCGCGGTACAGCACGGGCTGCACGCGCACGTGCGAGGGCGCCGCCTCGCCGCTGGCCGAGTGGATGCGCACGTAGGTGTCGGGCACGCCGTCGAGCGCGATCGGCTCGCCCTCCTGCAGGCACTGGCCCACCAGGCCGTCGCCGGCGGCATAGGTGGTGGCCATGCCCTCGGGCGCATGCAGGCCGTAGCTGCCGAGCAGCTCCAGCCGGTTGCGGCGCGGATCGTGGGCGTAGTACATCGCCACGCCGGTCTTCAGCAGCGGCGCCAACTGGCTGGTCAGCGACTGGCCGAACTCGCGGTAGCTGGTGGCTTTCTGCAGTTGCTGCGAGATGGTGGCCAGGTGTGATTTCACCCAGGCCTGGTCGGTGTTGTCGATCACCATCTGCTTGAACACCTGCAGCGCCCGCGACAGCTCGCCGATCTCGTCGGGGCGGTCCAGCCGGGTCACGGTGAGCGAGGTGTCGCCGCCGGCCACGCGGTTCATCTGCCGGGTGATCTGCAGCACCGGCGAGATGATCAGCCGGTTGGTCAGGCGGATCACGTAGATGCCGAACAGCAGGCCGCACAGCGCCGCCAGCGCGTTGAAGACGCGCAGCCAGGACAGCGAGCCGGTGAGGCCGGCATGGCGCTGCACCAGCAGATCGCGCTCGGTGGCCGACAGGCGGTCAAGCGCACGCGCCACGGCCTGGCTCTGCACCACGCGCAAGGTGTCGTCGTGGCGGGCGAGGGTGCTGGTATCGGGCGTGGCGGCGTCCATGGCCTGGTTGAGGTCGCTTGTCCATTGCGCGACCACGGTGCGCAACTGGTCGACGCGGCCCTGCTGCAGCGGGTTGTCGGCCACCAGCGCCTCCAGCGTGGCGAGGCGCTCGTCCAGCGTGCGCTCGTTGGCCTTGAGCGCGGCGAGCAGGGCCGGGCCGGGCGACAGCAGCTGGTCGCGGGCGGCGACCTCCACGGCGCGGCTGGCCTGCCGCGCGTCATCGACGGCCAGCATCACCTCATAGGTGTGCTTGGCCCATGAGCGGGTGACCTCCTGACGCTCCAGTGCGCCCAGCGTCACCACGCTGGCGACCAGAAACAACGCCAGCAGTGGCAGGATGCCCAGCAGGATTTTCTGCTGGCCCGGTATCCGGGTCAGCCAGGGATGCCGCTTTCTTTTCCGCATGCCCGCCATTCGTGCGCCACCTGAGTGCTGGTAAGGACGTCCCCCGCGTCCCGCCTCTGTTTCAGGTGGACACTGACGTCGGCAAGATTAGCCCAGCCTCCGGTTCCGCGAACAGGCGGGGCGGGCCGGCGTCAGCGGCGGCGCCAGGCCGGCCGTACTGTGCTGCCCCGGCGCAGCACCAGGCCCAGCAGTGCCAGCGAGCACAGCGAGCACAGCGTCAGCGCCACCACCGAGGCCTCGGCGCCAAACACGCCGCCGCTGAGCCAGTCCGGCCCGGTGCGGTTGGACACCAGCCAGCCATCCGCGTCCAGCCCCGAGACGGGGATGCCGTAGATGGTGCCTTGCGCGAAATTCCAGGCCGCGTGCAGGCCCATGCAGATCGGCAGCGAGCGCGTCACGTGGTAGAGCAGGCCAAACAGCAGGCCGGCCTCGATCGCGATGGCCAGCGCCGCCCACGCCGTGGCGCCGGGGTTGGCCAGGTGCGCGGCGCCAAAGAACAGCGCCGAGATGAGCAGCGCCCACCACGTGCCCAGGCTTTCCTCGACGATGCGAAACAGCACGCCGCGGCAGATGATCTCCTCGCTGATGCCCGCACCCAGCCCGGCCAGCAGCAGGGCCGGCAGCCACTTCGCGTCGGGGTTGGTGCCGGTGACGTGGTAGACGCCCAGCAGCCACAGCGTGCCGGCGACCGCACTGAACAGCGCCAGCCCGGCCACCACGCCCAACGCGCCGTCAGGCAGCAGGCGGCGCGGCGCCAGCTCCGTCACGCGACGACGCTCCACCACTTTCACCAGGATCAGGTAGGCCACCAGCGCAGGCACGGCGCGGGTGAGGAACTGGGCCAGCGCCACCAGGTCCGGGTTCGCCTGCTTGGCGTTCCAGCCCAGGGCGGACAGCAGCGCGCCGGTGGCCACGACCAGCACCGTCAGCAGCAACACGAAGATCACGATGCGCGCCGGCGGCGAAAACAGCAGCCAGCGCTTCCAGCGCGGTGCGTCGGCGGGGGTGGTGAAGGCGACGACTGGTGTGGACATGCGTGATCCCCCGGCAAAGGAGGGCACACTAGCATGGCCGATGGCGGAAAACGGGCGCCGGCTTGCCGTGCCGCCCGCCGGGAGGCGGGCCTAGACCGCCACCGCGGCGGCGTGCTCGCGGGTGTTGGCGAAACGCACCTGCGGCCAGCGCTCCTGCGCCAGTTGCAGGTTGACCCGCGTGGGCGCGATGTAGACCAGTTCGCCGGCGCCGTCGATGGCCAGGTTCATCGCGTTCTTCTCGCGGAAATCGGCCAGCATTTTCTCGTCGTCGCAATGCACCCAGCGCGCGGTGCTCACGGTGACCGGCTCGAAGCTGGCGTCCACGTTGTATTCGTCCTTCAGCCGGTAGGCCACCACCTCGAACTGCAGCACGCCGACCGCGCCCAGGATCAGGTCGTTGGACATCAGCGGGCGGAAGAACTGGGTGGCGCCTTCCTCGGACAGCTGCGCCAGGCCCTTCTGCAGCGCCTTCATCTTCAGCGGATCGCGCAATCGCGCGCGGCGAAACAGCTCGGGCGCGAAGTTGGGGATGCCGGTGAAGTTGACCGCCTCGCCCTCGGTGAACGTGTCGCCGATGGTGATGGTGCCGTGGTTGTGCAGGCCGATCACGTCGCCGGGGTAGGCCGTCTCCACGATCTCGCGGTCGGATGCCATGAAGGTGAGCGCGTTGGCGATGCGCACCTCCTTGCCGGTGCGCGCCTGGATCATCTTCATGCCGGCCGAGTAGGTGCCCGAGCACACGCGCATGAAGGCCACGCGGTCGCGGTGCGCCGGGTCCATGTTGGCCTGGATCTTGAACACGAAGCCGCTGAGCTTTTCCTCCTCCGGCGCGATCTCGCGCGTGGTGGTGGCGCGCGGTCGCGGCGAGGGGGCGTGCTCCACGAAAAAGTCCAGCAGCAATTGCACGCCGAAGTTGTTCACCGCCGAGCCGAAGAACACCGGCGTGAGCCGACCGGCCAGGTACTCGTCCACATCGAACGAGGGCGCGGCGCCCTGCACCAGCTCCAGCTCGTCACGCAGCTCGGCCAGCGCGGCGGCGCCCACGGCGGCCTCCAGGCCCGGCGCGTCCAGGCCCTTGAAGATGGTGGAATCCTGCCGGGTGAAATTCTTGCCCGGCTCGAACAGGTGCACCTCGTCCAGCAGCAGGTGGTACACGCCCTTGAGCCGCTTGCCCATGCCGATGGGCCAGGTCAGCGGCGCGCAGGCGATGCCCAGCACCGACTCCACCTCGTCCAGCAGCTCGATCGGCGACTTGCCCTCGCGGTCGAGCTTGTTGACGAAGGTCATGATCGGCGTGTCGCGCAGGCGGCACACCTCCATCAGCTTGATCGTGCGCTCCTCCACGCCCTTGGCGCAGTCGATCACCATCAGCGCCGAATCCACCGCCGTGAGCACGCGATAGGTGTCCTCGGAGAAGTCCGCGTGTCCCGGCGTGTCGAGCAGGTTGACGATCTTGCCCTCGTAGGGGAACTGCATCACCGACGAGGTCACCGAGATGCCGCGCTCCTTTTCCAGCGCCATCCAGTCGGACGTGGCATGACGCGCCGCCTTGCGACCCTTCACGCTGCCGGCCATCTGGATTGCGCCGCCGAACAGCAGCAGCTTTTCCGTCAACGTGGTCTTGCCCGCGTCGGGATGGCTGACGATGGCGAAGGTGCGGCGACGGCGGGTTTCCTGGAGATGCGTGGACATGGGACGCGGGTTGGATGGGGTGCGAACCGGCAAGTGTAGCGTGGAACGCCGGTTGGCCCGGCATGCTGCCGCGCTGCCGGTGGCCGACCGCTGCGATCAACCATGAATCCGGTATCCATCCTGCTGATCGGCAAGGGTGGCTCGCACGCCTTCGACGCCTGGGGTCACTGGATCGCCTTTGCCTTGCTGCTGGGCTTGGGCCTGCACATGATCCGGAACGGCCTGAAAGGCGAGGAGGATGAGCCGGCCGATACGCAACGGCACCACGGCATCGTCCGGCTGGCACTGACCGGCCTGTCCGCCAGCCCGCTGCCCGTCGGTCAGGGCAATGCCGTGCAACCGCCAGCGGGCTTCCATCCGCTTTTCGCCAGGAAGCCGGCGGCAGTGTCGTTGTTGATGGCCAGGATCTCGGCGACCGCCTGTTGCTTGTCGACGGCCTGCTCGTAGTACGACTTTGCAATGCGGTAGCCGACCCAGTAGCCGAGGTCGCCGGGCTGCTCCGGCGTGCCGGGGCCGTTGTACAGCCACGGCGTGACATCGGTGCCGTCAGCCTCGGCCAGGAAGCGTCGTTCGATGGCGCATTCGTGGCCTTGCGTCCAACGCTGCAGATGGATGTTGGCCACCTGGCCGGAGATCTGCTCGCCGATGAACTCGGCCCCGCCTTCGATCAGCGAAAGAAACAGCACGCTGGCCCCGGGCGGCGGGTCGATGCGCGCCGCCGGCTGTTGCAGATGGACGTATTCATGAGCGATCAGATGGGTGAGGCGAGCGGTGACGTCCGGTTCCATCCAGTTGGCGCGGCAGATGGTCTCCAGGCCGATGATCACGCCGCTGGCGGTGGTGGTGCCGCCGGTGGTGTTGCGGCCGATCACCACGGTGACCGGCGGGAACACCGCCTGCGGATGGATGGCGGCAAGCCTTGAGAACACGTCACCCAGTTGCTGGCGCACTGCCGGCAGGGTGGCCGCACAGGCTCTTGCGTCGAGATAGGCATCCGGCGCCTTGTCGATCGCCGCCGCAAGCTTGTCGGCGCTGCCGATGCGTGACTGCACGAACTGCTTGAGCCCGGGCGAGCCCTGATCCAGATAGTCGGATTGCAGGCGGTTTGCGGCGGGATGGCCGTCGGTGCGGTCGTACAACTGGTAGAAGCGCTGCACGTCGTCGATCCGCACCTGTGCTGCAGGCGGGGTGGCGGCCGGTTCGGTGGCATGCGAGTGCAACGGGACGAGCAGGGCGATCAGGCCAGCAGCGATCAGGCGGGGCATGTGTGTTCCGGATGGTCGATGAGCCGTCGAGGCTAGTCGGCGAAGCCGCGATCCCGACAGTGCCGGTTGTCGCACAGGGTGCCGAAGGCTTCCGCCTCAGTCCGGGATGGCCCGGAAGGTCACCACCAGCACGTCGCGGTGGGCCGGTTGCGCCGGGTCGATCGGCGTGACCGGGGTCACGCCGTGGAATACGCGCGCGTCGTCCACCAAGGCGGCATCCAGTGGCTGGGTCAGGGTGAAGCTGCCCAGCTCGCGGTGGTTGGCGGCGTGGATGGTGGTGGTGCCGCTGGCGATGTTCCGGCGGTCGATCATCAGCACCAGCACGTAGTCCACGCCGTCGCGGTGCACGCCCTCGGGCGTGGGCTCGCCATCCTCGCCACGGCGCGCCTCGATGCGGAACTGGTGCGTCTCGATGTGCCAGCGCCGTGTGGCGGGCGCCAGCGAGCCGAAGAAATCGCGGCAAAACGCCAGGATGCGCCGCAGGCTGGCGCTGTTGCCCACTGCCTCGGTGAGCGGCTCGAACCAGCGCTCGATGCCGCCTTGCAGCGGGTTGTAGTGCAGGGTCTGGTAGTGCGGCTGGGCCGGCTGGCGCAGGATGTCGCCGGTCTGGCCGGCGGCGAACACCGCGTGGCGCCGTCGCCGGTGGCGGCCGCTGGCGGCCAGGTAGGTGTCCGGCGCCAGGTCGTTCCAGCTGGCCGCGAACGCGTCCCAGTCGGCCAGCGCCTCGCCGTGCAGAAGCGCGCGCATCACCGGCGCCATGACGAACGCAAACCCCTCGTCCCGCAGGTTGGCGTGCAGGGCGGGCAGATCGGGGGGGGGGTTCATCGGCGTAATTTAACAGGGCCGGGGTGACGCGGCGACAAGGGGAGGGTTACGCAGCGAAAAAGCCGCAACGAAGCGACCCGAAAAGCCAAACCGAAAGCACCACCCTTCCAAACCCGCGATAATGGGCGGATGACTTCCCTGCATTTCGATCTTCTCGCCACCGACGGCGTGGCCCGTCGCGGCCGCCTGCGCTTTGCCCGCGGCACGGTGGAGACGCCGGCCTTCATGCCGGTGGGCACCTACGGCTCGGTCAAGGCGATGACCCCGCGCGACGTGCGCGAGGTGGGCGCCGAGATCATCCTGGGCAACACCTTTCACCTGTTCCTGCGGCCGGGGCTGGAGATCATCGAGAAGTTTGGTGGGCTGCACCGCTTCATCGGCTGGGACAAGCCCATCCTCACCGACTCGGGCGGGTTCCAGGTGTTCTCGCTGGCGCACAAACGCAAGATCAGCGAGGAGGGCGTCACGTTTGCCTCGCCGGTGGACGGCTCCAAGGTGTTCCTGTCGCCGGAGGTGTCGATGCGGGTGCAGACGACGCTGGACTCGGACATCGCGATGATCTTCGACGAATGCACGCCGTATCCGGCCACCGAGAAGGTGGCCGCCGCGTCGATGGAGCTGTCGCTGCGCTGGGCCGAGCGTTCGCGCCGCGCGTTCGACGAGCTGCGCAACCCCAACAACCTGTTCGGCATCGTGCAGGGCAGCGTGTA
>Ga0222423_1000088_pt1 | contig 95813 bp, 110 predicted proteins | sample 3A0metagenome_FD_182472 | JGI IMG/M metagenome (GOLD analysis project Ga0222423, IMG submission 182472) | Enriched microbial communities from leaf-cutter ant dump, University of Wisconsin, Madison, United States - 3A0 (version 2) | ecosystem: Environmental > Terrestrial > Nest > Insects nest >...
CCTGAAGAAGGCATCCATCGAGATCGACCGCAAGATGCTGGCCGACCTCGCGGTGCACGACAAGGCTGCCTTCGGCAGCATCGTGGAGCAAGTCAAGGCCAAGCTGGCTGCTTGAGTACACGATCGACGGCTATCGTCAAGATAGCTGCTCGCGCGCTAACGGCAAGGGCTAGGGCTTGAAAAGGCACTAGCCCTTGTCTCATTTTCGAGATGCATATGAACGAGTTGGATTCCCTGGTCGAGAGCGCGCGGCAGCAGTTCGCGCAGGCCGCCACCCCCGCCGATCTGGAAAACGCCAAGGCCCAGTTCCTGGGCAAGTCGGGCCGCGTGACCGAGCTCATGAAGGGCATGGCCCAGCTGCCGGTCGAGGAGAAGAAGTCCCGCGGCGCGGCCATCAACGTCGCCAAGCAGGCCATCGAGGCCGCGCTCAACGCGCGCCGCCAGGCCCTGGCCGACGCCGAGCTCCAGGCCCAGCTCAAGGCCGAGGCGCTCGACGTGAGCCTGCCGGGCCGCCAACGCGGGCAGGGCGGGCTGCATCCCGTGTCGCTCACGCTCGAACGCATCGAGCGCATCTTCGGCTCCATGGGTTTCGACGTGGCGCAAGGCCCCGAGATCGAGTCCGACTGGTTCAACTTCACGGCCCTCAACACGCCCGAGGACCACCCCGCGCGCTCCATGCACGACACCTTCTACGTGGAAGGCGGCAGCGCGCAGGCGCCCAACCTGCTGCGCACGCACACCAGCCCGATGCAGGTGCGCTTCGCCGTGCAGCACGTCAAGAAGCACCGCGCGCTGCTCGACGCGGGCCAGCCCATGCCCGAGATCCGCGTGATCGCGCCGGGCCGCACCTACCGCGTGGACAGCGACGCCACCCACTCGCCCATGTTCCACCAGTGCGAGGGCCTGTGGATCGGCGAGAACGTGAGCTTCAAGGACCTCAAGGTCGTGTTCACCGACTTCTGCCGCACCTTCTTCGAGAGCGACGACCTGGTGCTGCGCTTTCGCCCGAGCTTCTTCCCGTTCACCGAGCCCAGCGCCGAGATCGACATCCAGTTCCAGACCGGGCCGCTCGCGGGCCGCTGGCTCGAAGTGGCCGGCTCGGGCCAGGTGCACCCCAACGTGGTGCGCAACATGGGGCTCGACCCTGAGAAGTACATCGGCTTCGCCTTCGGCATGGGCCCGGACCGCCTGACCATGCTGCGCTACGGCGTGAACGACCTGCGCCTGTTCTTCGACGGCGACATCCGCTTCCTGTCCCAATTCCGGTGAGGCAGTTCCGTTAATTCAAAAAAGTGAGCTGCTAGCGCCTGCCCTGCAATGGTTCTGATGTGTTTTGATATGGAAACCAAGGACCAGAGCGCGCAAGCAGCTCCCTTTTCAAGAGCACGCCAAAGAGTCTGACTATGCAATTCCCCGAATCCTGGTTGCGCGAATTCTGCAACCCGCCCCTCTCGACCCAGGCACTGGCCGAGACCCTTACCATGGCCGGCCTGGAAGTCGAAGAACTCGCGCCCGTGGCCCCGCCGTTCACAAGCATCGTGGTGGGCGAGATCAAGGAGGCCGTGCAGCACCCCAACGCCGACCGCCTGCGCGTGTGCCAGGTGGATGTGGGGCAGGGCGCCTTGCTCAACATCGTCTGCGGCGCACCGAATGCGCGCGTGGGCATCAAGGTGCCGTGCGCCCTGGTGGGCGCCGAACTGCCGCCCGGCGAGGACGGCAAGCCCTTTCTTATCAAGGTGGGCAAGCTGCGCGGCGTGGAAAGCCAGGGCATGCTGTGCTCGGCGCGCGAGCTCAAGCTCTCCGAAGACCACGGCGGCCTGCTGGAGCTGCCGCTGGATGCGCCGCTGGGCCAGGACATCCGCCAGTACCTGAACCTGGACGACACGCTGTTCACCCTCAAGCTCACGCCCAACCTGGCGCATTGCCTGTCGGTGTACGGCATCGCGCGCGAGGTCGCCGCGCTCACCGGAGCGCCGCTCAAGACGCTCGATTTCCCGGCCGTGCCCGTGGGCCACGCCGACACGCTGCCCGTGAAGATCAGCGCGCCCGACCTGTGCGGCCGCTTCTCGGGCCGCATCGTGCGCAACGTCAACACCCAGGCCCAGACGCCGCAGTGGATGGTGGACCGCCTCGCGCGCTGCGGCCAGCGCAGCGTGGCGCCGCTCGTGGACATCTCCAACTACGTGATGTTCGAGCTGGGCCGCCCCTCGCACATCTTCGACCTCGACAAGATCCACGGCGGCCTCGACGTGCGCTGGGGCAAGGCCGGTGAGCAGCTCAAGCTGCTCAACGGCAACACCGTCACCGTCGATGAAAAGGTCGGCGTGATCGCCGACGGGCGCGAGGTCGAGTCGCTGGCCGGCATCATGGGCGGCGACGCCACGGCCGTGTCGGGCGACACCCAGAACATCTACATCGAGGCCGCCTTTTGGTGGCCCAAGGCCGTCGCGGGCCGCTCGCGCCGCTACAACTTCTCCACCGACGCGGGCCACCGCTTCGAGCGCGGCGTGGACCCGCAGCTCACCGTGGAGCACATCGAGCGCATCACGCAGCTCGTCATCGACATCTGCGGCACGCCCGAGACCGCCTGCGGCCCCGTGGACGACCAGACCGTCAACGTGCCCCAGCCCCAGCCCGTTGTGCTGCGCGTGGCGCGCGCGGCCAAGGTCATCGGCATGCCGATCACGCAGCGGCAATGCGCGGATGCGCTCCAGCGCTTGGGCCTGCCTGTCACCGAGGGCGATGGCACCGTCACCGTGCTGCCGCCCTCGTACCGCTTCGACCTCGTGATCGAGGAAGACCTCATCGAGGAAGTGGCGCGCATGGTGGGCTACAACCAGCTGCCCACCACACCGCCGCTCGCGCCCATCACGGCCAAGCTGCCGCCCGAGTCCACGCGCAGCCCCTTCGCCGTGCGCCGCGCGCTCGCGGGCCTGGGCTACCAGGAGACGATCAATTTCAGCTTCGTCGAAGAGCGCTGGGAGCACGAGCTCGCGGGCAACCCGGACCCGATCAAGCTGCTCAACCCCATCGCGAGCCAGATGAGCGTGATGCGCTCGTCGCTGCTGGGCTCGCTGCTGCAGGTGCTGAAGTTCAACCTCGACCGCAAGGCCGAGCGTGTGCGCGTGTTCGAGCTCGGCCGTGTGTTCCTGCGCGACGCCAGCGTGAAGAGCACCGACACCACCGTCGAGGGCTTCCACCAGCCCATGCGCGTGGCCGGCATTGCCTACGGCGCGGCCGACCCGCTGCAGTGGGGCCGCAAGGAGCAGGGCGTTGATTTCTTCGACGTGAAGGGCGACGTGGAGGCGCTGCTCGCCCCCGTGCGGGCCGTGTTCGAGCCCGCCGACCATCCCGCGATGCACCCGGGCCGCTGCGCGCGCGTGCTCGTCGCGGGCCGTGCCATTGGCTACGTAGGCGAACTGCACCCGCGCTGGCGCCAGGCCTGGGACCTGCAGCACGCGCCCGTGATGTTCGAGCTGGAGCTCGACGCCGTGCTGCAGCGCCCCGTGCCCGAGTTCCGCCCCGTGGCCAAGCACCAGGCCGTGGAACGCGACCTCGCCGTGGTCGTGGCCGAGAGCGTGACGCATGCCGCGCTGATGGCCGCGATCGAATCCGCCGTGCCCGCGAGCACGCTGCGCGGCGCCGTGCTGTTCGACGTGTACCGCCCCAAGGCCGGCGCCGCATCGGGTGGCCTGGCCGAAGGCGAGAAGAGCCTGGCCGTGCGCCTGACGCTGGGCCGCGCTGCCGCCTCGCTCACCGAGGCCGAGATCGAGGCCGCCGTGCAGGCCGTGGTGGCTCAGCTTTCCGCCCGCACGGGCGCCCGGCTGCGCGTGTGATGCTGAACAACCCGAGGAGCCCTGACGTGATCGAATTTGCGGTGGAGAGCCTGGAGACACCCGCGTTGACCAAGGCCCAACTGGCCGACTTGCTGTTCGACCAGATCGGCCTGAACAAGCGCGAGTCCAAGGACATGATTGACGCCTTCTTCGACCTGATCTCGCAAAGCCTCGTCGAAGGCAAGGACGTGAAGCTCTCGGGCTTCGGCAACTTCCAGATCCGCACCAAGGCCCCGCGCCCGGGCCGCAACCCGCGCACGGGCGAGGCCATCCCCATCCAGGCGCGGCGCGTGGTCACATTCCATGCGAGCAGCAAGCTCAAGGAACAGATCCAGGACGCTGCGGCGTGAACTAAGCCCGCGAATGTGGCGGCGGACACGCAATGCCGCTGGCGCCGCCCGCATGACTGCAGTACGCTTGAGGGCTTTCCCGCCCGCGAACGCGCCCCATGGTTCCCATGCTTCCCTCCATCCCCGCCAAACGCTATTTCACCATCGGTGAGGTGGCCGAGCTGTGCGGCGTGAAGCCGCACGTCCTGCGCTACTGGGAGCAGGAATTCACCCAGCTGCGCCCCATGAAGCGGCGCGGCAACCGCCGCTACTATCAGCACCATGAGGTGCTGATGATCCGCCGCATCCGCGACCTGCTGTACGACCAGGGCTTCACCATCAGCGGCGCCCGCAACCGCCTGCAAGAGCTCGCCCAGGCCGCGCGCGAAGGCGCGGCGGCCGAAGGCCTGCCCGAGGACGCCGTGGCGCCGATCATGGCGCTCGACACCATGGCCTTCGAGGTGGACGGCGAAGGCCGTGTCGTCGATGCGCAGGCAGTCCGCCAGGAATTGTTTGAAATTCGGGCCCTGCTTTCCTTTTAGGGTCTGATTTGTGTATATAATCTAAGTCTTGTCGGCGTGTAGCGCAGCCTGGTAGCGCACTTGCATGGGGTGCAAGGGGTCGCGAGTTCGAATCCCGCCACGCCGACCATTTATTCATCCGCCAGCGTCCGTTAACAACCGGGCCTGGCGGATTTCTCTTTGTGGGACTTGGGTTTGGTTGTTCGCTGGCGTCCGCCAGCATCCGCATGCAGCCGGGCAATAATGGGGGCAACTTTTCGGCCTCTTGCCCCCACCCTTCCCGGAGTTGCCCCCATGCCCCTGACGGATGCTGCAATCCGTGCTGCCAAGCCCGCAGAGAAGCCTCGCAAGCTGTTCGATGGCGAGGGACTGTACCTGGAGATCGCGCCTTCAGGTGGGAAGTGGTGGCGGCTCAAGTATCGCTGGGCCGGGCGGGAGAAGCGTCTGAGCCTGGGCACCTACCCGGAAGTCACTTTGCTGGAAGCGCGCCGCCGTCGTGACGACGCCAAGCGCATGCTGGCCGACGGTGCGGACCCGTCCGCCGAGCGGCGCAGCCAGAAGATGGCGGCCAACGCGGCGGCGGGCAACACCTTCGAGGCCGTGGCGCGGGCCTGGCACGCAAGCTGGAAGCGCACGCGTACCGAGAAGCACGCGGCCCAGGTGTTGCGCCGCCTGGAGTTGGACGTGTTCCCCAGGCTGGGCAGCCTACCCATCACTGCGATCAAGGCCCCCGACTTGGTGGCAACGGCCAAGGCGGTGGAAAAGCGCGGAGCCAACGACCTTGCGCGCCGGGCCATCCAGATCAGCGGGCAGGTGTTCCGGTATGCCATTGGCCACGGGCTGGCCGATCACAACCCGGCGCGGGACATCGAGCCAAGCGACGTTCTGCAACCGGTGGTGGAGCACAACTACGCGCGCGTGTCGCCCGAGCGGCTACCGGTGCTACTACAGGCGATCAACCGGTATGACGGGCACGAGCGCACGCGGCTGGCGTTGCACTTGATGTCCTTGACGTTTCTGCGCACGAGCGAGCTGATCGGCGCGCGCTGGGGGGAGTTCGACCTTGAAGGGCGGCGCTGGACTGTTCCGGCTGGCCGAATGAAGATGCCGACCGCGCATATCGTTCCCTTGGCGCGGCAGACCATCGCCGTTCTCGAAGCGCTGAGGAAGGCTGGGACCGGCGAAGAGCTGTTGTTCCCCGGCAACACGGACCATGAGAAGCCCATCAGCAACAACACGTTGCTGTTCGCGCTGTACCGGATGGGGTTCAAGGGGGAGATGACGGGCCACGGGTTCCGGGGTGTGGCCAGTACGGCACTGCATGAGATGGGGATGGATCACGCTCACATCGAGCTGCAACTGGCGCACCAGGAGCGCGACCGGGTGTCGGCGGCGTACAACTACGCCCAGTACCTACCGCGGCGCGCCAGGATGATGCAGGCTTGGGCTGACCATCTGGACGCGGTGCGGGGCGAGTCGATCATGCTCCGCGCTGGATCAGGAGCTGCTGCACCAGTGCCTTGATTTCCTCGGCGGTCTTTCCCTTGATGATGGCGTCGTTGCAGGCTTCGACTTCATGCGCGGGCCACACGCTGGCGCGCGGGCCGAGCTTGATGGGCGCGGGGAACAGGCCGCAGCTGATGCGGTCGTAGATGGCTGTGCGCTGCAAGCCTACGCGCTCGATGACGCTGGGCAGGCGCAGTAGGGCGCTCATGCTGATGTTCCTTTCGTGGTGTTGTCGCTGAACAGGCTCGCTGTGCGGTCTTCAAACTGCACAGGCTCTGGCCCTTCGCGCCCAGGCTCCGTGTCGGGCTCTGGCGCCCCGTGCATATAGGTGAGCGCGGAGCGTGCCAGCGTGCGTTCTTGTGGGAACGGCCAGTGCTTTTGGCTGCCGCGCAAGGTGATCATGTTGCCATTGCGGCCCACTTCTGTGCCCGTCCAGGCTTCGCCAGTGATCTTGTAGACGCGGGTCATGTTGCGCGTTCTTCCTGAGTGCCAGCGCTTACGGGCTCTGGTGGTTCATCGAAATCTGGAACAGGCGCGCGCCTGTCGCACTGGTTGCGGCTACGTCGGGAGGCCATGGGGTGCTCCTTGCCATCCGATCCGCCGCAGATAGTGGGGCGGCAGGGTGTGCCAGTCGAAATCGTCCTTGAAGTCGCCGCAGTGGTGCTCGCGCGGCGTCAGGACATGGCCAGCCGCAAGCGGGTAGGTCGTGCCGTGCATGCCCAGCATTGCGATGCGCTGATCTGCAGGCACTGGCGCAGAGCGGCGGCACTCGCCAACGATGCTGTTGTGCTGGTGCCACCAGTCGCAACCGGCGCAGCAGGGGCCGTGCTCTGCATACCAGCGGTCGGCCAGCTCTTGGGCGTCAGGCATGGCTGTCTCCCTTGATGCCGTGGGCGGAACTGAGCGCACCACGATTCGCGTCGATCAACGTGCGCAGCGTTTCCATATCGCCCGTGTCGCTGACAACGCCAAGATAGGCGCGCAGCCAAGTGCCATGGCAACGGCGCAGCACCCATTCCAGGCGTTCGCTGTCTGCGCGCAGCTCATCAACCAAGCGGGACAGGTTTCCGATAGATGCCTCGGCTGCTGCAGCTTCGACCTGCAGAGAGTCGAGAGTGGCCAGGGCCAGCTGCTGCAATTCCGTCTGCTCGATCACCTTCACCACTTCGTATCCGGCGAACCGCGCGGGGCTGTTGCGCTGATTGCGGTCCAGCCACTCATGGGCATCGCGCTCTGGGCAGGTGCTGTCCGCATACGTGAACCACATCGTGATGCTGTCGCCCTTGCGGATGTGCCATTCCTCGCGGCCCGCGCACAGTTCGCGTAGCCGGTCGTACGGGTCAGCCATGGTCGTTCTCCTTCTGCTTGTCGGTGATGCCGTGGTGCGCCTCTACCGCATCAATAACCATCTGGTCCCAGGTTTCCCCGTCCATACCTTCGGCGCGCGCTCCAAGACGATCCAGCAGGGTCCGGCGCTGCGCCGAAGTCAGAGGCTCTGGCCCGCGCGCCCACACAGCAGGATTCACTGGGTGCAGCTTCTCCCACCGCTTGGCTTCGGCAAGCTGGTGGTCGTTGAGCCTGTCGTGTTGACCCATGCCCAAGGCAAAGCGGATGGGTTGCCCCACCGGGCTGCTGCCGCCCTGGTGATGCCACAGCACCCACAGCAGGGCGGCGCGCGCCGTGTCCGTGAAGTCGGGCGACAGCTCGGGCGGCTCCACTACAGCCGGTGGCGCGACTGCGCCTGCTGCAATGTGCCGATAGCCGCAAGCCTTTCTCGCCAGATCCAGGGAGATTTCGATCTGATCTTGCTGGCTGGTCATCGGGTTGAACGCCGTATGCATGAAGTCGTACAGGTTGGCGACTTCAACCGGGACAAGGACATGACTGCTCGGCGCTACAGCCGGTGGCGTGGGCTGGGCGCGTCTGGCGGCCTGCCACGCCAGGAACGGATGAGTGGCGCCAGCAGGACCAAGCCGGGTTGCCATCCATGCCTCGAACTGCTCGCGCTCGCTCTGCGCTGCGCTTGTGGTGTCAGCCATTGGATGCCTACTGAACGTTGATCGCGTAAACCGTCACAGGCTCCGGGCCGAAGTGCGGATGCGTGATGGTCTTGATGGTGTAGCCCTGCCATGGGCGCACGAGGCGGCGCGAATAGTCATCGCGGCGTGGGTAGCCGAGCGTGAGCACGATGCGGTCATAGAGCCCGAAGGGTGAGGCCAGCCGCTTCTGCCAGTAGGCTGTGCACAGCCGGTATTCCTCGGTCTTGGAGCCGTCGCGGATTGCCTCGAAGTACTCGCGCTTGAGCGGCAGCACGAGGTCAGCCATGGGAGGCCTCCCGTGCGATCTTCTCGGCCCGGCGAAGCTGCTTCACCATGGCGGGCAGGGCAGAGCAGGGGAACTGCACGCGGCGACCATCTTGTTCCAGCCACAGCTCAGGGTCATCGTCGCCAGAGTTCGGATAGAACCCAACGAGGATGGGCCCTGTTTGCCGCTCTCCTGTGGTGACCTGCACATCCAGGGTGGCGGTAACGACTTCGCCCGGCACAAACTCGGTCACTGTCGTTGTGTAGGTGTCAGCCATTCGTGGGCTCCTTCCCGATAGTCTTTAGCAGCGCGTGCACGCCGCGCCGTTGATGCCGCGCGCCGCGCATCTGCCATAGCCCGGTGCCGGGCCAGAAGTCGAAGACCATTCCGTTGTCGCGGACGACGAGATGCGCGCCGTCGTTCTTGGACTCGAAAGCCAGGCCGGCTGCCTTGAGCAGCTTCGTCGCTGCGGCTCGGTTCGCGGCTTTGCGCTGTTTGCTGGCTTCCTGCATCGCAGGGCGAACGTCGCGCCAGAAGTCGCCTTCCGTTTCGTCAGCCATGCTTGTTCTCCTGGGCCTGGGAGCGCTCTCGCCAAGCCCCGATAAACCCGAGGTTCTTGCCGCACTGTGCGCAGATGGCATCGCAGGCACTCGTTTCGTGCACACTGCCGTCGTGCTTGCACCGCACCTGGCTAAGTACAGTCTTGCCGTATACCGCCAGGAACACCAACGCGACAAGGGCCAGAGCCACGATGCTGATGGCGTCTGAAATAGTCCAGATGAACATCACTCACCTCCTTGCTGAGCCTGGGCGCGGGAGGCGCGCGATGCGTCGATGCACATGGTGAAGTGCTGGGCGACGCTGCCACGCAGCAGGAACATCTGATCCACGATGCGCAGCGTGTTGAGCGTGAAGTGCTGACCTCCGAGATGATTTGCCGCACCTACATGCATCAGCGTTTCGCGCCAACGCGCAGCATCCTCCGCATCCCCATCTGCTACAGGCGCTGCCCCACCTGATGCGGAGGCGTCCGCTGCCCGCTCTTCATGTGGCGCGTTGGCGATTGGCCAGCGATGCAGTTGCAGCACCTCGTTGGCAATGATGTCGCAGATCGCTGCGAACGATCCGCCTGGACGTTGCTTGGCGAACTGCCGCAACGTCAGGTTGATGTTCGCCCGCACGTCGCCACCATAGGTTCTGGTCGCGCAGTCGAATAGCCGCCGCTCCCGATCATCCTCCGGGATGGGTAGATAGCCTGATGGCGGCCCATCGTTCGCTGGCGCTGCTGCCAGGATTGCTTCATCGCTCGGCCCCGCCACAGCAGCAGGCGCTGCCTGTCCTGCCAGCGCGCTGAGTTCGCTGCGCATGCGCTCGCACATGGCGCGATAGGCACGGTCGATTTCTTTGTGGTTGCCCGGGTAATTCGCGACGATGCTGGCGTAGGTTCCGGCAAGGGCGACAATGCGGCGGAGCGTGGCGTCCACAGTCGGTTCTGCTTGCTGGGCCTTATTCAGAGCGGACATGGCTAACTCCTTGGGTGCTGGGGGCGCGCAGGTCATCCACGACACGGTCCCAGTACCAATCGGTGTTCGCCTCGCCGACGGGCGAAAGACTGGTTGCGCCGCTGTTGTGCCGGCCGGACTGGAAGGTCGCCGACAGTAGGTTCTTTCGAGCCCACTGCCATCGAGCCTCATGCTCGGCCTGGACGGACAGGGACGGCTCTGCCGCTACCTCTGCCTTGGGCCGGGGTTGCGCACTGAACAGATGCGCCCGCAGCGTGTCCCGCGCTTGCCCTGCGCGCAGCGGACATGTCCCCTGCACGTACATGGCGAGGTTTTCGGCAAGAGCCATGCCGCGATCCGCCCATGCGGCAAGGTCTTTGGAATCCAGCCGCTCAAGTGTTCGCTGCAACTCGTCCGGATCGGCCTCGGCGGGTGCCGCTACCGCTCCAGGGGAGGTGCGCTCATTGCGAGCCATCTCCCAGAAGGGCGTCAGCCAGTGGCCTTCTGGCGGTGGGTTGTTGCCCTGCGCACCGAAGGCCAGCGCGCCCATGATGGTGTCTGCCACGAGAGCGCGGATGCCTTGTGGGTCGGTGTCCATGGAGTAAAGCGCATCTGGGGCTGCTCCAGAGGAGGCGAGGGCGGCGCACGCCAACAGCGCCTTGCACACCGGACATTTGGGAGCGCGTGAATCTGGCCCGTTGTGTCCATCGGGACAGCGCCCGCCGTAGTCGTGACTGATCCGGCCTTCTGCATGGGAGATCAGGACGGAAAGCGCTTCGGCCTGCTCGGCCGCCACGCTGGCGGCATTAGTGTTGGTGGTCATTGCATGCTCCATCGAATGCAGGCCGCCGCCACGCAGCGGCCCGACGTGTGGCCCTCGGCCGACACGGTGAAGTTGAGACGGCTGCCGCACTTGGGGCAGTTGATGTGGCCGCTCACGGGCCCCTGGGGGCGGAACGGGGCGGCTTGCAATGCGTGTTGCGCACGGCGGCGATAGCGCGGCCAGTGGGGCCGATGAGGGCAGAGAAGGCGGCGGTGGTCATGCCATGACTCCGCATTCCTTGATACCCACCATGACAGCCGGCGGTAGCGGGATCTCTGCCTGCTGAGGACGCCACAGGTGCAGACAGAATCGGTGGTTGTTCACCCAGTCCGAGCGAGGTGGATGCAGCTGCATCACGGCATCCTCTTCGTCCCAGAAAAGAGCCTTGATGCGGCACATTTCGTCCCAGGTTGGGCAGCGGTTGGGAAGGCTGATGCTTACGTGATCCCAGCCTAGGCCGTCAGATGCCAAAACCTTCAGCGGCACTTGGCCAGGCCTGGATGGGATGAAGAAGGCTCCGTTGTTTCCGTGGCTTTCATCGGTGCCATAGGGACCCTTGCGAAGGCGGAATTGATTTGGGACTTGGAAACTCATGCCGCACTCCCTTGCGCCACTGCCAGCGCCGCCACCATCGGCCGCACCCAGATCGGCTGCGCCGACAGCAGGAACGTTTCACCGCTCCAGGCCAGCAGCAGCGTCTCGCCCATGACGTGGGCGATTGCCTCTGCAGCTGAGCTGGGCACAGCGTTGCCGATGCGTTCGCGCCAGGCTTGATCGCTCAGGCCGTCCAGTTCCAGCATCTCCTCGGGGTCCACCAGCGACTGCAGCGCGGCAAGTTCCAAGGTGGTGAAGGGGCGGTGCCATGTGCCGTCCAGAGCGCGAATGCGGCAGACCAGCTTTTCAGCTGGTGCAGGCATGGGGCGCGGATCAGCAACGCTCCAGGGGCCGTTGTCGTGGCATGCTGATGCGCTCACGGCCCCGCTGGAGTCGCCATAGCGCACAACGCCGTAGTGGCCGCCAGTCAGGTAGTGATCGCCCTTGCCGCGCTGCATATTCGGTCGAGGATCGGCCACGGACAGGTAACCGCCTTGCACGCCTTTGCCGCCCGCCGTTACCGTGCGGCTTGTCCGGCGCCAGTCGCTGACGTGAAGGTGGCCGTGCCTGCCATTCCAGTCCGGCCTGGGGTCGGCCACAGCCTGGCCAGTACCGTGCGCACTGGTGACAGCCATCGAGGACTTGTCCCAGCTTACGATGCGGAACTCGTTGGAGTGCTTCGCCGGGCCGGTGTGGCGTGGGTCCGCCACGCTGTACGCACCCTGGCCAGGGCCTTGCTGCCCAGCCACGGTGCCAGTGGCTTCGTCCCAGCGGCGCACGCCCAGGGCCTGCCCGTCGTTCCACTTCGCGGACTGGCCGAAGCGCGGATCCTGTATGGCGAACTTGCCATTCGACGGCAGAGACTCGCCTGCCACGGCGCCGCTCGGTGCGTCCCACGGCGTGACACCATAGCCAGCGGCGTAGAGCTGCTGGCGAGGGTCTGCAACAGAGAAATCACCGTTGTTGGGCAGGCTCCGTCCGGTGACGGTGCCTCTGGGGGCATCCCACTTGCCAACGCCCAGGAATCCGCTGTTACGGTTCTCCGGCATGATCAAGTAGTCGCGCAGCTGTCCATCCTCGACGGTCAGCCGGTTGAGCGAGCGCCAGTCGCTACCGGCCTCAACGAACGCGAGACGCACCCATGTCTTCCACTGCAGGCTGGGCACACGGTGCATGGGGCCGCCGCGCACGTCGCCGGGCATTAGCATGCGGCCCAGCACGTCGCCCACGGCGCGCAACGGACGGCTGTGCGGCTCGTAGAGGAAAGGCGGCACCTTGGCGATGTGGCGGCCCACCAGCAGGAAGCGTTTGCGGCTCTGGGCCAGGTTGCCCAGCTCGCCGCAGTCGTGGGTGGTCTCGGCGACGGCGTAGCCGTAGGCGCGCAGCAAGTCCACGATCTGATCCAGAAGGTGGCGCCCGCGCGTGGCGATGCGCGGCACGTTTTCGAAGATCACCAGCTCTGGCGGATCGTCGCGCCATGCCTCCAGCATCAGCCAGACGCCGCGGAGCGTGAGGCGGTTAAGCGCCTGGTACTTGTCGGTCTTGCTCTTGCCCTCGGACAGCAGCCCGGAGAAGCCCTTGCAGGGCGCCGACAGGAACACGATGTGCGGGCGCTCGCCGCCGGCCGCGCGGTGAATGTCGGAGGTGGTCGCCTCACGCCAGTCGGACTGCGGCTCGGCACCGTGAAAGTCGCGGTATTGCTCGCGGTCGAACAGATCCAGCACGGTGCCGCGCGTACCTGCGAGGCGGCCGAAGTCACGGATGCTGGCCGGATCCACATCGATGCCGCCGATGCAGCGGAACTTCGCCTGCATGGTGCCGACGCGCGGGGAGGCACGGTTGAAGCCGCGCGCGCCGCCGCCCAGGCCGCAGAAGAGGTGGAAGTGGCGGATTTCGGCGATGCTCATTGCGCCGCTCCCTTGGCTGCTGGTGTGCCCTTGATGGCGAAGTACACCTCCATGCAGGCCTGCACGTCCGCCATGGCGCTATGCGCGTTCTCCAGCTCGCGGCCAGTGAAGTGCTTGTAGGCCTCGCGCAGGTTGGCGCTTTTGAAGTGGTTGCGGCCGACGGCGCGCATCTTGGCCGTGGGCGGCAGTGCCAGGATGGGCGTGGAGAGCAACTGCGTGCACTCGGCGCGGCTGGCCTTCCAATCGTCGGAAGGTGGGATGACGAGGCCGGGCTCGCGCGGATCGACGTGGCGCTTGAGGGCGATGCGCAGAATGCGGGCATCGAATGCTTGGTTGTGCGCGATGCGCAGGCGGCCGCGCCACAGGCTCATGAACATGTCCACGGCCTGGGCCTCGGGGATGCCCACATCCATTGCATGCTCAGTCGTGATGCCGTGGATGGCAGCCACCTGATCGGGGATCGTCCAGCCGTCAGGGCGCACGATCACGTCCATACTGGCGATGGTCTTTCGCGAGGCGAGGTCCACCAGGCAGGCGGCGAGCTGCACGATGTGCGGCTGGCCGGGGTGCTCGGAGGGCTCGCTGAAGAGCGGCAGGCCTTGCGTCTCTGTGTCGTAGAAGAGGGCGAGGGTCATGATCAGGCCTCCTGCAGTTGGGTGACGCGGAGGGTGTGCTGCGCGATGGCGCGACCGATGCGCGGCATGTCGGCGTCGCGGTAGAAGCGGCGGGCGCCGTCGGCGCGAACGGGCTGGAAACCCAGTTGCGCCAGGAATGCGGCGTTGACGACGTAGCCGAGCTGAGCGTTGATGGCGCCGATCAGCAGGTTGGCCGGGCCATCGCTGGCCAGGGCTGGTGCGCGCTGCGCCGCCGTGATGACCTGGCGGGCGTCGATGTTTGCGACGCCTTCGGCGCGCAGATCACGCGCCAGGTTGCTCAGGTCGTCCAGCAGCGGGCCGGGCAGTGTGCCTTCGGCCCGCGCCTCGGCGATGCCGGCCTGAGCGTCCTGTTCCAACTTGATGAACTCGGCGCGCTTGGCCTGCGCTTCGGCGGCTGCTTTGGCCTCGGCTTCGCGGCGCGCCTTCTCCTGCTCCTCAGCCCGGATGCGCTCGCGTTCAGCTTCCAGCGTGGCGCGCTGCTCGGCCTCATGCGCGGCAATGCGCGATGAGATGACGGCGCGCAGATCGTCGGATGCCTTTTGCACTAGGGCATGGGCGTCAGGGAATAGTCCTGCGAACTTCTGTTGCTCGCCCAGCAGCTTGAGGTTCGCGTCAATGCGGTCGGCTGTTTCGCTGGCGTCGATCTTGGCGCGCGCAAGTTCGGTGGAGACGGCATCGCGCAGGCTGTCCACGGTGCGCTTGCCCCGGATGACGCCGCCGAAGTCGGCCGACACCTTGGGCATGAAGGCGCCGCCGAGGCGCTGGTTCAACGCGGCGACGTGGGCGGCCAAGGCCTTCTCGCCGCTGGAGACGATCTCGGAGCGGATCTGTTCCTTTCGGAAGGTCACCAGCTTTTCGCGCTGCAGGCGGGTGGTGCGAGCCAGAGCCTTGTAGTCGGCGACGAGGCGGCGCATCTCGCCCACGTCCACCAACTGCGCGAGGGCATGGTCTTCTGCGGCGCCCAGCTCGTCCTCGGCGCGCTTGAGTGCCTTGCACGCAGCTTCGGTGTCAGCGAACTCCTGATCGGTGCTGGGCTCTGCGGGGATGCCGTCGATGAAGGTGCGCAGCGCGACGCCGAAGGCTGGCAGATTGGAGACGATGGCGAGCTGACCGTCCACGCGTACGCTGACGGCGGGCAGGCTTTCAACCGGCGCGGCCACCACGGGCGCAGGCCTGTTGGCATCGGGCTGGTATGCGGCCAGATCGGCGGCGAACTGCTTCCATCCGGCGATCAGCGCAGCGCGGCGCTCGGGCTTCGACTGGTACCGACAGGTGATGGACTGCTCGCGCGTACCATTGCTGCAGGCGAACAGAATGCTGGTGCCGCCAGAAACCAGGAGCTGTTGTTCCATCTGCCAGCAGTGGTGGATGGGCGGCTCGCCGTGCTGCTCGATGTGCTGCACGACCTTCTTCGACCACAGCTTGTGCTCGAAGCCCATGGTGCGATCCATCGTCAGGCCATCGAAGCTGGCAAGCAGCGGCAGACCTTCAACGTCCAGCGTGCCGGTGATGTTGTAGAGGTCGTCGCCGATCATTTCCTCGGCAAACGGGCGGAATGCGGCCTCAGCGTCGTGCCCGGCCTGGAACAGCGCCTGCTTGGCGCCGTCCGTCTCGGCGTCCACGATGCCCGTGGCCTTCTGCTTGAGCAGATCGGAGCGCGTCTGGTAGGGCGATGCTGCCATCATGGCCGGGGCTTCGCTGGCCGTGAAGTGGCTGGCGCGCAGCGTGTGCCACACCTGGGAGCCTTGTTGTACGTCGTGTGTTTGCATGGTGGGTCTCCCTTCAGGCCATTTCGCCCAGGCGGGCTTCGTAGATGGCGTTGAGCTCGGCCTGCTGCGCCGTATCGGTGACGCTGTTGATCAGGTCGGCGGCGACGTTCAATTTGTCTTCGTTCTGTGCGGCGCGCAGCTTCTGGACCACGGTGTCGAAGGTGGGAGCGTCTGCCAGTGCCGCCACATGGCGCAGCGCGCGGATGGCGGCCTCCTGCTCGGCGGTCAGCGTGCCCTTGGTGCGGGCGAAGGCAATGATTTCGTCGTGGCTGGAGCCGGTGTTGATGGCGGCCTGCCATTTCGAGAGGCGAGCTGCAAAGGCATCGGCAGGCCAGGCCATGAGTGCCGGCGGAGCAACGGGGGGCTGAACAACTTCGGCGGGCCCCATGTCCAGGGTCTTGCCCTCCATCTCGTCGGCCGTTGGCTGATTGCCAACTTCTGGAAAACCTTTGCGCAACGCCTGAGCCTCGGCGCACTTCGCCAATTGCCCACGGCCACGCTTCTTCCACATGGTGTTGGGAGCCGTGGTGTCTTTGCCAGCCGTGGCGTAGTTCTCGATCCAGTATTCGGTGGCCGTGTAGACGCACTTCAAGCCGTTCTTGAGCCGGTAGACGGTGACCTTGCACCATTCCGGAACGGTAACCTTGGTGCCGCTTAGGTCGTAGTCAACCATGGGGCCAAACAGCGGCTCATCGGTGCCAACGTGCTCACCAGTGCGGGCCGCATCCGTGCGATACAGGCCGATACCCGGCATAGTCACGTCGCGCATTCTCTTGGCCTTGCTGTCCCACATAGGCACGATGTGGACTGGCTTGCGCATCGGATCTAAGCCTGCTGCCTTGCAGTAGCCGAGCACCATCTTGATCGACTGATGATTGGCGCCGGGGTAGAGGCTGGATTCCAGCACTTCCAGCAGTTCGGTCTCGCTCAAAGTGGGGAGTGCCGTGTTTTCGCTCTTGACGAGGGTGTTCATGCGCGCTCCTTGCGGTATTGCTCTTCGGTGATCTGCTCGCAGCGGGCCTTGCCGCCGTCCTTGGCCGCTTCGGCAGCACGAGCAGCGAAGAAGCGCTCAGCGCTCCAGACGCGGTGAACAGCCACATAGGAATGGCCTTCCTTGTTGGTGTGGCGCGCATACACGTCGCGCGCGGTGAAGTTCTCTGGCATGCGTTGCTCCAGATGAGGGTGGTGGTTAGTGCGAAGGGTCTTGATGCGGCGCTGCTTTTGCAGTCCGCTACTGGTGCCGACATGCCAGCCGCCGCATGTGGCGCAGCGGTAGGCTTGAACGGACTTGTCTCGGTCGCGCAGGCGGCGCGCTGCCTGCAATGCGTGCTTGCGCTCCAGCGTGGGCTTGAGGCATTCGCCCTGGGCCTGCGGGCGAGTCATGGTCGATCGGCATTGCGCAAGCAGCGCAGCGTCTTGTCGTCCAGCCATTCGGGCGTGGCACGCGGGCCGCAGACCTGCTGGCCAACCCATTCCCTGCTGGCTTTGGCTTCGGCATCTTCACGGGCAGCCTGGACAGCAACCGGCTCGTAGGGGTCGGTGTCGCAGCCAGACAGCGCCAGCGCGATCAGCAGCCCCAGCAGGAACAGCCAGCCCCACAGAACGAGGAAGGTCAGCACGCGCACATGCAGTGGTTGGCGGCACTGGTAGATGGCGTGGCCGTCATGGCGTGCAGTGCGGGGGAATTGCTTGAAGCAGTTGTCCAGAAAGGCGGGTTCGCGCTTCATTCGGGCTCTCCCTGTTCGATGGAATCGGGGTCGAGATCGGCGCCAATGGCTGCCGCTTCGGCACTGCGCCGCGCGCGGGCTTCGTCGTGTGCGACTTGATCGGCCTTGGCCTGTGCTTGCGCCGCAGTGCTGGCTGCGAGCGCCGCGGGCGCGTCGGCGAGGTAGCGGGGCGTGTTCACGACACGAGCCCCAGGCCGCGAGCAGCCATGCCAGTGACCAGAGCGTGGCCCGGCCGCACAGGCAGGCCGCCTGCACGCGCTACCGTGGCGCTGGGGCTCGACGCGCCGAACTCACGCACGATGGTGCGGGTGCGCAGGTTGACGATGTAGAGGTCATCGTCGTTGAGGGACTGGGACCCAGGCAGCGCGGGCGCGGCGCAGCACTCGGACATGACGGGACGCATGGTGTCCATGTCAGGCCTCTGCCGTCTCAGCCTGTGCACCAGTCTTGGTGGCGTCTTCCTTGGGCGTCCACAGATTTGCGTGGCAGCGGATCAGCTCCAGCGCGGCCATGTATTCCTGCGCGTGCTCATTCGTACCGTGCTCCTTGCCCAGCTTCGAGGTGAACTCGATTTCGGTGCCGAAGAAGCAGCCTGTGCGCAGGTAGACACCCTTGTCGGTCAGGTAGGCTGTGAAGAAGTCGGAGCGAGAGCCGATGGGACCGACCACGAAGATGGGACGCCCCCCAATCAGCTTCTTGTCGCCGCCCAGGTACGCGCCGCCCAGGTTCGCGCCGCGCAGGTTCGCGCCGCGCAGGTTCGCGCCGCCCAGGTACGCGTCGCGCAGGTTCGCGCCGCGCAGGTTCGCGCCGCCCAGGTACGCGTCGCGCAGGTTCGCGCCGCGCAGGTTCGCGCCGCCCAGGTACGCGCCGCCCAGGTTCGCGTCGCCCAGGTACGCGCCGCGCAGGTTCGCGTCGCCCAGGTTCGCGTCGCGCAGGTTCGCGCCGCGCAGGTTCGCGCCGTCCAGGTACGCGTCGCCCAGGTACGCGCCGCGCAGGTTCGCGCCGTCCAGGTACGCGCCGCCCAGGTACGCGCCGCGCAGGTTCGCGCCGCCCAGGTACGCGTCGCGCAGGTTCGCGCCGCGCAGGTTCGCGCCGCCCAGGTACGCGCCGCCCAGGTTCGCGCCGCGCAGGTTCGCGCCGCGCAGGTTCGCGCCGCCCAGGTACGCGTCGCCCAGGTTCGCGCCGCCCAGGTTCGCGCCGTCCTTCACGCTGGACTCCAGCGCCGCGCGCATGGCCAAGCCGCTGGCCTGCTGCTCCTCGGTGGGTTGGTACTCGAAAAGAACCGCGTCCGTGTAGCGGTGCTTGATCACGATCTTGGCCGGTGTGGCCTTGGGGGACTCTTGCATCTGCATCTCCTGTGGGGCGCCGGGGTGGCGCGCTCAGAAGAATTATTAGTCCAACTGTTTTATAAGTCAACAGTCGGACTAATTAAAATTCGCTACACTCCCACCATGCCCACCACCCGGCGGGCGCAAAAAAGCCGCCTCGGTGGGCGGCTGGAAGGGCAAGCATGCTTGAGATACTGCCAGTGCAGACCACGGGTCAAGCCGTGACGATTGACGGCTATCTGGTGCCCCGTGTGGAGGTGAAAGAGGATGGCGCCACAGGCCAGTGGAATGTGGTCTATGACGGCCGGTTTTCGATCATGGCGAGCCTGGAGGAACTGCAACGCTGGCTGTGGCTCCTCGCCCAGGCGCAGGCCGTGGGCGAGGGCTACTCATGCCACGGAAAGAACTCTGTCTATCGGCCGAACCCGCACGGCGTGCGCGTGATGTGCATCGGCTCAGTCGAAGCAGCGCCTACGGACACTCAGGAAGGCTGAGCAGGTTGTTCGGTTGTTCGCCGTCGTTGCGTGTCTTGAGGTACTTGTTGCCATGCGCACTTACAGCAACATCAACCCAGACCGAAGTTCCATTGACGTGGACATAGAACTTCCACTTTCCCTGCTCGTCACCGGCAATGGCGTCTTCGATTGGAAGACCCCAGCGGGTGCCATCGGGATTTATCCCGCCTACTCTTCGGATGCGTTCATGAGCGCTCTGCCTGTCGGTTTTGTTGATGCACATAATCTGCACGTTCTGCGCCATGACTTTCCTTTCAGAGATCCCACGATCCGCGTGGGGCGGTAATAACTCTGGGCTGCCTATTCCACTCTGCTTAGTTCATCCAGTGTTGCCTGCAGCGTCTTGATCAGGCCCACGACATCCTCTGGTGGCATCTCCACCCAGACTGTCGAGATCGGCATATCTCCGGCCGCCTTTGCCCTGTGTCTCAGGCCTATGAGCGGCTTGCCGTCCACCAGGCGGGTGCGAACGTCGGTGTATTGGAGACGGGGTGCTGCTGTCATGGGTGCTGCTCCTTTTTGGATTTTCGCCACTCCCAAGGTGGCATAGCCTGCTGGCTCCACAGCCCGCGCCCAGCGTTCTTCGCTTCAGCCTGCAGCGGGTACAGCGCCTCATAGCCCTTAGCGTAGCGGTCATATACCCAGGCCATCCCCGCGCGCACCTGGGCTTGGCCAGCATCCTTTGCTGGCGGCTGCGCTGGCCGAAGGGCTGCTTTTTCTCGGGCGCGTCGATAGCGCTGAGCCTGATCTTCACCTGTTCGTAGGCCCCAGGCTCGCCGCAGCGCGCGGTGAGGGTGTCGCCGTCTGCAATGGCGACCACGAGACAGAGGAGGGATGCAGAGATCATTGGGCTCGGACTACGCTCCCATTGGGACTAAACCCAAGAGCGAACCCATCGCATTCCACAATAAATCTCATTGAAGTACCTGATGCGGCACGAACTGAGGAAAGGTTGAAAACATGCTTGCTGCGCGGAGAGCGTTCCCTCTTGGTTATCTTGTCAAGCAGGCTTGGTGGGTTGAATACTTGAACCGAGATCACTCTGTCATGCGATGATCCAAGATGATCATCCATCGTCCAAGCAAACTCGCCAAAATGATTGCCCCTGTATGCTTCCAACAGGTCCGGCAAATACTTCTGTGCATCAGACGCTGCAAAATTGAAGGCCAGTAAATCGCTAAATTCACTTATTCGGTTTTGAATTATTGATACGATTTCCTTATCAAGATTGAGAAAACCAGGAGCTTCTGCTTTTGACCAGTATCCAATTTGAGAAAATGTGAGCATATAGACTGCAAGGTCTACATTTTCGAGGTGCGGCAAGATTTTTCTTGCAAGTGTTCTGAAATTCTCTTGGGTGACGGCCAAAATGCGACTCCCCGCTCGAATCGCGATCATCTCGTATATGCGGTGAACCTGGCGTTCCATTACCTATCCTCGTCTCAGAGTCCACCATGCGAGAACTCGTCCTGAGACGTGAATGGTGTCTGCTACCTTTTCGAGATCATGGCGCTCTTCATCTGGATATTCATCCACGTTGTCACTGCGTAAGATCAGAGTGCCGGTGGATTGAATCAGCGCTTTTTTGAGAAGAAGGCGGCCAGCAACGTCGATCACATAAATACCCGGCTCTCGGATATCCTTTTGCCATACATCAACAAAAACCAAATCCTGATCTTGGATGGTCGGCATCATGCTGCGCCCTTTGGCGGTCAGCACCTGAATGCGCTCAGGGTTTGTGCTTCCCACCTTTTGACGCACCCACTGCTCCAGCACGTCGAGGTGACGGACGACATGGATCACATCAACCAGACCTCCGTCACCCATTGCTGGCCGGGGCGATAGGTGCTCTAAGCGGACGTAGCCTGGCGGCACGTCAGCGCCAGTAGCGTCTGCGATTGTCGCCGTAGGTGTGGTCACCTTGTCGTGACTGCTACTGAGTCGAGCAATGTGGCTGGCAATGGTGGGGCTGAAGTCGGCCACTTGAACCGCCATCAGGCTTGCAAATTTGCTGGCCGCCTCGGCATTGAGGGGAATTTTCCCATTGAGGTACTGGTTGAGAGCGCTTTGGCCGAAGCCGAGTTGCTCTGCCGCCCACTCCTGAGATGACTCCCCGCCTGCCTGGCGGCGACTTGCTTGCCAAAGCCTGAAGCGTTGCTTCAGTTCCTGAGCTTCTTTGAGCTGGGCATCTGTAAGTGGTTGTGCTGGCATCTGTACAGCGTATTAGCGCCGCTCATAAGTCACAAACAGTCTGACTGTTGACTTAAAAATCAGTCAGACTAATAATGAAGTATGCACAACCTCAAACTCATCAGGTCACGCCTTGGAGTCACGCAGCAGGTGATGGCTGGGGCTCTCGGTTGCGCCCAGAGCAACATCGGTCACTACGAGCGAGGCCAGACCCTGCCGCCCGACATGGCGCGCAAGCTCATCGACTTCGCTGCTGCGCGCGGCTTGGTGATCGGTTTCGATCACGTCTACGGCGACGCACCGCTTACCGAGCCCGAGGCCACTCCTGCAGAGCCCGCCAGGGCGGAGGTGGCCCATGGCTGAGCGCGTCGAACACGTCCATGAGATCGCTCGCATGACCGCCGATGCGGTTGCGCGCGCGTCGTCTACCAGCCTGCTCAGCCCGGAGGCGGCGGCAAAGGCTGTAGTCGATGCGTACTTGGCCGCGCTGGCGCAACTCAAGAGTGGCCGACCTGACGCGCCGGGTGATGGTGCCGCCTGTTCGGAGTTGGACGCCAAGCTGACCGCACTGGGCGAGAACGTCACGGCGCTGTTGGCAAGGTCACGCGAGATTTCAGCTCTGTCGGCAGCATGGATAGAAGCAGTGCATCGCGCTGGCGCAGGAGATCGTCCGTGATTGGGAAGCCCAGCGCCACGGCGTGCATGGCCTCTGCCGCGCGTGAGATTTTGTCGCCCAGCAGGGCTGCTGCCTCCGGGGATTTGGCGGCTGTGTGCAGGAGTCCGGTCACGCAAACCGACAGAGCCTGCACGCCCTGCTGGACTCCCGTTGATATCGCCACCTCTTCGGCCAGCATGTCCCTCAGCTCGCTGACGATTGCGGCCAACTTTTCAAGTTCGTTCATGTCCGCCCCTCCAGGGGATGGTTGCGTAGGAGCGGCCATTCTGCCCCTGGAGGTGGCGGGCACCACTTTGCGCCGCCCCGACCCATCCGAGCCGGAACCCTGCTGCGTCAAGCCCTGGCGCCCACGCCCGTCCCTGAGCGGCGGCGCTGCCCTTGCGCTGCCTGAGCTGCCACGCATCGCCGCCTTGCGTGCGAGCCATGCGTCCCAGTCCACCTCCCAGTTTTCCCCGCGCCCATCTCCTCCCTCCCTCTCTCGGGCGCGGGTTTGCCCGCTGGCCTCACGGCTGGCGGGCCTTTCTGACACCACGAGAACCACCACATGAACGACAACACGCAGAACCAAGCGCCCATGCATGCCAGGGCGCGCAATCCCGATCTGGACGACACGCAACTGAGCGTGAACATCCCGAAGTGGCTGATGGGCGTGATTGATGCCGAGCAGCACGCGCGCGGCAGCGGCAGCAGCCGCAAGGAGGTGGTGATCGAAGTCCTGGAGACCTGGGCGCGGCGTCGTATTCATGAGGCCACTGTGCTCCTGCGCCTCACGGAAGGGAATCAATCGGTTCGTGATTCGGGGGAGCAACGCAATGGCTGAATCCATCCGCCTCCTGACCGAAGAAGACCTCAAGCTGGAAGCCCGTACGGCGGCAGAGTGGGGCATCCCCCTGGATGAGGCCGTGCGCCACCTGGAGCATGACCAGAAGCTGTCCGGCGCATTCGCTGCGGCGTATCACGCTGCACTGGAGACGGTGTGATGGGGGCCTATGACGACTTCTTGCACACCAAGAGCCAGCTCGATGGCGATTTCGGCTTCGCGCCGGTCTGGTTGCCCGACTGCTTGTTCGATTTCCAGGCCGCCATGGTCGAGTGGGCCTGCCGCAAGGGCCGTGCAGCGCTGTTCGAAGGCTGCGGCTTGGGCAAGACCTTGCAGGAACTGGTGTGGGCCGAGAACGTGGTGCGCCATACCAACAAGCCGGTGCTGTTGGCCGCGCCGCTGGCAGTGGCCATCCAGATCGTGCGCGAGGCTGCGAAGTTCGAAATCGAGGTACACCTGTCCCGCGACGGCTGCGTGAAGCCCGGCATCAACGTCACGAACTACGAGCGGCTGCACTTCTTCAACGCGGGCGACTTCGCAGGGTTCGTGGGCGATGAGTCCAGCATCCTCAAGAGCTTCGACGGCGCCCGCAAGGCGGCGATCACGCAATTCATGCGCGCCATGCGGTATCGCCTGCTCGCGACGGCCACGCCGTCGCCGAACGACTACATCGAGCTGGGCACCACGTCCGAGGCCTTGGGCTACCTGGGCTACATGGACATGCTCAACCGGTTCTTCAAGAACGACCTGAACAACAGCGCCCAGGGTCGCATGCGCGGCGAGGTCATCAATTGGCGCCTGAAGGGCCATGCCGAAGAGCCATTTTGGCGCTGGATCTGCTCCTGGGCGCGGGCAGTGCGTACGCCTTCCGACTTGGGCTTTGACGATGCTCGCTTCGTCCTGCCTGAGTTGCGCGAGCGCCAGCACCTGATCGACGCGGAATCACCCGCCGAAGGCATGTTGTTCGCGCTGCCGGCCGTTGGCCTGAAGGAGCAGCGCGACGAGCGCCGCCGCAGCCTGGTCCAGCGCTGCGAGATGGCGGCTTCGCTGGTGGCCGATACCGGCGAGCCTGCGGTGATGTGGTGCGACCTGAACGACGAGGGCGGCTTGCTGGAGCGCCTTGTGCCAGGTGCGGTACAGGTCAGCGGCGCCGACAGTGACGAGGTGAAGGAGGAGCGCCTGACGGCCTTCTCCGAGGGCCAAATCCGGGTGCTGGTCACCAAGCAAAAGATTGCTGGATGGGGCATGAACTGGCAGCACTGCGCCCACATGACCGACTTCCCCTCGCACAGCTTCGAGGGCTACTACCAGAAGGTGCGCCGCTTCTGGCGCTTTGGCCAGGTGCGGCCGGTGCAAGTAGACCTCATCACGACCGAGGGCGGCGCCAGCGTCCTCCAGAACATGCAGCGCAAGGCAGGGCAGGCCGATCGAATGTTCGCCGCGCTGGTTACCCACATGAACGCTTCGCTGACCATCGAGCGCAGCCGTGCGTTCATCCATCCCCAAGAGGAAATCCCATGGCTTGCCACGATCAACTGATTGGCGACAAGTTCGCCCTGTTCAATGGCGACTGCATCGAGGTCATGCAGTCCCTGCCGAGCCAGAGCGTGCACCTGTCCGTGTACAGCCCGCCCTTTGCCAGCAGTGGTGCGGGTGGCTTGTACGTCTACAGCAGCAGCGAGCGAGACCTGTCGAACTGTGACAGCTACGAAGATTTCTTCGGGCACTACCGCTTTGTGGTGCGCGAGATCGCGCGGTTGACCGTGCCCGGCCGCATGACGGCGGTGCACTGCATGGACATTCCGCGCAGCAACAGTGGCACCGACAGCTACATCGACTTCCCTGGCGACATCATCAAACTGCACGAGGCCGAGGGCTTTCGCTACGCCGGGCGGCACATGATCTGGAAGGAGCCTCTCGAAGTTCGCCTGCGCACCATGCAGAAGAACTTGGCCCACGCCTCGCTGGTGGCTGACTCGCTGGACTGCGGCATTGCCTCTGGCGACTACCTGCTGCTGTTCCGCCGCGTTGGCGACAACCGCGTCCCAGTGCACCACCCGGTGGGATTGTTGGACTATGCGGGTGAGCGTCGGCCGCCGGCCGACGTGCTGCCGTACCGTGGCTGGAAGGGCAAGCAGACGGAGAACCGCTTTTCGCACTGGATTTGGCGCCAGTACGCGGACTGTATGTGGGACGACATCCGGTTCAACCGCGTCCTGCCCTACCGCGAGGCGCGCGACAGCGAGGACGAGAAGCACGTCCACCCGCTGCAGCTCGATGTGATTGAGCGCTGCGTGGTGCTGCGAAGTAACCCTGGCGAGACGGTGCTGACGCCGTTCCTCGGTGTCGGCTCTGAGGCCTACATTCCCGTCCTGCTGGGCAGGCGCAGCGTTGGCATCGAGTTGAAGCCGAGCTACTACCGGCAGGCTGTGAAGAACGTGAAGGCCGCGGCAGAGGGCCAGGCTTTCGACGCACCGAACGGCGACCTGTTCGAGGTGGAGGCCGCCTGATGCGCGCCGTCGTTTCCACCGCTGCCGTTACGCAGCGCGGCGAGAGCAGCCCGGCGCTACTGCCTGTGGCCGTCGTGTGCTTCGGCGCCACGGCTGAACCGCTACCTCTTGCTGATCAGGAGCGCGAGCTGCGCATCCAGGCCGAGGGCCTGCTGCTTCGCGCCGAGATGCTGGCCTGGGAGCGTACGGGCGACTTCACCTCCCATGGCGCAGCCACGCGGCACCAGGCGCGGATGGTGGAGCTCATCAAGGGGCGCTCCGATGCCGTACGGGCACGCATGGCGGCTGAGAGGGGGTTGCCCCATGCGTGGAACACCGAAACCTGGACGGACTACCTGGGGCGCACTTGGCCCGTGGTGCAGAGCAACCGTCGGTTGAAGTTCAAGTACCCCGCCCACGCCGCGCTGCGCGTGCATGTGTTTCACCGTGACGGGTTTAAGTGCTGCCGCTGCTACGCGCGCGTCACAGAAATCCCCGCGAGATGGGATGGACGTGATGCTCTGCCCACGAACGTACTGGGGAACTTCGGCTTCCCTGTTCTCCTGGTGCTTGACCACATTCGCACTCTGAGGGCGGGAGGGCAGAGCACGGTGCAAAACCTGCAGGCGCTCTGCGAGATCTGCAACCGCAAGAAGCTGCGCGAAGACCTCGCTAGTTATCGCGTCTACCTCACTGAGACGAGCACATGAGCGAGCCCAAAGACAACAAGGCACCAAAGGTTGCCGGCCGCTACCGCAAGGTGGAGGTTCGCACCTGGGGCGATGAGAAGTTCCGCAACCTGTCACCCATACCGCCCTGTGGACAGGGGCTGTGGCTGTTCCTGATCACGGGCCCCCACACAGGCCCCATTCCGGGCCTATTCCGCGCCGGGCGTGCGGCAATGGCCGAAGAGCTGGACTGGGATCTCGAAGCCTTCGACAAAGCCTTTCAGGAAGCCTTTCAGCAAGGCATGGTGAAAGCCGACTTCAAGGCCCGTGTGATGTGGGTTCCGAATGCCATAAAGCACAACCGACCGGAGTCTCCGAACGTGGTCAAGAGCTGGGCCGCCGAGTTCGATTTGATACCCGAATGTGACCTCAAGCGAGAGGCCTACGAAGCTCTGAAAGCCAGCATCCATGCGCTCGGAGAGTCTTTCGGTAAGGCTTTCGAAGAGACTTTCGGAAAGCCTTCCCCGAAGGCTATGCCTAATCAGGAACAGGAGCAGGAACAGAACTCTCCTTCACTTCGTTCAGGAGAGGGGGGCGCTGCCGCGCCTTCACCTCCCCCTGTTCCTGCAAAGCAGAAAAAACCAAAATCCGAAGCCCGAGGGCTGGCGTCCTACCTCGCCGAGTGCAGGGCCGCTAGCGTCAAGCCGGTGCCCGATGACCACGCCGTGCGCCGCTGGGCGGCGGAAGCCGGGATCGCGCCGGAGATGCTGCAGATCGCCTGGGTGCAGTTCCGCGAGCGGTACCTCGAGGGCGAGAAGGGCAAGCGAAAGCGGTACATCGACTGGCCGGGCCACTTCGCCACGGCGGTGAAGGGCAACTGGTTCAAGCTGTGGTTCCGGGGTGACGACGGCGCGATGGCTTGGACGAGCATTGGCCTGACGCACAAGCAGGTTCTCGACGCGCGCCTCGCAGAGCAGCAGCGCCAGCACCAAGGAGGCGACGATGCACCCGCATGACCTCGAGACCGTGGTGCTGCCCTGGTCTCCCGAGGCCGAAGCGAGCGTGCTGGGTGCGCTGATGCTGGACGACCGCGTGTTCGATGCGGTGGGCGACATCCTCGAGCCCAAGCACTTTTTTGATGAGCGCAACGGGCGCATCTTCGCAGCCATCGCCGCGCAGGTATTGGCTTCGCGCCCTGCCGACGTGGTGAGCGTGCTGGCCGCGCTGCAGGCTGCTGGACATGCGGATGTTGACTTGGAACTGCTGGGCGGCATCGCGCAAGTGCCGCTGAGCTTGGGCAGCGTGCGACGCTACGCCGAAGTGATCGCCGAGCGTGCGCTGATGCGCGGGCTGATGGAAGCCGCGGGCGAAGTGCGCGAGATTGCTGTGGAGCCAGGCCTCGACGTAGCCGAGCGCCTGGACAAGGCGCAGGCGAAATTGCAAGCCCTGGCGATCAACCGCGGCCGCCAGGAGCCGGTGCCCGTGGGCGACATGGCCGCCGCGCTGTGCGACCGGATCCAGGCGCTGCATGACGGCACCGTGGAGCCCGGCATCCGCACTGGCATCCCGGCGATAGACCGCCGCCTGAACGGAGGCCTGCGTGGCGGCAAGTTGCTCATCCTGGCGGCGCGGCCTGCCGTAGGCAAATCGTCGCTCGCCATGCAGCTGTGCATCAACCTGGCCGAGGCCGGGCACGGCGCGGCGTTCCTGTCGCAGGAGATGCCGAAGCACGACCTGGTGGATCGCGTAGGCAGCAACGTGGGCCGCATCCTGCTCGACAACATCATCACCGGCAAGCTGCGCGACTGTGAATGGCCGCGGCTGACTGAGGCGGTAGACCGCTTGCGCGTGCTGCCCCTGTACCTGGACGACCAGCCCGCGCTGACGCTGGCCGACATTCAGGCCAAGGCCCGCGCCCTGGTGCGCAAACACGGCATCAAGCTGCTGGTGCTGGACTACATCCAGCTCTGCGGCTCGCGCAAGACGGCCGACAAACGCCACCACCAGATCGAGGAAATCAGCCGAGGCTTGAAGACCTTGGCCAAGCAACTCGACATCACGATCCTGGCGCTCAGCCAGCTTAGCCGGACCTCGGAGAGCCGCGTGGGCGGCAAGCCGCAGCTGTCCGACCTGAAGGAATCCGGTGCGATCGAGGAAGACGCAGACGTAGTGATGTTGCTGAGCCTTGACCACATCTCCGACCACGGCGCCAAGGTCATCGAGGCCGACTTCGCCAAGAACCGCCAGGGGCGTGTGGGCAGCGTGGCCCTGACCTTCGATGGCGGTTTCCAGAGCTGGGCCGACAGCAGCGAGCCCCTCAGCAAGCCCAGCGCCGGGCGCACGCGCAGCGCGCCGGCCTACACCGACGAGTTTTGACCCCACCCCAACCACCCACCCGAAAGGACCATTCCATGAACGCACCGACCCCCAAGCCCGAGTTCGCCTTCCGCGCCGTCACCGACGTGACCCTCTCGCATGTGAATTTCCGCAAGGAGCTGCATGGCGATGAGCATGTCCAGGCTGTGGACCTGACCATGGGCGTGGACGTGCCGAACACGCAACTCGACACCATCCAGCCCGGCCTGCGCGAGGCGCTGTACTGGAACGCTGACGCGGCCAACGGCCAAGCGAGCATTGCGGACGTACCCGAGACGCTGCCTAACTTGCGTTTCCCGCGTCTCAATGGCGGCAAGTTCTCGCTGGACGACAAGAAGAACAAGCTGGCCGGCTACGAGCTCTTCATCGAATACGGCCTGGGCGACGAGCGCAGCAACATGGTGTTCGACTGCTGCAAGGTCGTGAAGCGCTCCATCGAGACGAAGGAGGGCGGCACCGTCCATCTGAGCTGGCAAGTGCAGTACAGCGGCGACCGGCTGGACCAGGAGACATGCGGCAAGCTGGCGCTGCTGGAGCAAGACCTGATTGCCATCCGGCTGATCCCGCCCGTGGTGGCCGCAGTCGAGCCCGATGGCAGTGACGAAATGGAGAACCCGTTCGGCGACGACGACGATGACGAAGGCCCTGAACCCACGGCCGAAGACTTGTTCATCAACGGCGCGACCGAGCCGTCCGACGAGAACGCCGAAGCCGCGGCGCTGGAATCGGACGTGCGCTGATCATGCTGTTCGTGGGAGTTGATCCGGGCCTCAGTGGGGCATTCGCCGTGATAGGTCCTCAGGGCCTGCGCGGCGTGTTCGACCTGCCGACCATGCAGATCCCCGGCGTCGGGCCGAAGGCGCTGGTGCAGCGCAAGATCGACGGCCGCGCGCTGCTGGACATGCTGTTGAAGCTGTGCCCCGCAGGCGAGGCCCGGCCCACCATCGTGATCGAGGCCGTGGGCACCATGGGTGGCGCCAACAACGCCGTCCAGACGCAGGGCTCACTGCTGCGCTCCCTGGGAGCGATCGAGACGGTGGCCGAGTGCCTGCGATGCCAAGTGGTCTACGTGGCGCCGCAGACGTGGAAGCGTGCCTACGGTCTGATCGACCCGAAGCTCAAGCAGACAGAGCGCAAGACCAAGGCGCTGGAGACGGCGAGGCGGTGCTTCCCGTCGTGCACCGACCTGGCCAGGGCCAAAGATCACAACCGCGCCGAGGCGGCGCTCCTGGCGCGCTACGCGCAGATGGAGCTGGCATGAATTTCTGCGCCCGCTGCCATCGCCCCCTGCACCGAGATCCCATCGTGATCGATGGCCGAGGCTACGGCCCTATGTGCGCAGGCCTGCTGGGCTATCTGTTCGCTCCGGCGCGCAGCGTGCCCATCGTCTCGCGGCCGCGCAGGCGGCGGGCGGACCCGCGCCAGCCCAACTTGTTCGAGGTGCGGCCATGACCAGAGAAACTGTCGATGCGCTGATTGAGCGGGTTCTGATGCAGCACCCCAGCAATTCACCTGGCGCGCTGGCCCGGTATTTTGAAGCGGTCCACCAAGAGCTCGCACCTCTGGCGCGCGAGCTTGAGGCCGAGAACCTGCGCATGCGCGAGCAGTTGCAAGGCGAATGGAACGCCGCCAAGGCGGTGCGTGCGCCGCGTCAGCGTGCCGTTTTCACCTGTGGCCGGTGCGGCAACATGTACCGCGCAGGCGACATGCCAGTGACTCTCTACGCAGAGAACGGCGCAGCGAAATGTCGTGCCTGCAACCCTGGCACTGGTAAGGGCGGCCAATCTATGGACATGACGTTGGAGTCAAGGTCATGACCAAGGCCAGCCCCATCCTGATCACCAAGCGCGCCTCCCTGGCCGCCATGCCGGAGCCGCAGCGCGCCACGGTGCGCCACGTGCTGCTGGACGCAGTGGGCGGCCTGGACAGCACCCACGACGGCCGCTGGCGGCGGTTCATCAACCGCCTGCTGCGCGCAGAGCCCGGTGAGGTATTCGAACTGGTCAGCTTGGTCGAGCGCTCCGGCAGGTTCCACAACCGCCATATGGCGATGGAGCAGCGCCTGTTCGACCACCAGGAACGCTGGCTCACGCTGACAGCTATGCGCGACTGGCTGAAAACCGGTGCGGGATGGGTGGAGTGGCAGCCCGGCGCACGCGGCGGCATCGTGGCCGTGCCGCGCTCCACCAGCTACGAGACCTGCAGCGACGACGAGATGCGCGAAGTGCACGAGGCCATGGTGGCGTTCTTGCACACGCATCACGCGCAGCGCTTCTTGTGGCCGCACCTGAGCAGCCAGGGGCGTGCCGCGATGTTGGAAAGCGTGCTGGCCACGCCACATGAGGACGCATGAACAACCGCCTTACCACCAAGGAGCGAGCTCACTTGGGCCGCGTCAAGCAGTTGCAGTGCAGCGTTTGCGATGCACCGCCGCCCAGCGAGGCGCACCACATCAAGCAGGGCCAGCAGTACACCGCCGTCGCCTTGTGCGAGAGCTGCCACCGGGGCGCCCTGATGGGGCTTCATGGCCAGCGCCGGATGTGGGCGATCAAGAAGATGGACGAACTCGATGCGCTTTCCGTGACCGTTGCACGGCTTATGCGGTAAGCGCTGGATGCTATTGAATCAGGAGTAAATATGGAAGCCGGTATCACATTGAAGATGATCCACGACCGCTGCGATGAAGTGGGCGACTGCTGGATATGGAAGGATGCTGTGGGCAAGCACGGTTACCCCATCATGCGCCGCCGCCCGAGCGGGTGCCTGTTGGTGCGCCGCGTGGCTGTTGCCCTTGGTGGCCGTCCAGCGCAGCCGCGCCAGCCCGTGGCGTGTACCTGCGACGAAAAGCGCTGCTGCAACCCGGCCCACCTTAAGCCCTCCACGCCAGCGGCGGTGGCCAAGGCCGCAGCCGCGAAAGGGGCCTTCTCTTCGATGGCGCGCTCGGCCAAGATCGCCCAGAGTAAGCGCGCCTCGGCCAAGCTGACGCTGGAGATCGCGCGCGAGATTCGCGCCAGCGAAGATTCAGGCCCGGCGCTGGCCGAGCGCTATGGGGTTACTCGCAGCATGATCGGCATCATCCGACGGGGGGCGGCATGGCGGGACTACAGCAACCCCTTCACCGGGCTGATCGGGGCCGCACGATGAAGACTCGCATTTCCCGCGCGCGCCGCCATCCCCCGGTTCTCCCCAAGTTCTGGCGGCCCAAGATCACCGCCGGCCAGGTGCTGAACTCCCGCATCGTGCACAACGACCTGGTGCATCGCCTGGCCACAGGCACTGCTTCGACGGGCGACCTTTGGGACTGGATGGAGACCGGCTTCACCTACAGACAGATGATGCGCATGCTGGCCGAGGACGGCGTGCAGTTCACGGACGAGGCAGTCGCCGCTCTGGCCAGACAGTTGGAGAGCTACGGCCCGATCTGCGAGCGCCTGCGCCGCACGGGTCGGGCGGGGCTCAGTGGCCCGGAGCTGAAAGTCGCCCGCGAGGCCGCTGAAGTCATGGACGAGCTCATCGGCATGGACCGCCATGGCATCGCAGAGCGGGCCGCGCTGTGGTCCATTGAGCAGATGGCTCGCATTCAGATGCTGAAGAAAGGAGGCTGACCATGAACACCACGAGTACCCCCCCCAAGGCCACGGGCCAGATCATCTGGGACACCATGCTGGCGTTGCGTGAGAATGGCCAGGCGATCACCCGCCAGCGGCTCATGGAGCTCACTGGGATGAAGTACACCCTGGTGGATGACCATACCAGCCGCTGGATTGATGATGGGCGGCTGCGGCGTGTCACAGACGGCGTGTACGAGCTCCCGGAGCCAACACCAGAGCCCCGGCCCGTGTCCGTCACGGACTTGCATGACGGCATGACGGTGATCGAGGTGGGCGACCAGGAACTGCGCGTGTGGCCGCCAGAGGCACGCGCGATCGGGCTGCGCCTGGTGGGCAATGCCATGCAGTTCGCCCAGCTCCAGACCCAGCACGACGTGGGCGCGCTCCTGGTGCAGGCCACGGTGCGCAACCAGGCGCTGGCGGACCGGCTGAGCGACCTGGAGCGAAAGAACGCCGAGTTGGAGCGGCAACTGACATCTGCGCTGCAGTCGAAGCAGATGGCGCTGATCGACGGGTAACCCCCGTATAGGGTTAGACCAAAGTTGCCAGCCCCGCAACCATGCAGGGCGATGGCAACAAGCAACCTCTCCACTTCAGAGATCATCCCCGCCGGTGCGGGCGGCGCAGCCGCCCCTGGGCGTCGGCGTGCCGACTGGGAAGCCATCGAGCGCGACTACCGTACCGGTCAGTTTTCCGACCAGGAACTGGCGGACAAGCACGGCAACGTCGTCTCCCGCCAAGCGATCAGCAAGCGCGCCAAGCTCCAGGGATGGCAGAAAGACCTGAGTGTGGAGGTCCGCCGCGCCACCAAGGCCAAGCTGATTGCTGAGCAGGTTGCCGAGCGAGTTGCCGAAGAAGTTGCCGGAAAGGTTGCCAGGAATGGCAACGCAACCATTGAGGCGGTACTTGCGGCTGCGGAGACCAACAAGCAGGTGATCCTGAGCCATCGGCGCGACATCGGCAAGCTGTCCACGCTGGCGCTTTCGCTGGTCAACCAGATCGAGACGGCTGCCAATGAGCCCGCGGCGGAGAAGAAGCTGCCTCTCGGGGATCTCGTGCTGATGGCCCAGCGCGCTGGCCAGACTCTTGGCCGGTTGCAGCAGATGGAGCGCGTGGCATTCGGGCTGGATGAGCCGGACGATCCGGCCGGCGCCGCTGGCGTGTCCAGTCTCACCGATGCCCAGCGTGCGGCGCGCCTGGCGTCGCTCACGGCGCTGGCCCGCCAACGCAAGGAGGGTGACAGCGATGAGGGCTGAAGAGTCCCCGGGCGAGCTGATGGAGCTGATGAAGTACCTCAGCCCGGAGGAGCGCGCTGAGCTGGATGAACTGCTGACCCAGGGCCTGCCGTTGTGGATGCCCCAGGTTGGCCCGCAGATGGCGGCGCTGCAGTCGCCAGCCGATATCCTCTTCTACGGCGGCACGGCAGGCGGCGGAAAGACGGACCTGCTGCTGGGTGCGTCACTGACAGAGCAGCAGCACAGCATCATCTTCCGGCGCGAGGCGGTGCAACTCGTCGGCCTCGAGGAACGCATGACCAAGATCCTGGGCACGCGAGCTGGCTACAACAGCCAGAGCGGCCTGTGGCGCTTGCCCGGCGACCGCGTGATGGAGCTGGGTTCGGTGAAAGACCCGGACGACTGGATGAAGTACCAAGGCCGGCCGCACGACCTGAAGGGCTTCGACGAGATCTGCCACTTCACGGAACTGCAGTTCCGCACGCTGATCGGCTGGATGCGCACGGATGACCCAGCGGTACGTCAGCGCGTGATATGCGCCGGCAACCCGCCCACGAGCGCCGAGGGCGAATGGGTCATCCGGTACTGGGCGCCATGGCTGGACCCCATGCATCCCAACCCTGCCAAGCCTGGTGAGTTGCGGTGGTTCGTCACCGACGAGCAAGGCAAGGACAAGGAGGTGCTAGGCCCCGAGCCGGTACTGGTGGGCAAGGAGTGGATGAAGCCCAAGAGTCGCACGTTCATCAGCGCGGATGTGGATGACAACCTCTTCCTGCAGGTCACCGGCTACAAGGCTACCCTGCAGGCGCTGCCTGAGCCGCTTCGCTCGCAGATGCTGCGTGGGGACTTCATGGCCGGTCGTTCGGACCCCGTATGGCAGCTCATCCCCACGGAATGGGTGAAGGCCGCCATGGCGCGTTGGAAAGAGCGCGACCAGAAGGGGCCAATGACAGCGCTGGGGTTCGACCCGTCGCGCGGTGGCATCGACAAGTCCTCAGCGGCACGCCGGCATGGCAACTGGTTCGACCGTCTGGTGACAGCGCCAGGCGTTGTGACCAAGGATGGCCCCACGGCTGCAGGCTTCGTCGCTCCGTTGGTACGTGACGGTGCGCCCATCGCAGTGGACAGCATCGGCATCGGCTCCAGCGCATTGGATTTCCTCGTGGGCCTGGGCCTGAACGTGCATCCCGTGGTGGGCTCGCAGGCTAGCAGCTTGATGGACAAGGCCGGGCAGCTCCACTTCAAGAACAAACGGGCCGAGATGCACTGGCTCCTGCGCGAAGCGCTGGACCCCACGAACCCGGACCCCGTAGCGCTGCCTCCAGACCCTGAACTGGAGGGCGATCTGACGGCCCTTCGCTACAAGGTCGTGACCATGGGCAAGGGCGCGGCCATCCTGATCAACAGCAAGGACGAGATCCGCGAAGTGCTGGGCCGTAGCCCAGACAAGGGCGATTCCGTCGCCAACACATTCGTCGCCGATCTGCCTGCGCCTAAGACCAAGCCGCGCGAGAAGTCCTGGCGTGAGCGCCTGGGCGTCAAGGCAAAACGAGGATCGGCGCAAGCCGCGTGACACCATGGAACAAGCAGCACAAGAGAACTGGCAGCGCTACCAGTACGGTAAGGACCGAGGGCATCTGCGTTACATGGCTCAGGCCGCACGCTGCGAGGGGATGTACCTGGGCGGCGGCCGGCAGTGGAGCCCGGAAGATGCGGCCATCCTGGCAGAGCAGGGGCGCCCTGCCTACGAGTTCAACGAGGTCTTGCCGTCGATCAATAGCGCCATCGGCTACCAGATCCAGAACCGCATGGACATCGCGTACCGACCCAAGGGGGGCGATGCGGATCTGAACACGGCGACGATCCTGTCGAAGCTGGCCATGCACATCTGCCAGGGCAACCAGTTCCACTGGCAGGAGACGCAGCTCTGCGGAGACGGGTTCATCGAGCACCGCGGGTACTGGGACGTTCGTGTTTCCTTCGACCAGAACATCAAGGGAGAGATCGTCATTGGCACGCTGGACCCGCGCGATGTGGTGCCAGACCCGGACGCCAAGACCTACGACCCGGATGGCTGGGGCGATGTGACGGTGACGCGCTGGCTTACGCTGGACGAGATTGATCAGCGCTACGGCAAGGAGGCCCGCAGGATCGCCCTTGAGAGCAATGACCAGGGACACGACTTCGGGGAAGAGGACGCAGAAACCAGGCGCAACACGTTTGGCTCCGAAGGGCTACGTGGCTTGTCGGATGCCTACATGGCCAGCGGCGACAGGATTGACCGCTATCGCGTGATCGACCGCCAGCGGTTCGTGTTCGAACTGACGCCGTGCCTGGTGTTTCCGCAGTCCGGGGACGTGCAGATCGAGGCCAACCTGTCGGCGGAATCCATCGAGGATGCCCTGCGTCAGGGCGCGGTGCGCGCCAAGCGCATGCAGCGCCGAGTGAAGTGGGTGGTTTCGACCTACTCGCGCGTGCTCTTTGACGAGTACAGCCCCTATGAGCACTTCACCGTGGTGCCGTACTTCTGCTACTTCCGCCGCGGTCAGACCAGCGGCATGGTGGACAACGCCATTGGCCCGCAAGAGGCGCTGAACAAGGCAGTGAGCCAGTACATCCACATCGTCAACTCCATGGCGAATTCAGGATGGACGGTGGAGGAGGGATCGCTGACCAACATGGACACCGACGACCTGGAGGAGAACGGTGCTCGCACCGGCCTGGTTATCGAATACAAGCGGGGGAGCACGGCACCCGCCAAGATCCAGCCCAATCAAGTTCCTGCCGGTGTTGATCGCCTCATTGATCGGTCTGATAAAGCACTGAAGGACGTCACAGTACCCGAGGCCATGCGCGGCATAGGCGGTGCCAACGAGGCTGGCGTCGCCATCCAGTCAAAGCAGTTCGCCAGCCAGCAGCAACTCTCCGTACCGCTGGACAACCTGGCCTATTCGCGGCGCCTGCTGGCGATGCGAATCCTGAAGCTGATCCAGCGCTACTACGACAGCTATCGAGTGTTCCGCATCACCGAGACGGACCCGCTGACCGGCAAGAACGTGGAGCGTGTGCTGGAGATCAACAAGTTCGATCCGGCCACGGAGAGCTACCTCTACGACGTGACGGTGGGCACCTACGACGTCGTGATCTCCGAAGTGCCGATGCAGGTGACCTTCGAGAACAGCCAGTTCCAGCAGGTGCTGGACATGCGCAAGGAGGGCATCCGCATTCCAGATGCCGTGGTGGTCAAGTACTCCGGCCTCACCGACAAGCAGGAAATCCTGGACAGCCTGCAGGGCGACAAGCCTCCCGTGGACCCGTCGCTGCAAGCCAAGGCCGATCTGCTGGAGGCCCAGACACGCAAGACAGATGCCGAGGCCGATCTCGTGCGCTCGCGCACCGTGAACGAGGGTGTCACCGCCATGTACAGCTCCACCCAGGCCGCTCAGGTGCTCATGCAGGTGCCAGGCGCTTCAAGCGTAGCCGATGGCCTGCTGCGATCAGCGGGTTTCGTGGACAAGGATGCCGCCCCAATCGTGCCTGCTGCGCCGGCCGTGGCCCAGCCCGTGGACTTGCCACACAACACCGACCCGCTCACCCCGGCCGGACCAGCCCGAGGGCTGATGTCCGGCATCGAAACCCAGCGCGCCGATGGCGTGCGCGTACCACCCCAAACCTGAGGAGAACGACATGGCCAAGTCAACTGGCATCGCAATGGACAAGGAATGGCAGGCCGAGAGCGACATGCGCACGCTGGCCGAGGCCGAAGAGATCCGCAAGGACCCGAAGCGCCTGAAGGCCGCCCTGGCCAAGGCGGAAGAAAAGATCGCCGAACTGCGCGAACTGCAGTCGGTCGGCAAGAAGTAACCACCACCAGAAAGGACCACTGAGATGAACCCCCTCCTGAGAAAGCTCCTCGCCCGCTACATGGCTCCCGCCGGAGACGATGGCGCGGACACCAGCGGCGCAGACACGGCGCTGGCTGATCCTGGCGACGATGACAATGATGGTGATGGGCCGGAAGACCGTGGCGATGTGGTCGATCCCTCGCTTACGGAAGCTAACCTGCGCGCCCTTGTCGATTCCGGCGGCGCGGACGATGGCAATGGACGGCCGGCTGCTTCTGCCACCGATCCCGAGCAGGTCGCAGACGATGCTGGTGAGGATGGCACGCAGAAGCCGCAGGGCATCCCGAAGGCGCGCTTCAACGAAGTCAACGACCGGCGCAAGGCTCTCGAGGCCGAGAACGAGGAGTTGCGCCGTCAACTCGAGGCAGCGCAGAAGGCGCCGGCCCCTCAGCAAGAGGCCAAGGCCCAAGCAGCTGCTCCTGCCGCAGAGGCGACGCAGTTCGATGTGGATGCCAAGGAACAGGAGTATGCGGCTGCGCTGATCGAAGGCGACACGGCCAAGGCCTCGAAGATCCGCCGCGAGATCAACGCGCACCTTGTCAGCGAGGCCGAATCCCGGGCCGATGCCAAGGTGATCGCGCGCACCAACGAGCAGTTGCTGCGCGATGAAGTGGCCGCCACGATCCAGGCCCACCCGTGGCTGAACGAGGAGGTCGGCGCGGACGCGCTGGACTTGATCGTGGCCAAGCGTGACGCAGAGATCGCCAAGGGCAAGGCCCCTCACATCGCTCTGCGCGAGGCGGTTGCGAAGATCGCGCCGCGCTTCGCGCCTGCTGAGGCGGGTGCTACCCCCCCTAAGGGGTTGGCTGGCAAGGAGGATGCGGAAGACACTCGCATCGCCAACGCCAACAAGCGCGGCGCGGCTGACTCCCTGAAGCAGCCCGCCTCGATGGCCGAGGCTGGTGTCGGCAACCGCGCATCCGGTGGCCAGGTCGATGTGGAGAAGCTCACGGACGAACAGTTCGAAAAGCTCTCCAAGGAAGAGAAGAGCCGACTGCGCGGCGACTGACACCGGCCGGCAAGGACTCGCCCGCCTTGCCGGTCTATACGGGCGCATTCGTCCTGGGGAGGACGTGAATCCACCTGGCGCTCTTGACCGCCTCACCAGTCATGCATCTCGCTTTGGCAGCGCAACGCCTGTTTCGTAACCAAATCTAGGAGCATGGCGATGAGCCTAACCAATTTCGCGGCGTTGACGCCGAAACAAAAGCTCGTCTGGTCGCGCGACGTGTGGCAGGCCGCCCGCGACCAGATGTTCATCAAGCGCTTCATGGGTTCCGACGAGAACTCCATGATTCAGGTCATCAAGGAGCTGACCAAGACTGAGAAGGGTGACCAGTGCATCTTCCAGCTGGTAGCCGACCTGGTCGAGGATGGCGTGATCGGGGACAACGAGCGCGAGGGCAACGAAGAGATGATGCAGTCCTTCGCCCAGATCATCGGCGTTGACTTGATGACGCACAGCGTGCGCAACAAGGGCAAGCTGGCCGACCAGAAGACGGTGATCAACTTCCGCGAGATGGGCAAGAGCCGCCTGTCGTACTGGCTGGCCAACCGCTGCGACCAGCTCGCGTTCCTGGCGATGTCTGGCATCAGCTTCGCGTACAAGAACAACGGCGCCCTGCGTGCGGGCTCTCCGTTCCCCAACCTGGCATTCGCCAGCGACGTGAAGCCGCCCAGCGCCAAGCGCTCGCTGATGTGGGACGGCAGCTCGCTGCAGACGTCGAACACCGGCAGCATCACGAATGCGTTCGTGCCCAACTACAAGATGATCGTGGACGCGATCGCCTACGCCAAGGAGCACTACATCCGCGGCCTGATGAGTGGTGGCAAGGAGTACTACATCCTGCACATCCACCCGCAGACGCTGGCGCAACTGAAGAAGGACCCCGACTACCAGCGCGCCGTCATCGCCGTGGCCACCAAGTCCGGCCTGGACTCGCCCTGGTTCACGGGCGCCACGGTGACTGTGGATGGCGCGGTGATCCACGAGCACCGCCTCGTCTACAACACCAAGGGTGCGGCCTCGGGTTCCAAGTGGGGCTCCGGTGGGACTGTGAACGGCACCCGCTCGATGCTGTGCGGTGCCCAGGCCCTGGGCATGGCCGACCTCGGAGCCCCCGAGTGGGTCGAGAAGAAGTTCCAGTACGACAGCCAGCAGGGCATCAACGTCGACAAGATGTGGGGTCTCCTGAAGCCGCAGTTCTATTCGATCTACGACGAGTCGGTCGAAGACTTCGGCAGCCTGGCGATCGACCACTACCTGCAGTAAGCAGCCACGGGCGGGGCCTGCGCCCCGCCTTCATCTTTCCCCTGTTGATGAAAGGAGGCCGTCATGGCCATCAAGAAACACTCCGGTCGCCAGGAGCTGATTGTGGCGCACATGAGCATCAGCTTTGCCGATCCCACAGCCTACGGCACGGCTGAGGACGCTTTCGATCTGCCGGGCAATGCCATCCTGGCCGGCGGCGATGTGACGGTGCTCACGCCCTGGAACAGTACCACCACGGCTACGCTGAAGCTGGGTGATGCGGCTGTGTCCGATCGCTACACCGCGGCGCCCATCGACCTCAAGACTGCGGGCCGCACTGCGCTGACCGTCACTGGCTACAAGCACACGGTGTCCGAAGCGCTGAAGGCATTGCTCGCCCAGACGGGCACAGCAGCTACGGCCGGTAAGGCGCGCATCACGCTCCTCTACTTCGTCGAGGGCCGCGCTGAATTCAGCCAGGGCTGAGCCTTTCTCAGTGGTCAGGCCTTCGGGCCTTTTCTCCCGGAGGCCTGGCGGCTTCCGGGCTTTTTGAAGGACAACATCATGAAGCTGCGTTCCCCCACTGACGAACCCCTGCACATCGGCCTGACTTCGGGCCACACGCTGGTGATCCCCGGCGACGCTGAAGGCGTCGATGTGCCCCTCATCTTCCGCCGCGAAGCCCTGTCGCGTGGCGCCGTGCCCCCGGGCGAGGCGATCGATCCTGCAACGCCGGCCGGCACTCCTGGCTTGGACCGTGCCGAAGTCATCCGCGATGCCCTGAATGACATGCTGGACGGCGGCAGCGAAGACGACTTCACGGCCGACGGCAAGCCAAACCTGCGCAAGCTGAACAGCCGCCTCGGTTTCCAGGCCTCGCGCGAGGAAGCCGACAAGATCTGGGCCGAAGTCTCGGCTGGTGGCCAGGGCTGAAGCGGAGCTCGCTATGAAAGTAGGAGACTTCATCGACCGATTCAGGAAGACCGTGTTCGACAACGCGGAATCGCAGTTCTGGTCGGACGAAGAGATCATCTCCTACCTGAATGAGGCGGTGCAGGAGGCGTGCGAGCGGGCCAAGCTGATCGAGGACCGCTCCATGTCCCTGGCTACCGTTCCAGGGCAGGACACGTACGACCTGCACCACAGCGTTCTCGAGATCAAGCGGTTGACCCTTCGGGCTCGGCCGCTCGATGAAACCAGCGTGGAGGAGCTCGACTGCGATGCCCCAGGCTGGGAGCTGCGTTCGGGCCATCCGCGTTGCTTCATCTTCGAGCAGGCCAGCGGCGTGCAGCCGCCCAAGGTGCGCCTGGTGCCTGTGCCGACCATGGCAGAACCCATTGCCCTGACCGTTTACCGCGGCGCGCTGCAGGCACTCAACGCCTGCATTTCAACGGCACAGCCCGAAATCCCATCCCGCTTCCATGAGCGGCTGATGGACTGGGTGTATCACTGCGCGTACCTCAAGCAGGATGCCGACACCTTCGATCCCAAGAAGGCTGCCGAGTCACTGGCGTTTTTCACCCAGGCTTTCGGCGAGCGCATCGATGCGAACGTGCAGCGCAAGCAGCGCGACAAGCGGCCGCCTGTGGTGCGCATGATTTTCTGAAAGGCTCCCCATGGCACTCAACGATGACCCGTTGCGCGGCAATGCTGCCGCAGCGCTGGGACGCATCCCCTCGGCCAATCAAAACGCCCCAGGGTTCATGCCCGGCGTGCGTGCCGTGTACAACGAGTCCGGTAAAGCCATCGGTGACCTGGCTTCGCAGGGTCGGTATGGCGCGGCGGCCGGTGAAATTGCGCGCGCCGCACTTTCCTATGTGCCCGCTCTGACAGACGACGTGGTCGGTGGAGCGGTGCGCGCTGTCGGTCCGGGTGTCATGGATGCCGGGCGTCAACTCTTGGGCATCAATAGCCCTTCGCCAGCAGACTCGAAGCCATCTGCTGCAGCTCCGGCATCGGTTGCTGCAAACCCCGCCGACCAGCGCTTGGCCGCAGGCGCGCAGGCCACGCCCGCGGCTGTTTCAGCAGCGGATGCCATGGCTGGTCCGACCATGCCAGCCTCAGGCAACATCACCCGCGTAGGCAACAGTTACAGCGGCGGGAACGTGTCTGGCGATATCGCCATCAACGGCGCAGCACCTGGTGGCGGTACGGTTAGCTCGCAGAACATGCAGGCGGCCGACGCGCTGGCTGGGCGGCAGACGCCAGCCACAGCAGTTGCTAGCCCGGCACCGGCTCAGGGCGCCGCCGCTGCGATGATGGCCGCACCCGTGGTGCGCAACAGCACCAACGACTGGGCCGCACGCAAGGCGCTGGAGAACGCGCAGACCTCGGCCTCCAGCATCACCAACCACCCCGAGTGGAGCGGCGGTGCAAGTACCGACTGGCGCGGCAGGGTAGTGGGCGGCCAAGCCGACCCGAACGGCAGTGTGGCGGCGTACCAAGCGGCGCTCAAGAACGACCTGGCGCTGCAGGGCGCGCAGCCGGGCGTGGACGTGGCTGCCATGAACGCGAATGCTGGTTTGCAGCGCGAAGGCATGCAGCAGCAGGGCGCCAACCAGCGCGCGAACCAGCAAGCAGGCCTGGAACAGCAGAGGATCAACCAGGCAGGCGTAACCCAGGGCTTCAAGAACCGGGCCGCACTGCGGCTCGAAGGCCTGCAAGCCGCATACCAGGGCGCCAAGACGGATGCAGAGCGCGCTTCACTGGCCCGGCAGATTCGTGAAATCCAGGGGGTCGAGAAGCCCGACCAGTGGGCCCATTCGCCAGGAGGCCAAGTCATCGACCCCAAGACGCAACAACTCATCACGCAGCCTGGGGTGATCTACAACAAGGGGACTGGGCAGACATTAGGGGCGCAGCAGCCGGGGCAGGGTGGTGGCGCTGGAGAGGCTGGGCTTGCCCGAGCAATGGCTATCCGCGATGACAAGACCATGACGCGCGAGCAGAAGGTGGTGGCGCTGGAGAGGTTGGGCGTGTTTTAGTTGCCGGATGGACTTCTTTGGCACTCGGGGGCAGGGCGGTCAATCTTGCCGTCGAGGAAGTCGTCAATCTGCTTCTTGCAGTGGCTTGGGCGGTTATCAGGGGCTGCTTGAACTGCCCGCGGCACAGCGCCAGGCACCACCAAGCTCCTACCGCTCATTGCCAATCCGATGGTGACCGCAGCCACCAGCACGAAGAACACTCCAAGTGCTGCAACCACCTTTGCCAGCATGGCCCAGGTTGGAGGGCCTGCGTAGGCCGTAGCTGCACGCCACACGCCCACGTTCACCAGGACGCAGTACGCCAGTGCAGCGACAACCAGAAGGATGGCGATGGCGCTCCCAGCAGGAGCAAGAGCGAGGGCGATGGACCAAGGGATGCCGCCGAGGAAGCCCCAGCCCCAGTAGGTCTTGGCCAGACCCGCCTTCCCTTCCCAGACTTGCTTGATGGCTTCCATGGTGATCCTCCTGAGACTGAATGTAGCAGGTGAAGTAGCACGCGCTTGAGTGTGCTTTTCCCGGGATCACTGGTTCGCAACAACCTCGGTAAAGTGGCACACTCACCTAAAATGCCCAGTTTTGAGCATGTTTCAGGCCCGATACCAATGAACCGTGAACCCGCTTGCTGAAGGAGCTGATGATGAACGAGTCGATTCTTCAGAGGGAAATTGCAACTTACAACCGAGAGCTTCCTGTGCTCCTGGGGAAGGCTGGCAAGTTCGTATTGATCAAGGCTGACGCGATAGAGGGCATCTTTGACTCTTACGAAGATGCACTGTCAATAGGATACGAGCGATTCGGTCTCGAGCCGTTTCTTGTCAAGCGTATTGCTCCAACCGAGCAGGTTTCTTTCTTCACCAGGGACTTCGCACCTGCATGCCCAGCATAAATGCGAATCTCAGTCCGAACGGTCCGTTGTTCCAAGTGTGGATCGGCATCAGCGAACCGAGGCGCGTAGCAATGCAGAAGGCCGGGCTGCCAGTTCCATCAATGGTGCAGGGAACATTCTTGGTGGACACAGGCGCTTCTGGAACCTGTGTCGATCCTCGTCTGGTTGCGCCTCTCGGGTTGACACCCAGTGGCAGCGTGTCAATGCAAACACCTTCGACAAACGGGGTGCCAGTGGTATGCAGTCAGTACGACGTTTCTGTTTACATCCCAGGCGCTGATGCTAACGCCGGTGGGTTCTTCATTCCAGCATTGCCGATTCTAGAGACTGGCTTGTCTTCGCAGGGGATTGATGGCTTGATCGGCCGAGACATCATCAACCGCTGCACGATGATCTACAACGGCAGCGCGGGCATGTTCACACTGGCCTACTGACCGCACACCCCCTCCAGCCAGAAGCCCGCTTCTGCGGGTTTTTTCTTGCCCCCCCGTATAGGGTTGGCGCATTGAGAGCTGTTTCCCCAGAGTGGGGGGATGAGCCAGATTGACGACTTCCTCGACGGCAAGACGAATAGTCTGGCCCCCAAGCAGAACGCCATTGATGCGTTTCTTGATGGTGCAGAGCATGCACCTTCTAGTAGCACCGCCTCCGACCTCGCCAAGTCCTTGAAGGTAGGCGTCGAGCGACTGCCCGGCATGGCCACCGGCCTGGCCGACTTGCCCATAGCGCTCGCAACTGGAGCGCGTCCCTTCACCAAAGCCGCCGATGCCCTCGGCGAGGTGACCGGCTTCCAGCCCGGCAAATGGGCCGACGACACGAAATTCTCCGCTGGCTACGAGCAAGGCAAGAAGGCCGTGGATGCAGCCTGGGAAAGCGGCAGCGCGGGCGACATCGCCAAGGCGTACCTGCAGAACCCCGGCTACACAGCCAACCAGGTAGCGGAGTCGATCCCCAGCATGGTAGCGGGTGGCTTGGCCGGGCGTGCGCTGATGGGGGCGGGGCGGATTGCTGCGCCCCTGGCAGAGGCTGGCGGCGGCCCTGGTGCGCCGGGCCTGCTGGCACGCGCCGTGGGCGAAAAGATGGCCGCTCCTGTGGCGGGCGGTATTGGCGAAGGCGCCGTAACGGCTGGCCAGCAGATGCAGCAGTACCAGGGCGAGGACCAGCAGAAGAACGCTGCCGCCGCGCTGGCTGCTGGTGTTGGCACGGGCGCGCTGGGTGTTGGTGCTGGCCGTGTTGCGAACAAGCTGGGGCTGGAAACAGCAGAGACGGCCATCGCCAACGCCGGTCGCAAGGACGCGGTGCACGCCGCCGATGAAGTGCCCATGTCGGCCAAGCGCCGCATCTTGGGCGGCATGGTGTCCGAGGCCGTACTGCAGGAGCTGCCGCAGTCGGCCCAAGAGCAGATGTGGCAGAACTATGCCAATGGCAAGCCGTTGATGGAAGGCGTGCTTCGCCAGGGCCTAGAGGGTGCCGTGGCGGGCGGCGTGATGGGCGCTGGTGCGAACGTGAGCGATGGCGGCGCGGGCAAGCGCCGGGCGCAGGCGGATGCGCAGGCACGCCAGCGTGCAGAGGGTGCGGCCGCTGATGCGCAAGCCCCGGCAGCTCCACTGCAACTGGGCCACACGCCTGACCCGCTGATCGTCTTCCCCGACGGCACCACGGGCCGCCAGTCGGACGTGGATGCCTACTTGGCGAGCCTGCCCGAAGAACAACGTACCGAGGCCCGCGCGCGGCTGTACGGCTACGCTCCCCAGCAGGCGGACATTGGCACGTCGCCCGGCGCGGCCGACCCGAATGCGCCGCAACCGCCGGCCGCCAGCGCTCCGCAGGCGTTGGATGCCACGACTGCACCAGGGGCGGCGCAGCAGCTCGGCAATGGCGTGGACTTCACCCGCGACGTGGACACCTCGGGCCTGAGCCTGCAAGACCCGGCCGAGATGGAGCGCGCCCACGCCGCCACCATCGACTACCAGCCTGGAGACACCACGCCGCAGTGGGGCACATCGCAAGGTGCTGCACCCGCGCGCCAGGGGCTGGACATGCCTGCACCTGAGATCGACACCGGCAACCTGGGGCTGCAGGACACGCGCACACCGAGCCAGCGCATGGGCATCGACCCTGCTGCGGGCCCGCTGTCGAAGGCGGCGGCCACGGCGGTGGACTCTGGCGCCAGCGCGGCCGCAGCGCAGCCCATCGCCCGGGAGAACACCAATGCCCAAGCTGCCCAGGCGCCAGTGGCCAGCGCCGCCGAGCCCCTTTCCGCAGCCCGAGCCGCCGCCCTGGAAACCGCTGGGCCTGCATCCATTTCCACGACCACAGGAGTGACCAATGGCCCTCAAGCCGAGCAAACCCAGCCGCGCAGCGCGCCACCAGCGCAAGCAGGACGAGCGCAAGCCGCAGAACCCGCCACGGGTGGAGCCAGCACGCAAGCCGCTGCTGGCGCACCAGCGCCTGGGGCACTGAGCGGTGGCGCCCCGGCTCAGGACAATGGAGCGGCGCGCGCGGCAGCGCCAGCACCGCAGGGACAAGCGCAGGCTGCAGCGCCTCAAGTAGCCCGGCCCGATGGCTGGCGCACCAACATGCTCCGCGCTCGCCCTGTGGCGAAGGGCATGGGCATCGACACCAAGGGCAAGCGGCTGGCCCAGGTGGTGGCCGAGATCGACGCGGCAGACACGCGCGCTGCCGATGCTGCAGTGGCGGGCCAGAGCGATGATATGCCGCAGGCCCGGCCCTCCGAAACGCTGACACCGCAGGAGCAAGCCGCTTTTGACGAGCGCCACGGTATTGAGCCCGGTCGGCGTGCCGAGGTGGCGGCGAAGCTGGAGAAGAGCGCGCGGCAGAACGAGAAGACGCGGGCATCGACGCAGGCGCTGGGCATGCGCTCCCAGGAGCTGGCGGCAGACGAGGCGGCCAACGGCCCATACCCACAGCAGGCTTCCGTGCGCACTGCGGATGGACACTGGCAGCCAGCAGCACACCAGGGCGGCAGGGCCGCCAAGCCCATCGACGGGGCACCGCTGTTCTCTACGGCGGGCGCGGCGGCGCGCTGGGGTCAACTGGAGCGGCTCAAGAGCCGACCAGGATCGGATGCCCAGGCGCTGGCGCGGCAGCAGGAGGCGATTGCCGCCTTGGGTCAGGCCGCGGATCAAGTACCCGTCAAGCAGCCAGCCCGCACCAATGCTGGCGCTGCGGTGGCGGCGCGTGGGGCCAGTCAAGAACGCGCTGACCAACAGGCTGCCCACGTAGCGCCACAAGGCCGCGAGGTCTCGCGCGAAACCGGCAAGTACAAGCAGGGCTTGAGTGAGTTCCGCGCCAACCAGGTGCGCGACGAGCTCGCGCGCCAGAACCCGGGCGTGACGTACACCGTCGAGGAAGACTCCAGCCTGAAGAATGGCTATGCGGTGGTTGGCAGAAAGGCGGCCGCCGCGCGCTCGGATGGTTCGCAGGTGCGCAAGGGCGAGGATGGGGCCGAGGTGCTTTACAGCCAGTCCATGTCCGAAGACTTGGCCCGCGAGCTGCAGAAGCTGCGCCCGCCAGCTACCAAGGAGACCGTGCGCGCCGCCGTGCGTCAACTGGTCAATGGGCTGGGCATGCTGCCCAACCGCCTCGGGCGTGTGGTGGTTGCGTCCTCCGACGAGATCAAGCGCGACTGGCAGCCGTTGGTCGGCGACGTTTCCATGGAGGCCGAGAGCGATGCAGGCAAGGCCCAAGGCTTCTATGACCCCAACACCAAGACCGTGTTCCTGATCGCGGACCACATCAATGCGGGCGACGAGCTCGGAGTAGTGGCGCATGAGCTGATGCACAAGCATGGCCAGGCGGTGCTGGGAGAGGATGGATGGAACCGCCTGCATGGCGCCATCGAGGGCTGGGCGAAGGCGCCAGATGGCAGCATGGAGCGCCGGGTGTACGACGAGGCGGCCACGCGCGTGCGCAAGTCCCGCCCCAAGGATGCGGCCGAGCGGGAATACTCCAGCCAGGAGCTGTTCCCCTACGCCGTGCAGGTGGCGCTGGAGATGGGCGTGAAGCCCAACATGCTGGCCCAGCCCGGCACCGTGGCGCGCTGGCTGGGCCAGGTGCGCGCGGCGCTGCGCCAGGTGTGGGACAAGATCACGCGCAAGCCCGATGCGTTCCAGGCGCAGGACTTGGTGAACCTGGCGTTCGGGATCGCGCAGCGCGAGAACCCGGAGCACGGCGGGGAGCTGGATGGCGCCTTGCAGGGACGGGGGCTGGAGCAGTTCAAGGCGCTGGATGACATCTACGCACTGCCGAAGTCCAAGGCGACAAGCATCGAACAGATCGCCCGCGACAACGGGGAAGAGGTGAAGGTGCGCACGACCGACCTCATTGGCGAGAAGCTGCACACCCTGACCTTTGACAACGGAACCGAGATTCGCATCACGGAGCGCAAGGCAAGCCCTTACGGTCAGGACCAGCAGGTTTATGGTTTTGACTTGGTGGATGGAACGGCTGTGCCCACCCAGATTGGCCGCCCCGGGGAGAACCCCGAGGACGTTCCGCCTACTGGGGATGTCTGGCTGGATGTGTCACAGAACACGCCCGCCAAATATGGCGCGATTGCGTACAACATCGCCGCGACCTACGCGCACAACACGGGCCGAATCTTCATTGGTGACCCTGCCGGGTTGAGCGACCAGGCCCTGCGCCGGCGCACGGAGCAGATGCTGTCGAGCGCGCTGAAGTTTGGCACGACAGAGCACCTAGCCCCCCATCCAAGGCAGGTTGCCGGTGATGCCAAGCTGGGCGTTCCGCCGTTACGCTGGGTGTATGGGGATCACGTTGGCAATATCGAGCGCATGATTGACGTGTCCCTGGATGCGCTCGACAATGCCCTTCCTGATGAAGCCCGAACCCTCTCCTTCGACCGCGCAACAGGACAATTCCGTTCCCGTGACGGACATGTGGTTCAGCCACGGGCATCTACTCTGGGGCGATCCCTCGATGACTATCGAGCAGGTGTTGGCAAAGCACAAGCGGGTTGGCGAACTCTTGCGCGAGCTGCGTACCTGCGATCCTTCCGTGGTGCTGACGGACGCGCAGAAGGATCCGGAATACTGGACCAGTCGAGCGATGATGTCTCCCGGTTTCGAGGTGGCACAGCTGGAAGCGCATTTGCTGATCCGAAAAGCCGAATTTTCTACAGCCGCCAAGTAGCCCCCGCCGCTGACGACTACACCCCTGCCCAAGCCAGCGCCGCCGAGCGCGCCTTCGGCACCCAGAAGAAGCTGACCCCGCGCGAGAAGGCCCAGGCGTTCCGCGCCAACTTGGCCACCAAACTGCGCCAGGGGCTGGTAGACCAGTTCGCCCCCATCAAGGAAGTGAGCGAGAAGGCCTACATCCTGGCCCGCCTGTCCAAGGGCTCCGATGGAGCGGTGGAGGCGGCCCTTCTGTACGGCAAGCCGTTCCTGCGCGATGGCGTGTACGACGTGGACATCAAGGACGGCGGCTTCGCCAAGGTGCTGGCCAGCCTCAAGGGCGAAGACAAGCGCTTCCTGCAGTGGGTGGCCGCTCTGCGCGCCGAGCGCCTGAAGGCCGAGGGCAAGGAAAACCTGCTGACGGATGCCGACATCAGCGCCCTCAAAAGTCTGAATGCTGGCCGCATGGCGGACGGCGCGGCGCGCACGCTGGTGTACGCCAAGGCGCTGCAGGAGCTCAACGCCTTCAACGAGTCGGCGCTCAAGGTGGCAATGGAGTCGGGCCTGATCGACCAGGCGGCCTACGACCTGATGAAGGACCAGCCCTACGTTCCGTTCTACCGGCTCATGGAGGAAGAGGGCGGCATGCGTGGCCCGCGCTTCAGCTCCGGCCTCGTGAACCAGCAGGCCTGGAAGAAGCTCAAGGGCGGCACCGAGCAGCTCAACGCCGACTTGCTGCAGAACCTGCTGCTGAACTGGAGCCATCTCTACGCCGCGGCCGCGCGCAACCGTGCATCGCTGGAGACCATGGCGGCGGCGGACAAGATGGGCATCGTCTACCAGGTCGGCGCGGACACCAAGGGTGCAGTGAAGGTGATGCGCGACGGCGTGGCGGAGCACTGGGCCGTGGAAGACCCGTATCTGCTGGATGCCATCTCGGCCATGAGCTACGCCCCGGGTGGCCTGACGAAGGCCATGGCGCCCTTCAAGCGCCTGCTGACCTTCGGCGTGACGGTGAACCCGACGTTCAAGATTCGCAACCTGATCCGCGACAGCCTGTCGGCCATGGCCCAGGGCGACCTGAGCTACAACCCGGCCGCGAACGTGGCCAACGGCTGGAAGGCCACGAGCAAGGAGAGCCAGACCTACGCCTCGATGCTGGCATCCGGTGGGGTGATCAAGTTCGGCACGCAGGAGAACACCAACGCCTTGCGCGACAAGATCGCCAAGCTGGGCGGCGTGGTGCTGGACGACAGCGGCTGGGGCAAGCTCAAGGGCCAGATGAAGTCCCTGTGGGAGGTGTACGAGGAGTTCGGCGACCGCACCGAGAACGTGAACCGCGCCGCTCTGTACGAGCGCCTGATCGCCAAGGGGCACAGCCACGCCGAGGCATCGTTCATGGCGCGCGACCTGATGGACTTCAGCATGTCTGGCAAGTGGGAGGCGGTGCGCTTCCTGGCGCAGACGGTGCCGTTCCTGAACGCGCGCCTGCAGGGGCTGTACAAGCTGGGCCGGGCCGCGAAGGAAGACCCGCGCCGCTTCGCCGCCGTCGCGGGGGCCGTGTCCCTGGCCAGCCTGGGGCTGCTCGCGGCCTATGGTGATGACGACGACTGGAAGAAGCGCGAGGACTGGGACCGGGACGCCTACTGGTGGTTCAAGATCGGCGACAAGGCGTTCCGGATTCCGAGGCCTTTCGAGGTGGGTGCCATCGGCACGCTGGCCGAGCGCACGGCCGAGCTCATGTTCGACAAGGAAATGACGGGCCAGCGCTTCGGCCAGCGCATCAGCTCCATGGTGTTCCAGACCTTTGCCATGGACCCGACGCCGCAAGTCCTCAAGCCGTTCATCGACGTGTACGCGAACAAGGACAGCTTCAGCGGGCGGGCCATCGAGGGCATGGCCGACGAGCGGCTGCGCCCGCAGGACCGATACAACGAGCGCACGTCGGAGATCGCGCGGCTGCTGGGTTCCTGGGGCCTGCCCGACCCGGTGCGCCTGGCCAAGGGCGAGTATGCAGGCCTTTCTCCGAAGCAGATCGACTTCCTGCTGCGCGGGTACTTCGGGTGGATGGCGACGGTGGCCACCACGGCGAGCGACATGGCGGCCCGCCCGCTGCTCGGCCGCGGCGACCGCCCGGCTCTGCGGCTGCGCGACACGTTCCTTGCGGGCAACTTCGTGGAGAGCCTGCCCACCGGCAGCAGCCGCTACGTGACGGCCATGTACGAGCAGGCCAAGGACGTGGAGCAGGCGTGGGCCAGCTACCAGGATGCGCTGAAGTCTGGCGACATGGAGAAGGCCCGGGAGATCCAGCAGGACGAGGCGCCGAAACTACGCAACCGGTTCGCGGTGGAGAACGCCAAGCGCCGGATTGCGGAGCTCGGGCAGGAGGCCAAGCGCATCGAGTCCAACCGGCTGATGTCTGCCGATGCCAAGCGCGCGCGGCTGGACGAGATCGAGGCGCGCAAGCACCAGGCGGCGCAGCGCCTGGCGGCTATCGGGTGAGGCCGCCCCATTCCAGGAGCTGCCAAGCGAACCCCAGGGTGCCAACGATGGCGATGATGGTCCAGAAGCTCAGGACCATCTCGCCGCGCTCTGCCTTGGTGGTCAGTTTGAAGAACGCAACGGCGCCGAAGACCAGCAGCCAGAAGATGAGGGTGGGCATGGCGGAATCGTAGGACCTGGGCGGCACGCTGGCAATCCGCGCTGGCGGGAATGCCGCGCCCCCGTATAGGGTTGGACGCAAAACTCCCATGCCGGAACACTCCCCGGCATGCGTGATGTTTCCATCGGCACCATCCTGGGCCTGAACAACCGCCTCCCGCTCACGCGCATGGAGACGGTGCTGCCCAGCCGCGCGACGGCGGCATGGCTGCGCACGGCCAGCAATATCGACTTGACCGCCGACGGCTTCATCCGCCGCCGCTGGGGGTATGCGCGCTCGGCGGACGGCAACTGGCATTCCCTGTGGGCGGATGACCTGGGCGCCTACGGCGTGTGTGATGGCGACCTCGTGCGCATCGACCGCCGCACGCTGGCACGGACCGTGGTGCTACCTGCCGCAGGCATGGGCCGCGTGAGCTACGCCCGGCTGCCTGATGGACTGCTCTACTGGACGAACGGCACACGCGCCGGGCGGCTGGATGGCACTGCCGCCCGCGCGCTGGTCACGCCCGCACCCAACCCGGTGCCTATCGCCACTGCAACGGCTGGCGGCCTGCCTCCCGGCCGCTACCAGGTGTGTTTCACGGCTCTGGGGGCGGACGGCGAGTCCGCCAGCACCGAGCCGCAAGCCATCGCGCTGCCCCAGGGCGGCGGCGTCGCGTTCACCGGCCTGACCGCCGACACCCGCATCTACGCCACAGGCCCGGATGGTGAGGTCTTCAACGAGATCGCCCCTGGCGACTACCTGAGCTTGGGCAACGACGGCGCGCCGTGCGACACCTTCATGCTTGCGCCCATGCCCCCCGGCCAGGCGCTGGCGCACTACAGGGGCTCGCTGCTGGTGGCCTCCGGCCGCTGGCTCTACATCAGCGAGCCCTACCGCTACGGGCTGCACAACCCGCGCCGGGGCTTCATCCCATTCCCCGCCGCCATCAGCATCGTGCAGCCCTGCGAGGACGGCATCTACGTGTGCGCGGACAAGACCTACTGGTTGCCGGGCGACCCGCTTGCCACCACGCCCGTGGTGGTGCTGCCCTACGGCGCGCTGCCGGGCTCGGCCGTGTTCGACCCGGACGAGCAGACGGCCTACTGGCAGGGCGAACACGGCGTAGTGGTCGCCGAGCCGGGCGGCGCCGTGGCTGTGCCGCAGGACGACGCGCTGACCTTCTCTCCTGCCGAGTCCGGCGCCACCTGGCTGCGCGAGCAGCGCGGCGACCGGCACCTCATCACCACACGCTTTGGAGTGACCCCATGAGCCCCTTCTTCCCGGCCGAGGGCCGTAACTACCTCTGGAACGTCGCATTGCGCGGCGGCGTGCAGTATTCGACCTGGTACCTGGCCCTGTTCGAGGGCGACTACACGCCCCAGGACGACGACACCGCCGCCAACTTCACCGTGCGCGCGACCGAGTGCACGGCCTACACGCTGGGCACGCGCCCGGAGTTTGTCGAGTCCGAGCCTGCGAACGGCGCGGTGGACAACGACGACAACATCACCGCATTCACTTTGAGCGCGGCCAAGACCATCAAAGGCTACGCCATCCTCTCCGCGCCCGCCAAGGGCGCAACGTCGGGCGTCCTGCTGTGCATCCAGAAGCTGACCGCGCCGCGCAGCTATGGCGCGGGCGATGTGGTCCGTGTGCCCGCGTCGCTGATCCTCGCCAACGTGTCTTGAAGGAAAAACCATGGCTCTCAAATTCTCCACCGGCTATCGCAATGCCGCTGCCGCAGCGGCCCTGGGTATTGCGCCGAGCGCATCCATCATGGACGGCTGCGTGCTGATGGCATACGCTGGCCCCGAACCGGCCAGCGCCGATGCGGACATCGGCGGCGCTACGCTGCTGGCGACCTACAGCAAGGGCGGAGACGGCACGCCGCTGGCCTGGGGCGCGCCTGCGGGCGGTTCCGTCTCCAAGCCTTCGGGCGATGTGTGGAGCGCCACGGCGGTTGCCACGGGCACGACCGTGTTCTTTCGTTACCAGCTCCCCGACGATGACGGTACGGCCAGCACCACGGCTGTTCGTATTCAGGGCAAGGTGGGCCTGGTGTCCGACCCGGCCGCCGACTTGGCGCTGTCTTTTCCGGCCATGGTCGCTGGTGCGCCGCAGACCATCGAAGCTGCCTCGGCCACGGTGCCGTCGAGCATGTAAGAGGCGGGTGATGGGCGTGTACCTCATCAAAGACGGCGAACTGCAGGCCGATGCCGGGTTCCCGCTCATGCACCTCACTGGCTCCGGCCTGCTGGTGGTGCACTCCGAAGATGACCCGTGGGCCATCGGTGTTGGCGGGGACGCAGGTGCGCCGCCATCGTGGGATGACGAGGCGCCAGCGCCTGCCCCTACCTGCGAGATGCGCATTGCCCCCGATGCGACGAGCGCAAGCATTGGCCTGTGGAACGCTGCCGGTGACGGCATCGTGTTCACGTACTCGACAAGCATCTTCCCGGAACTCATGTTCCGCGTTTGGGAAGGTGGAACCTGGGATTCCGGTGGGACCGCCCAGATAGAGATAGCGCTGCCGCCTGACTTCGATACGCTCTCCATGCGGTTCGAGAACGGCGTGATGCGCGTCGTGGTTGATGGCGTGGTGCTGGGCTCTGTGGACCTGCGCCTCTACGTCGCGGAGGATTTTGCGGGCGATGTGGAGTCCTCCATTGCAGCGCTCGTACCCACGGCTTTCGGTGCCACGCCCAATGACTTCGACCACACGACTGGCGGTGAATCCATCATCGACGTGTTCTACGACGGTGTGCTGGATGACCCCATCGTCACGCCAGAGGCCTTCTGGACCCAGCGGGCCGGGTGCGTGGAAGTGCTGTGATGGACTACACCAAGTTCCCGCACCAGACCAGCATCCCGCCCAGCATGGAGGGCGAGCGCCAAGCGCGCTTTCTCGACACGCTGGGAACGCCGTACCTGCACCGCAGGAACGTGGACGGATCGGTGTCGAGGAAGGCGGGCGGGCGGCTGTACGTGACGCCCGCGCAACAGGCCAGCGCCCAGCAGAGCACCTTCCTCAGCCTGGGCATGGTGGGCGATGATCGCCGGGTGGATGCTCTGCGCGCCTACCAGCTGCAGGGCAACTTCGACCCGCGTGGCGTGCTGGCTGGCGACGGCGGGCTTACGGGCGGCACCACGGCGAGCACGGGTGACATCCCCCGGCGCCTGTTGCAATTTGCGCGAGGGTGGGGCGCCACGCAGTCCCTGATCGACTCGGGCGGCGTGGTCGGCGCGGACGGGAACTACGTGACGCGCACGATAGCGGTGGACAAGACCAGGAACGGCGCGGACTTCGAGCGCACGCTCGAGTACCAGGTGTGGACCAACCTCGCGGCGGGCGTCGATGGCTCCCCCATGTGGCTGCCAACGTGCCCGCCCACGGTGCTGGCGGACGGAACGCAGCTCACGGCGGGCTTCGGCTTCGTGGGGCCGCGCGGCGACAACACGTCGGAGTTCTTCTACCTGCATGGCCGGGGGGATGCCATCACGACAGTGCGGCCGGTGCCGGACCCGCTGCCGGACACGCCCGGGTACAAGCGGGCCTTCATCCCCTTCGTCACCAGCCCCGCGGGCCGGGTGGCGTTCGCCTACACAGAGAGCTACCCGGCGACCGTGACGGGAAACTACTCCGGCCTCATGATGGTATTCGGCAGCGACGGCGGCCTGACGTGGAGCCCGCCCCTGTACCCGCAGGGCCTGTTCGATGAAGGGGAGGGTCCGCGCGAGTCTGGATCGTGGGCGGGGATTGTCGAAGCCATTCCGCGTTTCGTGGTGCCGATCACACGCACGCGCTCCATCGGGTGCACGGTGGCCTACCACCGCTCCGGCTGGCTGGGCGGGTCGAATCCCTGGTGCCGCATCAAGCTGATCGAGATCGACACGGCGGCTCGCACCGTGACGGGCAAGGCCGTGCTCGCCGAGGGTCCGGCCCTGGGGTACCACGACTACATCGGCACGGCGATTCCCATTGCTGGGGGGGTGCTGTTCACGCTCAAGACGCCCTGGCGGTCTGGCACGCCGTTGCTGCCGCAACCCTTCGACCTGGCCGTGGAGTGCTGGTTCACGGCGGACGGCAGCGATGCCGTGCACAAGGGCACGATGCCGTGGACGGCCGGGCAGACGGGGCCGATTTTTGCCATCGACAAGAACACCGTCGGCTGCGCGGTGTTCGCGGACTTCGAGGGCTACTCGGTCTATGCCTCGCGCGATCTCGGAGCAACGTGGGAGCGCTGGGCCTCCATCGACATCGACGCGGACCTGTTCGTGGAGGACGGGGTAGCGCGCCTGAACGACTTCGAGAGCGTCATCCAGTTGCCCGGCAATCCCGCGCCCGGTGCGCCGTGGATCACGGACGCGCGTGTCCCCGCGCCGAACTAGAGCACGACTATGGCGAACCAGCTCATCAAGTCCAAGACGTTCACCCCCGGGGCAGGGGGACAGCCGTACCGCGCGCCACAGCCCGCGCGCACGGGCTATGTCACGCAGAAGGTGTGCGGATACAAGGGCGGGCATTGGGGCCTGGTCGGCAGCGGCGGCGGTGGCGGTACGGCGTTCTCTGTCAATGACGAGGACTACACCGTCACCCGCGAGGAGGTGACCTATGGGTACGTGGACGACAACGGCCGCCCAGTGGCCTACTCGTGCTGGAACGAGCAAGTGCCCGTGCACTACCCTGCGGACCCGGGGCAGCAGTACATTCCGGCGTCCCCGGACAAGACGGACTACCACCTGGGCTGGGATTCCGGCGCCCGCTCGCTGCTGTTCGTCACGGGTGACAGCCAGGCCACGTTCCATGCGGGTGCCTCCAACATCGGCGCGATCTGCGGCCTCAACAGCTACGAAGAGCCGCTGAACTACACGGGCGCCACCATCCGCTTCGGCTGGTATCTCGCGCGCGGCGCGGCCAAGGTGGTCGAGCGCGGGAGCTTCAAGACTGGCACCTACCCCTACGGCAACGACACGGAGTTCAAGATCAGCCGCGTGGACGGCGTGGTCACGTACGCCATCGACGGCACCGTGGTCTATACGTCATCGGCCGACGGTGGCGATGATCCGCTGTGGCTGCAGGCTGCGTTGTACTCGGGCGACGACGAGATCTTCGACCCCGTGCTGAGCGCGCCCGAGGCAACAGAAGTGACGGGCACGCTGACGCTGACCCTGCCGCCTGTCTGCCTGGCCGCGCGCCAGGGCACGGGCGGAGTGCTGCGCCTGGGCCTGCCCCAGCCGGGGCTGGCGATGGGCGATGAGGCGATGGCTGCGCCCGCGTTCGCCATGCTGAACCTGGTGCTCCCGCCCGTGGCACCGTCGCTGTACGGGTTGACGGGGATCGTGGGGCAACTGGCCCTGTCGCTCCCGCAGCCATCCGCCGTGCTGGCGGACAAGCCGCTGGGGCGCCTCTCGCTTACGCTGCCAGGGCTCTTGATGCGGGCGCGCAACTGGCCCTTGGACGAACTGCCCTTCGACCCCAGCCCGCTGCTGATCGTGGGGCGTTCGGGGGTGCACGGCATCGTGACGCTGCCCACCAAGCCCATGAAGGCCGTGCTCTCGGGCAGCATGGATGCCTACGCCGAGGTGACGCTGAGCACGGTGGCGATGACGCTGCTCGTGGGCGGAAGCATCGACGTGCAGGCCGAGACGGTGCTGGCCACGGTGCCCATGACGCTGCTCATGGGCGGAAGCCTCGGCGGCGTGCTCTCCAGCCTGAACGAAGTGTTCGCGCTGAACATCACGGGCGGCAAGCCGGGTGGCACCACGCAGTACGAGAACTACCCGTTCAACAGCGTGGCGAAGATCGGTGGGCGGTACTACGGCGCGAGCGAGGACGGGCTGCACCTGCTCGAAGGCGAGGACGACGCGGGCCAGCCCATCGAGGCCAGCTTCGGCCTGGGGCAGATGGACTTCGGCAGCCCGCAGATCAAGACCGTGACCTACTGCTACCTGGGCGCTGCGGCGGGTGGCATGCGCCTGGAGCTGCAGGCCCTGCTGGGCGGCGGCCCAGCCATCTTCCGCTATCCCGCTCGTGGGCACGGGCGCTCCATGCGCGAGCTGCGTTTCGACCTGGGCCGAGGGCTGCGCAGCAGCTACGTGATGCCCACTTTCTACAACTGCGGCGGTGCACCCTTCGAGGTGGACGCCGTGCGCTTCATGATCGCCGAGTCGGCGCGGAGGATTTGACGATGGCTACTGGAGACCTGCTCCCGACCGATGGGCTGAGCGGCCCGGCGCTCTACACCAATCTGATCCTGAACGCCAAGTGGGTGCTGGCGCAGGACTGGTATCGGCAGTCCTACGATTTCAGCGACGACGCGCAGGCGGACATCGGCACCGCGCCGCAGATGCTCCCGGCCAACTTGGACAAGACGCTCGACAAGGTGGATCCGCCGAAGAACCTGACGTTCGATGACCCGAATGCGGTGATGGCGTATTTCAACTCCACGAACGCACAGTTGTCGGCCAGGATCGACCAGGCGTTCCAGGACATCCTGGGCATCGCGTTCCCGGACATGGACGTGTTCGGAGCGGCGTTGGCGTGGTGCAAGCGCGCGATTACCCAGGGCGGCACGGGCATCAACACGGGCGTGGAGGCGGCGCTGTGGGAGCGCGGCCGCGCACGCATATTGAAGCAGGCCGACCGCGATACGGCCAGCGCCACGGAGAAATACGCCCGAGCGGGCTGGCCGCTGCCGCCCGGCGCCATGCTCAACGACATCGCCGCGATCCGCCAGGACAGCCGCGACAAGCTGGCCGAGCAGAGCCGGGACATTGCAATCAAGAGCTTTGACACCGAGATCGAGAACGTGCGCTTCGCCATCAAGACGGTGGGCGACCTGTTCGGACAGGCGCTCAATGCCGTGGGCGAGTACGTCAAGACGGTGATGATGGGGCCGCAGATAGCCATGCAGATGGCTACCTCGATGAGCGGGCTCAAGAACGAGGCTGCGCGCACGCTGGTGGCGCTGTACCAGGCGCAGAGCGCGGCGCTGGATCCGTTCGTGCGGCTGTCGATCACCGACGCGCAGCTGCACCAGAGCGCCGCCGAAGCGAACCTGCGCGCCAGGAGTGAGACGGCGCGCATGCGGGTGGATGTGGCGCTGGCGAAGTCGAAGATGGCGGCTGACGCGGTTTCCGCGTCGCTCAACGCTATCAGTGCAGGCATGAGCAATACCATGTCTTCCAGCGTTGCGCTGTAACCCCCGTATAGGGTTAGACCATCCGCCCGGCAGCGGGAACACTGCTGGGCATGACCACACCGGCCAGCCTTTCCCTGCCGCCGATCTTCCGGGGAACCACCTGGGATGCCGATCTTGAGCGCGCCACCGTGCCCTACAAGGTGCGGGAGGAATGCGGTCAGCTCGTGAACGCCTGCAGCGGCGCCTCTGTGCCCGACAGCGACATCACGTATGAGGACTACACCGGCTGTTCAGCCGTGGCCGAGTTCCTGCGCGAGTGCGGCTCGGGCGAGGTGCTGCTGGTCATGACGACGGCTGATGACCAGATCGTGCTGAATGGGGCGCGGATGCGCTTCAAGCTCACGGATGAGGAAACCGCGGCGCTGCCCTACGGCGACAAGCCCCCCGCGTGGACACAGTGCATGGTGCGGGTGACCGTGACGCGGCCCAACGGCGAGAAGGAGCCGCAGTACGAATTGCCGGTCGAGCTTCGCCCGTGGAGGCAGGCGCCGTGACCGACGTGATCGTGAAAGCAGAGCCCACCGCTGTCGTCATCCAGCGGGACCGCTCTGTGGTCGTAACGCGGCCTGGTGGCCCGACTGTTGTCGTGTCGCAGCCGATGCCGCCGCAAGTGGTGGTCACGCGCGGGGTTCCGGGGCCGCGTGGGCTGCAGGGCGTCCCCGGCCCTGCGGGCGGCGCGGCGTTCGTGCGGCATGCCGACGCCCCGTTGTCCGCGCTGCGCATCGTGTGGGAAAACGCCGCTGGCGCGGTCTACCCGCTCGACCCCGACGACGATGCCCACCTTGACCTGATCAGCGGCCTGACGTTGACCGCCGCCCCCGGCGCGGGCGACGTGACCGTGCAGCGCAGTGGCCCGGTGGACGACAGCGCCTGGAACTGGACGCCCGGCCGTGTGTGGCTGGGCGCAGCAGGGGCGCTGACACAGATTCCCCCCAGCGGCACAACGGACGTGCTGGTGGGTTACGCCGTCTCTCCCACGCGGCTTTTTCTTGACATCCAAGACCCTATTTTTCAGGAGGACTGAACTATGGCCCAACGATTCCTCGCCCGCGTGTCGGGCAAGACCAAACAGGTCGAAGCGAAGACCACCAGCGCTGGCGCGGCGGATGCCGGAAAAGTGGGCGCGCTTGGCCCGGACGGCAAATGGGATATGTCCATGATGCCCGCCGGCATCGGCGCCGACACGCAAATCATCCCCGCCAGCGAAGCGCTGAGCGCCGGGAACCTCGTCAACATCTGGAGCGATTCTGGCGACGTGAAAGTGCGCCTGGCCGACAACAGCAATGGCCGCCCGGCCGATGGCTACGTGCTCGACGCCGTGTCCTCGTCCGCCGATGCCACGGTCTACCCGATGGACGGCACGAACAGCGAGCTGACCGGCCTGACCCCTGGCGCCGAATACTGGCTAGGCACCGCAGGTGGCGTCATCGACACGCCGCTGGATGAAACCGACAGCGGCAACGCCAACAAGATCAGCCAGTACATCGGCAAGGCCAAGAGCGCCACCGAGCTGATCACGAATGACGACAGCTACGTGATTCTGTAAGAGGTTCCGATGGCGACGCGCAGGCCCCTGGTGATGATCGACGGCAAACGCAGGCAACTGCCTGCCGGGGACTCACTTCCCGGCGCTGCCCCCGTGGACGCCCTGACCATTACCTACAACGCAGACGGCACGGTGGACACGGTGACCGAAGACAGCGTGACCACCACCATCACCTACAACACCGACGGCACGGTGCACACCGTGAGCTACCCGCACGGCGGCCTTACCCGCACCGAGACCTACTCCTACAACCCAGACGGCAGTGTCTCCGGGATGAACGCTGAGGAGGTGTGAAAGATGAACTTCGACCCCATTACCTACAACGAGGCCCGCAGGGCGCGCCAGGCCGCCGAAGGAATCGGCAAGCTTCGCTACGAAGAATTCAAATCGTCTCGCACGTTCACGCCGAGTGCGCAGCTTCTCGCCAATGGTGGTCAGTGCTGGGCGCTCATCCTCGGCGGCGGCGGTGGTGGCGGCCATGGAGCGGCTTCAAACGGCTCTGGCGGGGGTGGTGGTGGCGGCGGGTTTCCGCTGGTGCTGCCGATTACCGTGAGTGGTTCTACCAGCGTGGTTGTAGGCGCAGGTGGAGCGGGTTCAACGGTCGCGGGGGTCAATGGCTCCAACGGTGGAGATAGCTCTGTCGGCAGCTACGTATCTGCAGGCGGTGGCGGTGGTGCAAGTGGCAGCACGTCTTCTGCAGGCGCTTGCGGCGGCGGTGGCTTCACCACGGGATCAACGTATGGCGGCGGCGGCGGCGGCGGGAGCGGAGGCCCCGGGAATAGGCCAGAGGGAACCTCTTATGGCGGAGGGGCCGGGACGATTGGTTTTCCCGGCGGCGCTGGTGGCTTGACAACTACCGCAGGCGGCCATGGCGGCGGCGGCATTGGCGGCTACGGCGGCGGCGGCGGCGGCGGCGGTCGGCTGGCGGCTGGCGGCAATGGGACGGCAGGTGCCGGTGATGGCGGCAACCTTGCCTCCATCGCAGGAGGCAATGCCGTAGCCAATACAGGTTCTGGCGGTGGTGGCGGCGCAGGCTCTAGCACCGGCGGCAATGGGGGCGCAGGCGCATCGGGATTCGTTCGCATCTGGTGGTACGAGTAGGAGGGCTCATGGAATACGCACTCATCAATGCGGGCCGCGTTGAAAACGTCATCGTGGCCGACGCGAAATTTATCGGGAGCATCGGGGCGGACTGGGATCACATCGAGCCACTGGATACAGTGCAGGAACAGTCTCTGGGCGTAGGTATCGGGTGGGAGTGGGACGGTACGCGGTTCATTGCACCAAGCGCGCAAGAACAGCAGCCCGCCGCCGGGCAGCGCCGCGTCTCGGTGCTCGCCTTCCGCCGCCGCTTCACCCCTGCCGAGCGCGCTGCCATCGAATGGGCGGCCGTGGACCGCCCTGAGCAGACCGACGCCCAGCGCCTGCTGGCCGCAGCGCTGCGCGCCACGCTGGCGGATCAGGCCGCGGCAACGTACATCGACCTGGCCGACGCCGACACCGTGGCCGGCGTGCAAACCCTCGAAGCCCTGGGCCTGCTTGCCACGGGCCGCGCCGCGGAAATCTTGGGCGCACCCATCCAACCCGGGGAACTGCCATGAGCGCGGACCGATACCTGACCATCGTGGGCGTGCCGCCAGAACTGCGCGCCCAAGCGGCAGCATCGCTGGCCGAATGCAAGGCCCGGTGCAAGGGCCTCACATGGGCCAAGTGGAAGGTGCGCCTGCTGCACGCGGGCGAGATTGCCCGCCTGGTCGCGTGGGAAACCGACCGACTCATTGAAGTGCGACCGGACCTCGCGGACTGGGATATCGAGCCCGTGCTGAACGTCACGGCCCACGGCGATGACGTGCCCTGGGACGGCATGCCGGGCCGCCCAGTGCCGCACTGCTGGCTCAACCCCGACCCGGCGAGCGACGAATACCGCGAAGCCGTGGCCGCCTGCTACTGGGCGCCGGGAAACCACCCGCGCAGCCAAGCTGCCGTGCGCGCCTGGTATCGGCGCAACGGCGGCGCAGGCCTTGCCTACCGGCTGGGGTACCCGGTCGATGAAGCCGAGGGGCACAAGATTTGGCGCGGCAAGCAAGGCCGAACATCCGTGGTGGTGCTCAAGAGCGGCGCAGCATGGCAACTCATCGCGGATACGGAACTGGCCTTCGGCTGGAAGCTGCGCCGGGCCTGGGGCTACGAAGTGGCGAACGTGTTCAGTGGCATTTACGCGCCCCAGGCGTGGTACGCGCTGCCGGGTACCGTGCTCAAGGCTACGGCGAGCTGGAGCACGCTGCCCACGCGCGAAGATGGACTGCCGCGGCGTGATGAATTCCCCGGGGTGGAGCAGACGCCCGCAGAGGCCGCCCCCGTATAGGGTTCGACGTTGCGAGCCCGACCCGGAATCATTCGGGCCATGAAAACCGAAACCCTCGAAGCCATCGGAGCCGCTGGTAACAAGGCCACGATCATTGGCGGCTCGATGGCCGTGGCGGGCAAGCTCTCAGCGACGGATATTGCCGCCTACGTCGGTGCCGCCGTCGCCATCATCGGCTTGTTGATCACCTGGTATTACAAGCACCAAGCCAACAAGCGGCAGGTTGAACTGAATGCGCGCTTGAACCTGGAGGTGGACAGGCGCGAGGAAGAGCGCAGCTTGCGCATGCAGTTGATGCGGACTTCTGGGCGGCCGGTGTTCCATGCCGATGCGGACCTGGGGGTAATTGATGGCATGGAGGCGGACGAATGACCTCCAAGGTTCCTCCCTGGCTGGCATCACGGCTGGCCGCCCTGGTGATCGGCGCTGGACTCGCCACAGGCGGCTACTGGGCCACGCAGACCACCGACGAGGCGCTGCGCGATGAGTACGTGCAGGCCGTGGCCACTGACCCCGCTACGAGCGCTGGCGTGAAGGTGGCCATGGTCATGGGTGCCTACTACGAATCCAGCGGTAAGCACATTGGCACGCCGTACATGGACAAGCTGGGTAAGGGCCAGCCGCTCACGGTCTGCAACGGAATCACGGGCGAGGGCGTAGTGGAGGGCCGCTGGTACAGCCCGAGCGACTGCTACCTGCTGGAGCGCAAGCGCTACCTGCAGTCCGAGCGCGAGGCGCAGGCGCTGCTGCGGTACTGGCCAGCCTACGACCCGTTCGCCCAAGGCGCGTTCATCGACTTCGTGCACAACAAGGGCGCGGAGAACCTGTCCACCAGCACCATGCGGCGCAAGGCGAATTCCGGTGATCTGGAAGGGGCCTGCCGCGAGAACCCGCGCTGGAACAAGGGCACGGTGCGCGGGGTGTCCACGGTCTTGCCGGGCCTGCAGCTGCGCGGCGACTCCAACGACGAGATTTGCCGCGAGTGGCGCGTTGCTGGGGGCATGTCGTGAACCCCATCCTGATCGCTATGTGGTGGTACTGGTGGAGGAGCTGGCTGTGATTGAGTTGCGCCCCATCACCAAACAAGATGCAGGCGAGTTCATCCGCCATCACCATCGGCATCACGGCGTGCCAGTGGGCGCGCTCTGGTGGCAGGCGGCCCATGATGACGCGGGTGAACTGGTCGGAGTCGCAGTCGTCGGCCGCCCAGTGGCGCGAGCGCTCGATGATGGCCTTACGTGCGAGGTAACGCGGCTGTGCACCGATGGCACGCCGAACGCCTGCAGCATGCTCTACGCGGCTTCACGCCGGGTGGCTGAGGCCAAGGGCTACCGACGTGGCCTGACCTACATCCTGGCGTCCGAAGATGGCGGGAGCTTGCGGGCGACCGGATGGCGGCCGCTGTGGACGGTCAAAGGTCGGTCGTGGAACACGCCAGCGCGGCCCCGCACCGACAAGCATCCGACCGATGACAAGCAGGCGTGGGGCTGGGGTGCATGGCCCCAGGAGGACCGCACATGAACCTCACCCTTATCACCCACCTGCTGGCCGCGCTCATCGCCGGAGCCAGTGTCTTCTGGGTCCAGGCCCAGCACTACGGGTTGCAGATCGAAAAGCTCAAGCACCAGCAGACCAGCACCGAACTGCAGGGCGCGCAGCAGGCCGTGAAGGACATGGCCGGATTCCAGAAAGGACTGAACGATGCACTCGCCAACTTCCAAGCCACGGGCCAGCGCAACGCGGCCGCACAGCAGGACCTTGATCGGAGCCTGCGCGATTTGCGCGGCACTACTGCAGGGCTGCGGGGCGACTTTGCCGGCCTCCCCGAACGCATCGCTGGAGCTGCCAAGCCCGCCCTCGCTCAGTACGCCAGCACCTGCACAGCCGTACTCCAAGAGCTGGCAGATCGAGGTGGACGACTGGCAGAGCGTGGTGCGGACATCGCGCGAGCGGCTGATGGGCATTCCGCTGACGCCGCGCTGATTCGCGACGCATGGCCAACCAAGAACCCGCGCCGCCCGGATGGCGGCACCACATTGAGCACATCACCATGACACAACTTGCACCCCACCAGCAGCGCGTGCTGGACGAAAAGCGCGAACTCGACGACAAGCTGCAGAAGCTGACCGCGTTCATCAGTTCCGAAAAGTTCTCGACCATCGTTCAGGATGAGGGCGAGCGCGGCCGCCTCGTTTGCCAGGAGGAGGCCATGAAGGACTACAGCGCCATCCTGGCCGAGCGCATCGAAGCATTCGGCGCCGAATCCATCACGCTCCCCGTGGTTGACCCCGGCCCTGACTCCCTGGAGCGCGAGATCCAGGCCAAGGCCAACAAGGCGCCGCGCGTGACGCCGGATGACATCGAGGCCGAGATTGCCGCCGAGTTCTATTTCACCGCAGCCGATGGTGTGCTCGGCCAGTCCGAAATGGGGACGCGGCCCGCCGCTTGGACGAACCTGGATCAAGTCACGATCTGCACGCTGGTGCTGCGCAACGGCGCGAAGGTGCTGGGCGTGAATTACGGCGCAATCGACCGGGCGCAGCATGACGCGGGCAAGGGCCGGGAAGCGGCCCGGGCTGTAGCCGTCGAGAGGGTCTGGGAACTGCTGGGCTTCCGGTTGCGTGACACACTGGCGGCTTGATCCGTTGCCACCCCAGAGGGAGCATCATGATTGACCCCTTCGCACAAGACCCTGCCGACCGTCTCAAACCCCATCTGACGCCTGAATTTCTGTCCACGCTCGCCGAGGTGGCAAGGATTTATGGGTGGGAAGGCGACTACCAAGAGATCGGACAATTCGTGGAGAATCTGCACCGCTATGCGGGAGTTGAGCCGCCCGACCTTGAGCCTTACACATGCGAAGGTGATTGACTTGCACTGGAGCCCGCTTCGGCGGGCCTTTCTTTTGCTTGGGGCAGGTTTGGGGGCAACTTTTGAGATGATCTGGCAGTTTTCATAGGGAAATGCGAATCCCGCCACGCCGACCATTTATTCCCAACGGACTACTGCTTTACCGCCGTAGTCCGTTTTTCTTTGGCGCCGCGCTTTTCGCCGGGCGCCAGCGGCCCTTGCGCTGGCGAGGCGCCGGAATGGAAACCGGGGCAATTCCGGTAATCCGGAAAGTTCGCGGGTCGCTGCCATGGCCCACCGGCCCGTTTCCCTCTGAAACCCCTGCAAAAGCCGCGCGGCAGTGCCTGCGCGTTTACCCCTAGCGCCGCAGGCATGCGCCTTGCGAAAAGAGGGGCGGCACACCGTTGGTGCCGTATCGACACCCCCAACCCAAGGAGACACATTCCATGCATCGCAGAAACCTGTTGCTGAGCCTTGCCGCGCTCGCCTCCAATACCGCACTGCCCGCGCGCGCCGCGGGCTTCCCGGACCGGCCGATCAAGCTGATCGTCCCCTTCGCCGCCGGCGGCACCACGGACATCGTGGCCCGCGTGGTGGCCGATCCGCTCGGCAAGGTGCTGGGCCAGCCGGTGGTGGTGGACAACCGCGGCGGCGCGGGCGGCGCGGTGGGGGCCATCGAGGTCATGCGCGCGCCGGCCGACGGCTATACCCTGGGCGTGGCGACGGTATCGACCACCGCGGCCGTGCCCGCCATCAACCCGAAGATCGGCTTCGACCCGGTGGCCGATTTCACGCCCATCATCAACGTCGCGGCCACGCCCAACGTGCTGGCCGTGCACCCCAGCTTCCCGGCGCGCAACTACCAGGAGTTCGTGGCCGAGCTCAAGAAGAATCCGGGCAAGTACTCGCATGCCTCCTCGGGCACCGGGTCCATCCTGCACCTGCAGATGGAGCTGTACAAGAGCCTGAGCGGCACCAGCATGACCCACATTCCCTACCGCGGATCGGGCCCGGCGCTGAACGACGCGGTCGCGGGCCAGGTGCATGTGATCTTCGACAACCTTCCCTCCGCGCTGCCGCACATCCAGGCCGGCAAGCTGCGCGCGATCGTCGTCGCCGCGCCGCAGCGGCTGCCGGTGCTGCCCGACGTGCCCACCTTCAAGGAGGTGGGGCTCGAGGCCGTGAACCGCATGGCCTACTATGGCCTCCTGGGCCCCAAGGGCTTGCCCAAGGAAGTGGTGGACAAGATCCACGACGGCGTGATCGAGGCGCTGCGTGACCCGGGCGTGCGCCAGCGCATCGAGAAGACGGGCTCGATCGTCATCGGCAACACGCCGGAGCAGTTCGCCGAGCAGATCAAGGCCGAGATCGAGGTCTACCGCAAGGTCGTGAAGGACCGCGGCCTCAAGCTCGACTGACACGCGCCGGGCGTGCACCGCGCCGTGCCGCCGCCCATGCGGCTGCACCGGCGCCGCAGTGCATACTCGGACGATGCAGCACCATCAGGCCATGAACCTGAATTCGACGCAGCCGCGCGCGGCCGTGCCCGCGCAGCCGCTGGCCGGGGCGCGGAGCGCCCGGCGCTGGCGCGGCGCCTGGCCCTACGTGGCCGCGGGCCTGCTGGCGCTGGCGGCGGCGGCCGCCGCGTACCAGGCCGTGCTGGACCAGCAGCTCGACAACGAGCGGCTGGGGGCCGCGCGGCGCCTGGACTTCGTGACGCTCAGCCTCGAGGCCATCCTGGAGCGCAACGAGGCCCTGCCCAACCTGCTGCGGCTGGAGCACCGGCTGTCCGATGCGCTCGATGCGCCGCAGGAGGCGGCGCAGGCCGCCAATATCTACCTCCAGTCCGTGGCCGAGGAGGCGGACGTGAGCGCTGCCTACCTCATGGACGACCAGGGGCTGACCATCGCGGCGAGCAACTGGAACCGGCCCGTCACCTTCCTGGGCGAGTCGTATGGCTTCCGGCCCTACGTGCTCGATGCGCTGGCCGGCCGCACCGGGCGGTTCTATGGCATCGGCGCCACCTCGGGCGAGCCCGGGTACTTCCTGGCGTCGCGCGTGGTCACGCCGCTGGGCCACATGGGGGTCGTCGCGGTGCGGCTGAACCTCCTGCCCTTCGAGGACGCGCTGCGCCAGGGCGGCGACACCGTGATGGTGGTGGACACCGAGGGCGTCGTCATCCTCAGCTCCCACAAGCCCTGGCGCTACCGGGTGCTGGAGCCGCTCACCCCCGAGGCCATGGGGCGGCTCGCGCTCACCCGCCAGTACGCCAGCGAGAAGCTGACCGCGCTGGACGACGTGTCGGCCATCCGCGTGGGCATGGCCGAGGTGCGGCTGCCCGCCGCCGCCGCGGGCCCGCCGGGCGCGCGGCACACCTATTCCATCGTGCGGCGCAGTGTGGGGCCGCTGGGCTGGCAGGTGCTGATGCTGGCCGACCAGGCACCCGCCCGGCAGGTCGCGGCCATGTCGGCCCTCGCGGCGGCGGGGGTGGTGGCGTTCGTGCTGGGCGTGGCGCTGCACCTGCGCCTGCAGCGCCAGCGCCGCGTCGATCGCACCGCGGCCCGGCAGGCTCTGCAGCAGGCCAACGACGTGCTGGAGCAGCGCATCGCCCAGCGCACGGCGGACCTCACAGCCACCAACGAGCAGCTCGCGGCGAAGGTCGAGGCGCTGAAGCAGGCCGAGGCCATCCTGCAGGAGACGCGCGACAGCGCCGTGCAGGCGGGCAAGCTGGCGGTGCTGGGCCAGATGTCCGCGGGCATGACGCACGAGCTTAACCAGCCGCTGGGGGCGCTGCACACGCTGTCGGACAACACCATCCGGCTGCTCGGCCAGGACCGGCTGCACGAGGCGCGCGAGAACCTGCGCCTCATCAGCGAGCTGGCCGCGCGCATGGGCAACATCGTGCGGCAGCTCAAGATGTTCGCCCGCAAGGAGCCCACCATGCTCACCCGCGTCGATCTGCGCCACGCCATCGACAACGCCCTGCTGCTGGTGCAGCCGCGGCGCCAGGAAGTGCGGGCCGAGATCCTGGTCGAGCTGGAGGGCGACGGCCTGCGCGTGAAGGCCGATGAGGTGCGGCTGGAGCAGGTGTTCGTCAACCTGCTGCGCAACGGCCTCGACGCGGTCGAGCACGAGGCCGTGCGCACCGTCACCCTGCGCTGCGCGCAGGCCGGCATGCAGGTGCGCGTGGACGTGAGCGACACCGGCCCCGGCCTGCCGCAGGAAGCGCTGGAGCGCCTCGGCGAGCCGTTCTACACCACCAAGCCCGCCGGGCGCGGCCTGGGTTTGGGACTGGCGCTGTCCATGGCCATCGTCGAGAGCTTCGGCGGGCGGGTGCAGGCGGGCAACGGCCCCGGCGGCGGCGCCGAGTTCCGCGTGCTGCTGGAGCGCGCGTGATGGCCGGGCCCGCCGCAAGCGCCCCCGGGGCCGCCGAAGCCCCTGCAAGCCGCGTCTTCCTGGTGGAGGACGACGACATCGTGCGCAAGGGCAGCGCCCAGGCCCTGTCGCTCGCCGGCATGGAGGTGCGCAGCTTCGCCGATGCCGAGACCGCCATCGAGATGCTGGCCTACGAGCGCCCCGACGTGATCGTGAGCGACGTGCGCCTGCCGCGCGCCAGCGGCATCGACCTGCTGCACGAGGTGCAGCAGCGCGACCGCGAGCTGCCCGTGATCCTCGTGACCGGGCATGGCGACGTGGGCATGGCGGTGCAGGCCATCCGCGACGGCGCCTACGACTTCATCGAGAAGCCGTTTTCGTCCGACCGGCTGAGCGAGACCGTGCGCCGCGCCGTGGAGCGCCGCCTGCTGCGCGAGGAAAACCGGCGCCTGCGCGAGCGCCTGCCCGAGGGCGAGCTGCCGCTCCTGGGCCTCTCGCCCGCGATGCAGGACCTGCGGCGGCAGATGGCCACCGTGGGGCCCGCGGCCGTTGACGTGCTGGTCCACGGCGAGACCGGCGCGGGCAAGGAGGTGGTGGCGCGCTGCCTGCACCAGCTCAGCGGGCGGCGCGGCCCCTTCGTTGCGCTGAACTGTGCGGCCCTGCCCGAAAGCATCCTGGAGAGCGAGATCTTCGGCCACGAGCCTGGCGCCTTCACCGGCGCGTCGCGCCGCCGCGTGGGGCGCATCGAATACGCGAACGCGGGCACGCTGTTCCTCGACGAGATCGAGTCCATGCCCTTGCCGGTGCAAATGCGCTTCCTGCGCGTGCTGCAGGAGCGCCAGATCGAGCGGCTGGGCAGCAACACCGCGGTCGCGGTGGACTGCCGCGTGATCGCCGCTACCAAGGAAGATCTGCGCAAGCTGGCCGATACCGGCAGCTTCCGCGCCGACCTGTTCTACCGGCTGGCCGTCGTCTCGCTGCACATACCGCCGCTGCGGCAGCGGCCGGGCGACGTGCCCCTGCTCATGGCCCACTTCATCCAGGAATCCGCGCACAGGCTCGGGACTCCGGCGCCCGTGTGGACCGACGCCGACATGCTGCGCTGGTGCCAGCACGGCTGGCCCGGCAACGTGCGCGAGCTGCGCAACGTGGCCGAGCGCTTCAGCCTGGGGCTGGGCGACGGGCTGGGCGCGGGCGAGGGGGCGGCGGCCGGTTCGTTGTCGGCGCGCGTGGAGGCCTTCGAGCGCACCCTGATCCGCGAGGCCATGGCCGCCACGCAGTCCAACGTGGCCGAGGCCGCCGACCTGCTGCAGATCCCGCGCAAGACGCTCTACGACAAGCTGCAGCGCATCGGCGAGCCGCGCCGGCCAGGGCCGGTGCGCTGACGGCCGGGCGGCCGCGCGCCCCGGGTGAAAAACGCGCGGCCGTGGTACAAGGGCGCCGATGTTCCAGCTTCGCCACCTCCGAACCTTCCTCGCCGCGGCCGAAACCCTGAGCTTCACCCGTGCGGGAGCGCTGGTGCACCTCACGCAGCCGAGCGTCACCGAGCAGATCCGCTCCCTGGAGCACGCCGTGGGCCGAGCCCTGTTCATCCGGCAGAACAACCGCCTGGAACTCACGGCCGTTGGCGAGGCGCTGGCGGTGCGTGCGCGCGAGCTCCTGGCGCTGGCCGACGACACGCTGCAGGCGGTCCGCGGCGAGGACGGGCTGCCCGCCGCCGCGCTGCGCCTGGCCGCGCCCGCGGCCCTGTGTGCGGGCCTGCTCGCACCCCTTGCCAGCCGTCTCCTGGGCCGCCAGCCAAGCCTGCGGCTCGTCCTGCAGGAACGGCATTCCGCCGCAACCGCCGAGGCCGTCGCGGAAGGGGCCGTGGACCTTGGCGTGGTGCACGGCTGGCCGCAGCACGATGGCGTGCGGGCGGAAAAGATCGGCCTCGACCACCCCGTGGCCGTCCTGCCGGCGGGGCACGCGCTGGCGGGCGTGGAGCGCGTGGCCGTCCCTGCGCTGGCCGCCTGGCCGCTGCTGCTGACCGGCAGCGGCTGCCGTTACCGCGCCTACCTCGAAGGCCTGCTGGCACAAGCCAGCGCCCCGCCACGCATCCGCGCCGAGGCTGGCGACGTGCGCAGCCTCATGCAGATGGTGGAGCACGGGCTGGGCATCGCGGTGCTGCCGTCCTGCGCGGTTCCGGCAGCGATCGGCGGGCAGGGCCTGCTGACCCGGCCGCTGGACGCCGCCGCGCAGGGGTTGCCGGTGTGCCTGCTGGTCCGCACCGGCGCCACCCTGGGGCGGCCGGCCACGGCGTTTCTTTCCATGCTGCGTGAGCACTGCTCAGACCAACCGGTGGCCGCCTTCGATGTGCAGCACCGTGCCGGTCGTGTAGCCGTTTCGCATGAGGAATAGAAACGCCTCGGCGATGTCCTGGGGCATGCCGACGCGCCCCACCGGCAGCCGCTGCGCCATCGAGGCCAGCAGGGCATCGGTCTCGGCCCCGGCAACGTTCTCCCAGATCCCCGTGCGCACCCAGCCGGGCGACACGGCGTTGACCCGCAGCGGTGCCAGCTCCACCGCCATCGCGCGCACCGCGCCTTCGAGCGCCGCGTTGATGGCGGCCACCGCCACGCCCTTGGGCCGGGGCCGGTAGGCGGCGATACCGGAGGTCACAGTGATCGACCCGTGCCTGGATAGGCGCGGCGCGCCATGCTTGGCCAGGATGATGGGCGCCACCACTTTCGAGCGCACCGCGCGGTCCAGCGCCTCGGCGGGCAACTGCGGCAGCAGCTCGTAGGCGCCGCGAATGTCCGCGGCGGTACACACCAGATGGTCCAGCGCACCGGCTTCCTGGAACAGGCGTTCGACCTGCGCTTCGCAGGTCACATCGGCCTGCATGGCCGCGACGGGGCCCAGCGGCCGCAGGCGCTCCCGGGCCGCCTCCAGCTTCGCGCCCGATCGCCCGACGAGGACCACCTCGGCCCCCTGCGCCAGGGCGCGTTCGGCGAGTGAGAACCCCATGCCGGAGCCGCCGCCCACCACCATGATTCGTTGTCCATTGAGATCGTTGGTTGTCATGCCCGGAATGTTCGCGGTGCCAGGCGATGCGCGCCAGAAGGACGTTTCGATGGGCGGATTGGCGTTTCCTTGCCTGGCGCAGAGGATTTTTCCGCAGGCATGAAAATGGCCCCCACGCTCCGCCGCTGCGCGGGTCGCTGCCCGGTGTGAATGAGGACGCGCTGAAAAGCTGGTACGACCGCGAAGCCGTGGCCGGAAAGCACCAAGCCGCCCGCGCCTTGATGATGTTCCGTGGTTTTCTGCGCTGGTGCGCTGCCCGCCCCGAGTATCGAAGCCTGACCGACCGCGATGCGGGCAAGGCCGCCGCTATCGTGGAGAGCCTGCCCGGCAACACTCGCCGCACCGACGCCCTGGAAGCGGCCCAAGTGCCCGGTTGGTGGGCGGGTGTGGAGCAACTGAACAACCGCACCGCAAGCGCCTACCTGCGCGCTTTGCTGCTGACAGGGGCCCGCCGTGAAGAACTAGCCGCCCTGACTTGGGCGAACGTGGATTTTCAGTGGCACAAGCTGACCATTGCCGACAAGGTGGACAGCACCCGCACCATTCCACTGACGCCATTCATGGCGCAGCTTCTGGCAACGCTGCCCCGCAGTGGTCCCTATGTGTTTGCCAGCACGGGCAAGGTGGGGCGCATTACCGACGCCCGCGCCAGCCACGCCAATGCCCTACAACACGCCGGTATTGAACACCTGACGTTCCACGGTCTGCGCCGCTCCTACTCGTTGCTGGGCGAGGCCGCTGGGGCACCCGCAGGGGCTATAGCGCAAATCATGGGCCACAAGCCCAGCGCAACCGCCGAGGGCTACAGGCCGCGCAGCATCGACGCACTGCGCCCCTTTGCCGAGCGCATCGAGGCGCATATCTTGGGACTGGCCGGGGTGCAGTTCGACGCCAAGGCCACCCTCGGAAAGCTGAAAGTGGTTACACCATGAAATCGCAAAAAAGAGATAATGTAGAGACTTGGATGGTGACCCTTCACCCGCTGGCCGAGCCAGAGTTGCTGGCCTTGCCTGCTGACATGCAGGCCCGGTTTCTGCACATTGCCGAGATGCTGGAAACCTTTGGCCCGCAGCGCATGGGCCTGCCGCACATCCGCCCGCTGGAAAGCAAGCTGTGGGAGATGCGCATGCAGGGCCGCGATGGCATCGCCCGCGCCGTGTACGCCGCCGTCCAAGGCCGCCGCCTGCTGGTACTGCATGCCTTCGTGAAGAAGACGCAGACCACGCCGCGCGGCGCAATTGAAACCGCTCTGAAACGACTGGAGGCGCACCAATGAAGACGCTCAAAGCCTTGAAGGCCGAACTGCTGGCCAACCCGGAAACCCGCGCCGAGTACGAAGCCCAGGCCGAAGAATTTGCGATGGCCCGCGAACTGCTGGCAGCGCGCACCCGCGCCGGATTGACGCAGGCGGACGTGGCCGAACGCATGGGCACCACGCAAAGCACCGTCGCCCGGCTGGAGGGCGGCAAGGCCACGCCGTCGCTGCGCAGCGTGCAACGCTACGCCCATGCCATCGGCTGCCGTGCTGTGGTGCGCCTGGAACGCGCCTGACCGTTTAGCCCCAGCTAGGCCCGCCTCGAAACCGGGCCGAACAGCCAGTCCTCCCGCTGGTACTGGGGCTTCTTGTTTGGGGAGCGCATTCGGGAGGATGCAAAGTGACAGAAGAAAAACTTGGGTTTGCCCGGCTTGACCATTGGGCCGAGTATTTTGGGCTTCAGCGCATGGAGGTGCTGCGCGCCGCCATCAATGGGCGCATTGGGTTGTACTTTCATCTGGATGATTGTTTTACGGCGAACCTGTCCAATCCGAACCCTGGCCATCAACTGGCAAGGGAGCGCTTGCGCCCAGCCTATCTACAGGCCGATGCGGCCACGCTTCGCAGCATCGCGGCTCATGGGGAAGCGCTCAACGTGCAGGAAGCCTACACGGCGAATGTGGGACAGGCATATACCGGCTGGCAGGAAGCTGAAAAGGTGCTGGTATGGCGTTCTTCAAATGAAAGAATTGCACCTCCGATCAACCTTCGTTTGGATGATCTGTTCGCCATTGGAGAGCACGTCAAGGTGCTGGTGGCGAGGCAATCAGCACCAGCGGAAACGCTAGAGCAGCGGCAAGCCGCGCCTATCTCGCAGGGCGTATCAGCAAAGGTAGGCACGAGGCGCGACCTTCTGGCCCCGTTGGTGGAGAGGGCGGCGTGCGAATGCGATAACGACCTGGCTCAAGCGTTCGCCCTGATGCAGCAATGGGCGCGGGAAAAGCTGCCGCGCAGCCCTCTCGTCGGAGTGACCGAGGGCGGCATCAAGTGGATGGACTCCGGCGACAAAGTGCAAGAGTTGTCCAGGGACAACCTGCGCAAGCGCATCGGCCGGATGGCCGGAACCAGCCGATAACCGCCGCTATGCGCCGATAACCGCCGTGAGCTTGGCAGCGCGGCGATTATGCAAAGAATGGGCAACCATGTTTAACAACCCGAGAGGGTTTTCAAGCATGGCACTCACTATTCAACCCCTGGCGCACGAAGCCCGCTCCGCACTGCCGACCGGCGAGGCTGCGCGCCATTTGGGCCGCGCACCGCAAACCCTGCGCCTTTGGGCCTGTCGAGAGGATGGCCCTATCCGCCCGCTGCGTATTCATGGCCGCTTGGCGTGGCCTGTTGCTGAAATTAAACGTTTGCTTGGCGCGGGGAGCACGTGATGGCAACCCCTTCCCCAGCCGAGAACTGGGAAACATCCGAGCTTGATTTCTTTGTCGGTCTTCTGCAAATGTTTGGGCGCTACGTTCGCGTCCAGTATTCGCGCGACGGCCGCTATCCAGACCTGATTGGCGCGCGCGTCGAAATGAGGTGCTGGGATCGCGAGCATCGCTTCTCGTTCACCGTCGAGGCTCGCATGCGGCCTGACGGGGTTATCACCACTCATGGTGGAAATTGGATAGAGAGCGCATCGACCCTTCGCGAGGCGATCGGCCTGTTCGCGTCGAGTGCGTCATATGCTCAAAGCATATAAATCAGCGAAGACTAATTTCCAAACGGTCGTTGACATCGCACGCATGCCGGAGCCTGAGCTGGGGTCGTGATGCAAACGATTGACCCAACAAAACCACCTGAGGCTTTCAATATGGCTCTCACTCCCCAAGAACGTCAGGTCACCTATCGCAACCGGCTAGTCGCCGCCGACAAGGTGATTATCCGCGCCACTGTGGCAAAGGATGTTGCCGCCAAATTGCGCCGCATGGCGAAAAATGACGTGAGCCGCACCGGCTCTGTTATCGCCAAGGCGCTCGATGCCTTGGAGCGTTCGGAGCACAGCGTGACGCCCGCTCAATAAAAGAAAAACCACCGAGGTTCAGTCGGTGGTCTTTAAAGCGCTGCTGCGTAACAGCACTGACAAAATTTCAAAACGATATTTTACCAGCACCACTTTGGTAATGAACGCAGCGGCTTTCCTACTTTGATTGGAAAGCAATGGAAAACCTGAAAATCCCGTGCCGCTGGATGAAAAGCGGCTCAATCGGCGAGGGTTTGGCCGTCATTTTCGGCTTGATCGCTGGTCCGCTCGCTGTCGCCTATGTGTTGGGCACATACTCTCTCGTGGCGCGCGCTACGGCCTGTGTCGCAGTGGGAGGTGCAGCATGAGCGCAGTAGCACAGACACCACCTCAACCAACTACCAAATTGGTACCGCTTCATGGTGTCAAGGGGTTTAGCGATTTTCCAAGTCGGCAGGTCGTTGTATTCGGCAACTTCAACGCAGCCATGGCCGCTGCGAAGTCTATTGGAGACCGTCTGTTCGTAGTCGCCCCGCCGGGAGACCGGAGTATTCATTTCATCACCGACTGGGCACCACTCGCCGGACGCAGCATTGCCGTCGTTGCTGGGCGCATTGGCAGCAGAACGCGCCCCATGCCCAAGTAGGCAAGCCTATCAGCTACGGCGATCTGGAGCAGCGCATCGGCATGAAGTTGCTGCCAGGGGTTGAGATCCGCTAGCTGCGCGGCCTTGCCGCTGGCAAGACGCTGCAGCGCTCATCGGTCAGCGCGCGCGGGCGACCCAACACCTTGCCCTCGCTCTTGGCACGCGCCAGGCCGGCTTGAGTGCGCTCGACCAGCAAGTCGCGCTCGAACTCGGCCACTGCGCTGATTACGGCCATCGTCATCTTGCCGGCCGGGCTGGTGAGGTCAACGCCGCCCAGTGCCAGGCAGTGCACCTTCACGCCTATGCCGGTGAGGGCCTCCACCGTCTGGCGCACGTCTATGGCACTGCGATCCATGACAAAGGATTGAAAGAGGTGCACTCAGTTGCCGTCATGCAGCATCAACGCATGGGTTGAGAGCAGAATAGAGGAGCTTCTAGTGGTCTCTGTAGGGGGGCCATTACACAACTGGAGGATTTAATTTTGCTTACTGATGAAGTTTTGGCCGCTCAGCGTGCTGTAAAAACAGATGCATATCAGATGTCTATTGGTGAAATAGTCAATATGTACATTGATGGAGAATTGGTCATCAACCCTAGTTTTCAACGTCTTTTTCGATGGGAGCCTCATCAGAAATCAAAGCTTATTGAATCTCTTTTGCTGGGAATACCTCTTCCGCCGATTTTTGTTTTTGAAGCCGAGAATGGCACTTGGGAATTGATTGATGGTTTGCAAAGAATATCTACTGTTCTGGAATTCATGGGGTATTTGAAGGACAGTGAGGGGAGGCTGTTTGCGCCTTCTGTTCTTGATGCGACAAAATATTTACCTTCGCTTCATAACACAGTCTGGGAGTCGACAGAAAGAATTGCGGATCCGCCGCTTGATAAACAGAAAGAGCTGGAAAGGGAGTATCGATTGGCTATACGAAGGGCACGCTTGGGTGTGGAAATACTTAAGCGTCCCAGTGATGTGAAGACGAAGTTTGATCTTTTTCAACGTCTAAACGCCGGCGGAACGGTGGCCAATAGTCAGGAGCTTAGAAACTGCGTGATGATAATGATAGATGCTGTGGCATTTGAACTTATTAAGGCGGCGGCCGAGGATCCAAATTTCATTGGTATTTGTTCGGTTTCAGAAGATCAGCGAGAGAAGCAGCGGCATATGGAGATGGCAACAAGATTTCTTGTTATGACTTTCTGTTTTTATGATGGGAAACTTGATGTTGATGATTATCTGAATGATGGAATTGCTGCCCTGCTTGGTAATGGAAATATTGCCGCCCAAGTACAATGCATGACACAAACGTTTGATCTTCTGCATGCGGCAATTGGAATTAATGCATTAAAGAGACACTTGGAAGAACGGCCTGTAGGCAAGGTTAACTATGCACCCTTCGAGGGCATAGCTGTCGGAATCGGGAGGAATATCGATGTGATTAGGCGGTTGCCAGACCCGTTGGCGTTTTTAAGGGAAAAAATTGCATCTTTTTGGGTGGATCCTGTGACAATAGCTGTAACAGGTGGTGTTATAAAGGCTCAATACCGTCTGCAACGAATGCTGCCTTTTGGGCAGCAGCATTTTTGCCCATGAGCAAACCATATACAGCAGATAATCTGTGCCAACTCGTTTACCAAGATCGAATTTGGCGGATTAAAGAGCTTTCGGATCTGCGAGCTCTTGTTGAGCGAGCTGATAAGCTTAGCCAGAGAGTCTTGTTGCGTGCTCTGGTTGGCTTGTGTTATGCGCATTGGGAGGGGTATGTTAAGCGTGTGGCGAAACTATATTTGGAGCATGTTTCCTTGCGGAAGTATAAATATAACGTCTTAAATAGACAGTTCCTGCGGAATCATTTTCTGCCTCGTCTTGATGCTTTGTCGCATGCCAAAGTCGGATTGGAGGAGAAATGTGAATTAATTGATAAAATACTTGATGGTTGCGAGAATGAGTTTCGTCGAGTTAATGAGGATTTGGTATATACTGAAAATCTCAAAAGCTCGGTAATATTGGAGATATGCAAAGTTTGTGGTTTTGATTCTTCGTATTATTTGGCTCAGGCTGAGTTTATTGATATATTTCTTCTAAAAAGAAGAAATTCTATTGCGCATGGAGAGGATACTCTTGTGGCCGTTGAGGATATGCCAAAATTGATTGATGATACGATGAGCCTTATGCGTGTGTTTGGCGATTCCGTTGAGAATGCAGCTATCCAAAAAACCTATTTGATGACTTAATTTGTAGCTATCCGATTGCTGCGAAGGTTTTGTGAGGTTGCTTATGGCGTGCTATGATTTTGCGCGCAAGTCATTGATTCCATTAAAGAATTTCATAGTTTCTACTTTCGCAAAAGCACCTGTAAGCGCTTGTCGCGCAAGGGAATTTCCCCAAGTTCATAACCCGCTCTAGGTTGCTTTTGGGCAACGGCTCGCCATATCGCCTGAGGAATTCGATATGGCCTGCGAATAAATTGCCGCTCATCAATGCGCCTGTACTGCTCGAAGCCGGTTCCCATGCGACGGCGGCATTTCTCTTGATCACCGTCCTTGAAGCAATAGCCAAGGTTCACATTGGGTTATTTCTGCGGTCGGCCGAGCCGATGGTGCGTCGCTAGCGGCAACCACCTGGAGTGAAGCTAGTCAAGTTCAGGGTTCCATTGACGTTCCGAGGGTGCATCACCACGGTGGCACAAATTGCTGCCCCCGTTCTTCCACGCAGGTCATATAGCTTCTCTCGTTCGGCATAGTCGTCGAGGAGTATGTTGACGTGGACAGGTTCGACGCCGAGCTCGCAATAGCCGTCGGGCCGCAAGCGCGCACAAAGCCCATCGGTGCCGAGGCCAATCGCATTGATCATTGCAGAGACTCGAAATGGCTTGAACATCTCCATGCCTATTACCGTCATCTTTTTTAGCTTTGCAATACTTACGATTTCATCGCCAGACGACACAGGCGTTGTTTCAATGTTTGGTTGCTGCGCCGGATAACTGTTACATCGAACCCATCGACGTTCACTGCCATCGATGACTGCTGGACCCCAGCACCATCCCTTATCACGGGCTTCTTCTACCTTGGCTCCGAACTTACTGCAGTCTTCCTCTCGAGATGGCGATGCTCGGTCTGAACATTTTTTGGCCCATGCGTGAACTTCTTGAAAGAGAACGGCTGTAGCGGGTGTCTGACGCTGTTCCATGGTTTTGTCGTCGGCACACCGCATCCAATGTTTGTCGGCATTGATTGCCGCACCTTGTGGCCCCCAGCACCAACCACGCTGCTCTGCTTCTTGAGCTCTGGCTTCACGCTTATCACAAGCCAGCTGTGTCTTTGGGTCATCCCCGCTGCCACCTCTGCACTGACTGTTCAATGCGTCGATCTCCTTGAGTAGCACTTCAATGGGCTGCTGTCCTGCATTCGCGGGCTTTTCTGCAGAAGTGTTCTGGGTGCACCCTACTGAGAGGGCTGCGACCAAAGCGACCGTGTACTTCATCATGGATGTCTGCATGTCTTGTGACGGTTGTTGAGGCTGCATGTAAGTATATGTGGAAGATCATCCGTGGTGTGATTAACAACAGAGCAAGACGATGCCGGCATGCCTGTCGCATCGCCTCAGTACGCCGATCACCCCGCGCTGCTTGCGCTGGGTGCGGCCATCAGGCAAGCACGTCTGGAGAAGAAGGTTTCGCAGGAAGAGCTGGCGCATCGAAGCGCGATCGACAGGTCGTACTTGTCCAGCATTGAGCGGGGGCAGCAGAACCCGGGGGTCGCCTCGTTGCTGCGGGTTGCCGATGCCTTGGAGATGTCAGCGTCGGAGTTGCTTCGTCGTGCTCAGCTATAACAAGACCACCGCATCGCCTGTAAGGTAATCAAGCAAGCAGCAACGTAGATGCTCTAACCGTCCTGCTTCATGCCAAAAACAGGTGTCGTGACGAGACACTGGGGGCATGATTAAACCTGCCCATATCATCGAACTTCAATCCGCCGTGCAGGCCGCCAGTGATCGCCTTGCCGACGCGCTGCTCGATGGCTCCGATACGACCGAGGCGCGCGCCGCGCTGGATCAGGCGCGCGATGCACTCGCTAAGCACCAGGATGCTCAGCAAGCTGCAGAACAGGAGCGCCAAGCCGCTGAATCCGAAGCGTTCGAGATCGAGGTCACGGAAGCCGAGGCCGTCGCAACCCGGGTGGCCTTGAAGGTGGTCACCGATGTCGTTGAGCAAGCGCCATTGCCGGAGGGTGTTGTGGTGCCCGAGCCTGCAGGCTATGCCGCAGTAGCGCGTGCTGCCGCTGAGATGGCGCGAATTCAGGCGATGCTCGACCGGGGTGCTCCGTTGCGCCAGAAGGCTGGTGACGAAGTGGCGGCACGGGCTGCACGGTCGCTTGGCTGAGTTCTGGTGTCCCACGGAGGGGCTGCGCAAGATCGCGTAAGCGAACGCGGTACTGGCTGACCAAGTTTTTTCGTGGGCAAGGCATTCCAGATGCCAAGTTTCAACACGTGGTCGATGACCTGTATGACGGCATAGTCGCGGCCAATAAAAAGAACCCTCGTCCCGCTCCACCCAAGGCCTGAGGCGGGTTTGCTGGCGCCTCCGGGCGCTGGCCTTTTTCTTTCTGGAGCGCCACCATGGCAACCCAAAAAAACTTCAACGCCTTGCTCAAGGAACTCAACGAGCTTGACGAAGTGCCCCGTCAGCGGCTGCTGGTGAAGGCGAACGTCCTGCGCGAGGAGCGTAGCGCCGCGCGGCCACCAGCCGCGTCGAACCAGGCGCTCGGCTTGCTGTTGAAGTCGGCAATCAACGATGCGGTGGCGTCTGGCCGGCTGAGTGGCACCGCAGCGATAGCTGGTATGAAGGCCTTGGGGCTGGAGGGCTGAGCATGGCATGCCGCACTTTTGGGCAGGCTCTCGATGAGGCGAACAAGCTGGACGCAGAATGGCAGACCGATCATCGCGGCAAAGCGGTGATTTGCCAGATGCTGGCGCATATCTCCTCCAAACGAACGCGCACCCTCGCCAAGTCCACCACAGCCAGCAAGGCCACGCGGCCGGACAGCGGCCCGCAGGCGCCGCGATCGGCGGGCGGGCAAGGGGTAGGCAAGATGGCACCTGCGCGGCCCCTGGTGAAGTCTCGGGTCGCAGCAGCGCCCAAGAAGCCCCAGCGCGCCTGGACGGCGGCGCAAGTCGTGGCGGCGCTCGATGATGGCGTTGCGCGTGGGAGCATCAGTGGCACGGCGGCTGTCGCGGCTATGCATGCGTTCGAGGGGAAGCGCTAAAGCCGCTGTCCTACCGGGGTGTCGTAGCGCTATTTCTGTGATTCGCTAGGATGAGATCCTAATGATTGAACGACCAGCCTATCGCACGCTCGACATCGCGCCTGGCCTCAGGTTCTTCGACTGCGCGCCGCTGATGGCAGTCCTGTCGACGCAAGCCTGCGGCCAGCGCTGGGCTACGGCGGCACTTGGCGCCACATGCCATGAGTGCCAGTTAGGGCGCCTGCATCATGCAAATTTACACCCAGGGCAGGCCCAGCGTAGGCTGCCAGCATCGCGCTCTGGCCAATGCGCGCGTTGCGGTCGAGCCGATTTGCGGCTCATAGTGAGCACTACCTTATGCGTGAGTTGTGCAGCGAGAGAGGCTGAATGGCGCAAAGGTCGCAATGCCAAAAGCAAGCCGCCGGCCACCTATCGACCGCTGCACAGCGCCACGGTTGCCATCCAGCACTCAGATGGCAGCGTTGAATGTCGCTATCTGGAAGTTGCTGACGCCGCCGAATCCTTGGCCTGCGTTGCGCGTGCCCTGCCTGCAGGATCAAAGTTCATCGACACGCCACGGCCTGGGCCTGTAGTTTGGAATCCTGCGGTAGGCGAATTTGAGTACCAGTGCAGCGAGTGCAGCGAGGTGGGGTTGGTTTTGGAGCGCATTCGCGACAGTGGCATTCTGGAATACCACTGCTGGGCGCACCAGGGTGACCCACACGGCGCGGGATGGCGCCTGGCGAAGGTGGGGCGGCCGATTCTCAAGATGGGCGTGGACGCGATGGCCGCCGTGTTGAACGGCGATCCAGAACTCAATGGCGAGGCTCCGTGCTCATGGACACCGACAGTGCATCCATGCATCTGTGGGGCGGGCCAAATAGAAGCGCAATTGCTTGCAGCAGGCCTTGCAGCAGGCGGGCGCTGGAGCACGCGGTGCCTGGCATGTGGCAGCGTCGGTGAAGCGTGAGTCGCCAGGGATGTGCTGACCGCCTGGCGCGGGCTTTAAGAAATCGTCTTGCATCCGCCCTTACATACCCTGCCAAAAGAAAAACCCCGCTATCGTTTAAATAGCGGGGTTTCCTTTACTGACTTGGTGCCGGAGAGATGAATCGAACACCCGACCTTCTCATTACGAATGAGCTGCTCTACCGACTGAGCTACACCGGCGAAGACTCAAATTATATACCGGAATGGTAGCTGGTCACGCGCTCGACCTCGTTTTTCGAGCCCAGGATCACGCTCACGCGCTCGTGCAGCTGCGTGGGCTGGATGTCGAGGATGCGCTGCTTGCCGTTCGTGGCCGCGCCGCCGGCCTGCTCGACGAGCCAGCCCATGGGGTTGGCCTCGTACATCAGGCGCAGCTTGCCGGGCTTGTGGGGCTCGCGCTTGTCCCAGGGGTACATGAAGATGCCGCCGCGCGTCATGATGCGGTGCACGTCGGCCACCATGCTGGCGATCCAGCGCATGTTGAAGTCCTTGCCGCGCGGGCCTTCGGTGCCGGCCAGGCATTCGTCGATGTAGCGCTTCACGGGCTCGTCCCAGTGGCGCATGTTGCTCATGTTGATCGCGAATTCCTTGGTGTCCTCGGGGATGCGCACGTTCTCCTGGATGAGCACGAACGAACCCTGCTCGCGGTCCAGCGTGAACATGGCCACGCCGTCGCCCACGGTGAGCACCAGCGTGGTCTGCGGGCCGTAGATGCAGTAGCCCGCGGCGACCTGCTTGGTGCCGGGCTGCAGGAAGTCGTCCTCGGTCACGCCGGGGTGGCCTTCGGGCTTCTTGAGCACGCTGAAGATGGTGCCGATGCTCACGTTCACGTCGATGTTGGACGAGCCGTCGAGCGGATCGAACAGCAGCAGGTATTCGCCCTGCGGGTAGCGGTTGGGCACGAGGTAGATGCCGTCCATCTCCTCGCTGGCCATGGCCGCGAGGTGGCCGCCCCATTCGTTGGCCTCGATGAGCACTTCGTTGGCGATGATGTCGAGCTTCTTCTGCACCTCGCCCTGCACGTTCTCGCTGCCCGCCGTGCCGAGCACGCCGCCGAGCGCGCCCTTGTTGACGGACTGGCTGATGCTCTTGCAGGCGCGGGCCACGACTTCGAGCAGCAGGCGCAGCTGGGAGGGGATGAGGCCATCGACGCGCTGCTGCTCGACGAGGTAGCGGGTGAGACTGATGCTTTTTGCCATGTCGTTCCTTGTTTAGTCGGCCAGCGCGCGCGTGACGACTTCGCGCACGTCGTTGGAGAGGTCGGCCTTGGCGGCCACGCGGGCGATGGCCTCGCGCGCTGCCGTGCGGTAGGGCTCGGCGAGCTTCTTCCAGCGGTCGAGCGCGCGCGCCAGGCGTGCGGCCACCTGCGGGTTGATCGCGTCGAGCTCGAGCACGCGCTCGCTCCAGAACACGTAGCCCGCCGCGTCGGCGCGGTGGAAGGCTCCGGGGTTGGCGTTGCAGTAGCTGAAGATCACGCTGCGCGCGCGGTTGGGGTTCTTGAGGGTGAAGTCCGGGTGCTGCATAAGCTGGCGCACGGCGGGCAGCACGTTGCCGCCGCGGTCGCTCGCGCCCGCCTGCAGCGCGAACCACTTGTCGAGCACCAGGGCCTCGTCCTTGAACAGCTGGTGGAAACGGGCGAGCGCCGGCTGCGCCAGCGCATGGCCGCTGCCGACCAGCGCGCCCAGCGCGTTGAAGCGGTCGGTCATGTTGCCCGCGTCCTTGAAGCGCTGGTAGGTCTTGCCGGGCCACACGGTGTCGCCCGTGTGGCGCGCGGCCAGGCACAGCATCGAGAGGGCCAGACCCGCGAGCGCGCGGCGGCCGCTGGAGGCCGAATCGGGCCGGTAGCCGCCGCAGTTCTGGTGCTGTTCCCAGGCCCACTGCCAGTCATGTTCCAGCGCCAGCGCGAGCTGCTCGCGCATGGCTTCGCGCACGGCGTGCACGCGCTGCGGATCGACCACGTCGAGCTGCTCGGCGATGTAGGTCTCGGAGGGCAGGGTGAGCACCAGCTCCTTGAACGCGGCGTCGAGCGTGGGGTGGCGCAGCACGTCGCGCATGGCCTGCACGAAGGCGGGGGGCAAGAGGTTTTGGCCTGTAGTGCCCGCCAGGTCTGCGCTGTCAGCTATCGCGTTGATAGCAATGCGCAGGGCCAGGCGTTGGCCCGCCTCCCAGCGGTTGAAGGCGTCGGTGTCGTGGGCGAGCAGGGTGAGCAGGGCCTCGTCGCTGTAGTCGTGCTCCAGCACCACGGGGGCGCTGAAGTTGCGCAGCAGCGAGGGCACAGGTGCCACGTCCACGTTGTCGAAGCTGACCGTCTGCGTGGCATCGCTCAGCACCACGGTGCGCGCCGTGCCGGGGAGGGCCTCGCCGCTGGCGGCCAGCAGGCCCAGCGTGACGGGGATGACGAAGGGCAGCTTCTCGGCCTGGCCCGGCGTGGGCGGGCAGCTCTGCGACAGCGTGAGCGTGTAGCTGCGCGCGGCGGCGTCGTACTGGCCGCTGGCCTGCACGCGCGGCGTGCCGGCCTGGCTGTACCAGCGCTTGAACTGGGGCAGCAGGCGCGCGAGGTCGCTGTCCGGGTTGGCGTCGGCTATGGCTTGGGCGAAGTCGTCGCAGGTCACGGCCTGGCCGTCGTGGCGCTCGAAATAGAGCTTCATACCCCGGGCAAAGCCGTCGCGGTTGACCAGCGTCTGCATCATGCGAACGACTTCCGCACCCTTCTCGTAGATCGTGACGGTGTAGAAGTTGTTGATCTCGATGTAGCTGTCGGGCCGCACGGGGTGGGCCATGGGGCCCGCGTCCTCGGGGAACTGGGCGGTGCGCAGCACGCGCACGTCCTCGATGCGCTTGACGGCGCGCGCCGAGGGCGAGCCCGCCAGGTCCTGGCTGAACTCCTGGTCGCGGAAGACCGTGAGGCCCTCCTTGAGCGAGAGCTGGAACCAGTCGCGGCAGGTGACGCGGTTGCCCGTCCAGTTGTGGAAATACTCGTGGCCCACCACGCTTTCGATGTTGGCGTAGTCCACGTCGGTGGCGGTGGACTGGCTCGCCAGCACGTACTTGGTGTTGAAGATGTTGAGGCCCTTGTTCTCCATCGCACCCATGTTGAAGTCGCTGGTGGCGACGATCATGAAGCGCTCCAGGTCGAGCGAGAGGCCGAAGCGCGCCTCGTCCCAGGCCACGCTGGCCATGAGCGAGTTCATGGCGTGCTCGGTCTTCTCCAGGTCGCCGGGGCGCACGTAGACCTGCAGCAGGTGGTCGCGGCCGCTGCGCGCGCGGATGCGCTGCTCGCGCGCCACGAGCTTGCCCGCCACGAGCGCGAACAGGTAGCAGGGCTTCTTGTGCGGATCGACCCATTGGGCGAAGTGGCGGCCCTCGGGGAGGTCACCTTGTTCGACCAGGTTGCCGTTGGAGAGCAGCACCGGATAGTCGGCGCGGCTTGCGCGCAGCGTGACGGTGTAGCTCGCCATCACGTCGGGCCGGTCCAGGAAGTAGGTGATGCGGCGAAAGCCTTCTGCCTCGCACTGCGTGAAGAACGTGCCCTGGCTCACGTACAGGCCCATGAGCTGGGTGTTCTTGGCGGGCGCGCAGGTGGTGAAGATCTCGAGCTCGAAGGGCTCGGCGCCCTCGGGCAGGTTCTCCAGCACGAGCTGGCCGCCTTCCATCTTGAACGACGTGCCGCCGCCGTTGACCATCACGCGCGCCAGGTTCAGCTCCTCGCCATCCAGGCGCAGCGGCTGGGCCGCCACGTCGGGGTTGCGGCGCAGGCGCATCTTGTTGAGCACGCGGGTCTTGGCGGGGTCCAGGTCGAACGTGAGGTCCACCGTGTCGATCCAGAACGCCGGGGGGGCGTAGTCGGCGCGGTGGATGGCCGTGGCTTGTCCTTCACGCATGGTGCGAAACCTCCGGGTGGGTGAATGTAGAAGTCATAAAGCTCATTGGATGATGTTCAGGACGGCGCGGGTCAGGCGCTGGAAACTGGGGGAGTGCTGCGCCAGATGCTGCAGGTTGAGTTGGGCCGTTATTTTTGCCTGGTGCGTCGTCGGTTTGTAGGCCATTCCCTTGGGCTGTGCGCTGGAGAGCCAGCCCTTGGCATCTCTCACACTTTCGGGGTTGGCGGGGAAGAGCGTTCCGGGGGCAATGGCTGGGAGCGCCGATTGCGTGGTGAGGCTGTCGCAAAGAAACAAGGACTCGAACTCCTTGACGATGAAGCACGCATCGAACGGGTAGCCGGGGCGAATTTCCTGGGCCAGGTCGCGCAAGGCCTGTTCTTCCGCTTGCACGTCGATGCACCATTCGCAATCGAAATCCAGCACGCAAAGCACGGCGGCATTTTCCAGGATTGCCGTTTCGAAGAAGCGGCGGAAATTCGCCTTCACCTTCGGCAATTCGCCGCGCCGCTGGGGCTTCAAGACCTGAACCTCGTAGCGGCCATGGTGCTCCAGGATTTTGCGCAAGAGCACGGGCACCGCGCGCTCGTCACCTTCCCCCTCCACGATGGCCAGCAAGCGTTGGCGCATCGTCATGGCGCGGCTTCCGGTTGCAAGCCTTCGGCCGCCATGAATTCACCCAGGGTCATGAGCCCACGCTGCACGGCTTCGCGCTGCGATGCCTTGATGGGGGCGATATGGGTCATGCCATCGTGCATGGAGACGATGCGAATGTTCTCCGGTGCGAAATGCTCGATCAATTGCGGGCTGTGCGTGGTGACGATGATCTGGGTCAGCTCCGATACCTCCTGGAATGCCTCTGCAAGCATCGACAGAACGGCGGGGTGTACCGTCTGTTCCGGCTCTTCGATCACGATCAGCGAGGGGGCGGGCGATTGGTAGAGCGACAGCAAGATACCGAAGATGCGCAACGTGCCATCAGACAACTGGACTGGATCGAATTGCCAGGTGTTTTTCGCGGTGGCGCCGAAACGGAAGCTGGGTACGAGATAGCTGCCTGCTGCGGCAACCGATACGTCCCGGAAGTCGGGCTGCACCACGCGCATCATTTCGTAGACGCGCTCCAGCATCTGCCTGCCCTTGGCCGTGCGCTTGGCGGCTCGGATGACGGATGCCCAGTTGCTGCCGTCCTCGCGCAACTCTGCCTCGGAGTCCGGGGCGGTGAGCTGCCGGAGCGTGTTGGGGTAGAGCGCGGAGAATTTCCAACTGCTGATGTACCCCTCCAGCGGCTCGGCAAGGCCGTGGAACGCATAGTCGCCTACCAGAGCACCCAACGCCAGGCGGTCATGTTCGTCCAGGGTATAGGCTCTGCTGCCATCCCTTTGGAGAACCTTGCCGACCTTGTCTCGGGTAAAGCCTGAATTGATGAGCGCTGTTTCTTCCGTGCCTGGTTCATCTTCGCTGGGGAAGGTTTCTGCTCGATAGCACGATGCATCTTCACGTTCAACGCGGTAGTTGCCGCCCGAGGTGCTGCCGATCTCCAGTGAGTAGCTGACAGGCAGGGCCTGGCCGTCATCCAGCGATTGCAAGGCCTCTATGCCGAGCCCCAGGTTGTAAGGGCGGCCTGATGAGTTCTGCCGAACACGAGCAATGCCGCCACGCGCCACGATGGCGTGGTCCAGCCCATCGCGGGCGGCATCGCGCAGGAAGCGCAACGCATCCACGAAATTGCTCTTGCCCGTGGCATTGGGGCCCACCAGCACCGTGACGCGGGGATCCAGGGCCACGCTGACGTCCGCCACACTGCGGTAATGCCGGATGTGTGTGTTGGTGAGTCGCATGGCTTCCCTTTCAGACGCCCTGCTTGAGGGAGGCTTCGATGAATACGTCGAGGTCGCCGTCCAGCACCTTCTGCGTGGCGGAGACTTCGACGTTGGTGCGCAGGTCCTTGATGCGGCTGTTGTCCAGCACGTACGAGCGGATCTGGTGGCCCCAGCCCACATCGGTCTTGGTGTCTTCGAGCTTTTGCTGCTCTTCCATGCGCTTGCGCATCTCGAAGTCGTACAGGCGGCTGCGCAGGCGCTGCCACGCCACGTCGCGGTTGGAATGTTGGCTCCGGCCATCCTGGCACTGCACCACGATGCCCGTGGGGATGTGCGTGAGGCGCACGGCCGAGTCGGTCTTGTTGATGTGCTGGCCGCCCGCGCCCGATGCGCGGTAGGTGTCGGTGCGCACGTCGGCGGGGTTGATGTTGATCTCGATGGAGTCGTCGATCTCGGGGTACACGAAGATGGACGCGAACGAGGTGTGGCGCCCGCCCGAGCTGTCGAACGGGCTCTTGCGCACCAGGCGGTGCACGCCGGTCTCGGTACGCAGCAGGCCGTAGGCGTATTCGCCCTCGATCTTGATCGTGGCGCTCTTGATGCCCGCCACGTCGCCCGCGGTCTCGTCTTCCACCGTGGTCTTGAAGCCCTTGCGCTCGGCGTACTTGAGGTACTGGCGCAGCAGCATGCTGGCCCAGTCGCAGGCCTCGGTGCCGCCTGCGCCGGCCTGGATGTCCACGAAGCAGTTGAGCGGGTCGGCCTCGTTGCTGAACATGCGGCGGAATTCCAGCTCTTCGATCAGCGGGCGCAGCTTGGCGGTCTCGGCCTCGATGGTGGTCAGGCCCGCTTCGTCGCCTTCTTCCTTGCTCATCTCATAGAGCTCGGTGTTGTCGGCCAGCTCGGTGGTGAGCTTTTGCAGCGTGAGCACCACCGCGTCGAGCGACTTCTTTTCCTTGCCCAGCTCCTGGGCCTTCTTGGGGTCGTTCCAGACGCCGGGGTCTTCGAGCGAGGCGTTTACCGTGCGCAGGCGTTCGTACTTGGCATCGTAGTCAAAGATACCTCCGTAGCTCTTGCGTGCGCTGGGCCAGATCGTCGAGGGTGGTGCCGATGAGGTTGATGTGTTCTGCGTCCATGGTGTTCTCGTGATGTGTGGTTGGAAGTAACCCACGATTTTCTCATGGCGCAAAGGCGGCCCCGGCGCGCGCGGCCCCGGGTGCCTTCGGGGGGATGGGGTGCTCTTTTTTCAGTAGCTGCTTGCGCTTTCCTGGCGGGCGCTTGCGGCCGATTTGACTGCAATCCTGCGCCACCCCAGCAGGCCCAGCAGCGCCGTCAGCAGCAGCCAGCCCCATTCGCCCAGCGTGGGAATGGCCTGCGCGCCGGCGGGTGCGGCGGCCATCAGCGCGGCGAAGGGGTCGGCGATCACGCCGGGGTGCAGCGGGTCCTGGTCGTTGTCGCCTTCGCCGTCGTCGGTCACGGTGTAGTGGACCGTGTCGTTGTTCACCGACAGCGTGGCGGGGGTGAACCAGCCGGTCTGCCCGCCGTGCGGGCCGTACTTTTGCGGCGCCAGGCCCGCCAGGCTGCCCGCGGGGTAGTCGATCTGCACGTCCAGCGTGGCACCCGGGCAGCCCGCGGCGGTGAAGCGCAGCACGCCCAGCGGGGCGGTGGTGTTGGCGGGCAGGTTGTCGGCGGGGGTGGCAGGGGCCAGCGCCAGGCTGGCGAGCGTGCAGCCCGCCGGGCCGGTGATGTGCACCGCGGCCGTGCCGCCCGTGACGGGGAAGGCGGCGTCGTCCACCTGGTGCGCCAGCGCATTGGACGTGGCGGCGGTGTTGTCCGCATCGCCCGCATAGCTGGCGGTGATGGTGTGCGCGCCCGCCGTCAACTGGGCGGTGCAGGCGGTGGCGGGCAGGGTGGCGGTGCACAGCGGCGCGCCGTCGGCCTCGAAGGCGATGGCGCCCGTGGGGTTGGCCGCACCGGTGAGCGTGGCGGTGAAGGTCACGCCTTGCCCCAGCACGCTGGGCGATGCGCTGGCCGAGAGCGCCAGCGTGGGCTGGGCCACCCAGCGCATGACGGTGGCTTTGCTGCTGCTGCTCCCATCCTGGTAGACCACGTAGGGCGTGCCGCCTGGGCTGAAGGCCAGCGAGGTGTAACTCACCCCGCCTGCCGAGAACCCCGGCGCGCCCAGCGGCTGCCAGGCCGTGCCGTTGAAGCGCATGACCGTGGCTTTGTAATTGCTGCCTTTGTCCTGGTACACCACGTGGGGGGCGCCGTCGGGGGCCACGGCCAGTGCAATGAACGCCACCTGGTCTGCCGAGAACCCCTGCGCGCCCGCCCATGACCAGCCGTTGTGCATGTACTCGTAGATCACGGTGGCCTTGTTGCCGTTGCTCATGTCCTGGTAGGCCACGTAGGGCACGCCTTCCGGCCTGGAGCTCTGTCGGCCGAAGGCCAGCGAGATGGCGCCTGCGGTTCCCGGTGTGAAACCGAAGATGCCCGCCGACTGCCAGGCCATGCCGTCGAAGCGCATGGTTGCGGGCCTGCCGACGTTGGTTTCGTCCCGGTACGCCACATAGGGCTTGCCGTCCTGGCTGAAGGCCAGCGAGAGGAACGACACTTGGCCTGGCGAGAACCCCGGCGTGCCCACAGCCTGCCAGGCCGTGCCGTTGAAGCGCATGACCGTGGCCTTATTGGAACTGTCCTGGTAGGCCACGTGGGGCGCGCCGTCCGGGCCGAAGGCCAGCGAAACGTTCGACCCGGTGTGCCCTATGGCCCCCACGGATTCCCAGGCCGAGGTGGCGGCGTTGAAGCGCATCACCGTAATGCTGTTGCTGTGGCTCGTCTCCGGATACGCCACGTAGGGCACACCGTCCGGGCTGAAGGCCAGCGGTGAGACGGACGTTGCGGCGCCCGAGAACCCTGGCGTGCCCACCGCCTCCCAGGCCGAGGCGGCGGCGTTGAAGCGCGCCACCGTGACCTTTGCGCTGCTGTTCATGTCCCGGTACGCCACATAGGGGGCGCCGTCGGGGCCGAAGGCCAGCGAGGTGTACTGCGCCTGGCCCGCCGAGAACCCCGGCGTGCCCACGGCCAGCCATGCGGGCGCGGCCTGCGCCGTGGGGGCGGCGAGCAGCAGGGCGCCCAGCAGGGCCGGCAGCGCATACCGCAGGAATTGAAGGTGTTTCTTGCCTTCAGGCCATACGGGGTGGGCGCGAGCAGCTCTCATTTTTGACGTCACTTGTTACCAACGGTAGATAGTGACGAGTCTGTCCATCCACAGGCGCCTTGGGTATCCCTGAAATTGGGTAATTTGCACAGGGGCGGGGGCCGAATTACCCAATTTCAGGGATACGCGGGCGCGGCGGCCTCGCCTACGATCACGCTTTCGTTTTTTCTTCGATGCCATGCCCACCTGTGCCCCGGAATCCGCTCTGCCCGCCCCCGTGCTGGTGGTGGAGGACGAGCCGCTGCTGCAGCAGCGCCTGCGTGGCGTGCTGATGGCGCTGGGCTACACGCAGGAGGCACTGCTGTTCGCCGCCACGCTGGGCGAGGCGCGTGCGTGCCTGGCGGCGCAGCCGGTGGCGCTGGCGCTGGTGGACCTGCGCCTGCCCGATGGCGACGGGCGCGGGCTGATCGAGCAACTGCGCGCGGACGATCCGGGGCTCGGCATCCTCGTCGTGTCGGCCTGGAGTTCGGAGGACGCGATTCTCGGCGCGCTGCGCGCCGGCGCCACGGGCTACGTGCTCAAGGAGCGCGACGACATGGAGGTGATGTTCTCCATCCGCAGCGTGCTGCGCGGCGGCGCCCCCATCGACCCGTTCATCGCGCGGCGCATCCTGGAGCTGCTGCCCGCGCCCCCGCGCTCGCCGGGCGCGGCCCCGGCGCCCGAGGGCACGCTGAGCGAGCGCGAGGGCGAGATCCTGCGGCTGGTGGCCGACGGCCTGTCGAACCGCGAGATCGCCGAGCAGCTCTTCCTCTCGCGCTACACGGTGGAGAGCCACGTCAAGCGCGTGTACCGCAAGCTGGCCGTGTCCTCGCGCGTGGGCGCGGTGCGCGAGGCGCGCTCGCGCGGGTGGTTGGGATGACCTTGTGGATGGTCGTGCGGCGATTGTTGGCCTGGTTCGCCGTCCTGGTGTTCTGCCTGTCCGCGCAAGCCCAGGACGGCGGCTGCGCCCCGCGCATCCTGGCCGTGCAGGCCGCGCGCTCGGTGGATGGAGCGCGGCTCGCGCAGGGCTTTGAGGACGTGGCGCTGCCCGATGTGTGGACGGCCCGCTGGCCCCGCTACGACGGATCGGTCTGGTACCGCATCGACTGGGAGCGCGGCTGCGCCGCGGAACCCGCCGGGCTCGCCGGATTGGCGCTGGGCTTGGACGGCATCGTCAACGCGGGCGAGGTGTTCATCAACGATGACCTGCTGTGGCGCGACGCATCGCTCGCTGAGCCGCTCTCGCGCAGCTGGAACGTGCCGCGCTGGTGGCTGCTGCCCGCGTCCACACTGCGCGCGGGCACCAACACCGTGTGGGTGCGCGTGGTGGGCGTGGCCGCCCTGTCGCCGGGCCTGGGCGCGCTGCGCGTGGGCGATGCGGCCAGCGTGGCCCGCGCGCAGGGCCAGGCCCAGTGGCGGCAGCGCACGGTGTACTTCGTCAACGCCGTGCTCGCGGGCATGGCGGCCGCGCTGTTCCTGCTGGTGTGGGGCCTGCGGCGGGAGAGCACCTACGGCTGGTTCGCGCTCATGTCGCTGTGCTGGCTGGCCTACCTGAGCACCTACCTGGCCGACACGCCCTGGCCCTTCGCCGATTCGCTGGCCCGCGCGCGCGCCAGCCTGGTGGCGCTGATCGGCTACGTGCTCTGTGCCTGCCTGTTCACCTTCCGCTTCGGCGCGCAGCGCCTGCCATGGGCCGAGCGCGCGCTGTGGCTGCTCGCGGCTGCGGGCGCGGCGGCGGCCTGGCTGGCGCCGCAGCACGCGGCGGCGGCCTGGTTCTCCGCGCTGTGGCAGGGCGCCATGGCGGTGTTCCTGCTCAACGGGCTGCAGTTCCAGTGGCATGCGTGGCGGCCCGGGCGGCAGGCCGCGCAGCGGCTGCTGGCCCTGTGCTGGCTGGCGCTCGTGGCCGTGGCGCTGTTTGCGCTGGACCTGGTGCCGGACGTGTGGCAGGTGGCGCGCAGTTGGGCGGCGCTCAGCGGCATCGTCACCATCGCGCTGGTCATGCTGTTGCTGGGCGGCCAGCTGGCGCAGCAGATGCGCAGCGCCGAACGCTTCCAGCGCGCGCTGGAGGCGCGCGTGGCCGAGGCGCGCGCCGAGCTCGCCCAGGCCTCGGCGCGCGAGCACACCCAGGCGCTGCAGAACGCCAAGCTGCAGGAGCGCATGCAGATCGCGCACGACCTGCACGACGGCCTGGGCGCCAGCCTGGTGCGCGGCATGGCCCTGCTGGAGCAGGCCCCCGGCCCGCTGCCCGGCGAGCGCGTGCTCTCGCTGCTCAAGACCCTGCGCGACGACCTGCGCCAGGTGATCGACCACGGATCGAGCGCGGGCGCCGAAGTGCCCGAGACCCCCGTGCAATGGGCCGCGCCGCTGCGCCACCGCTTCACCCTCATCCTGGACGAAATGGGCGTGGCCACCGAATGGCACATCGCCCCGGTGTGGCAGGTCCGGCCCAGCGCGCTGCAGTGCCTGCTGCTCACGCGGCTGGCGGAGGAGGCGCTGTCCAACGTCCTCAAGCACAGCCAGGCCCGCCGCGTGCGCGTGGAATGCGGGCAGCCGGTGCCCGGCGTGTTCGCGGTGCGCATCGAGGACGACGGCCGGGGTTTCGACGTGGAGGCCGTGCGCCGCGCGGGCCTGTCGGTGGGCATGCGCAGCATGGCCGCGCGGGCCGAGCGCATGGGCGCCACGCTCAAGGTGGAGTCCGGCGCCGGGGGAACGGTGGTGAGCGTGGTTCTGCTACTGGATCAATAGCTGCTTGCGCCCGCTGGGCGGGCGCTGCAGGCCTATTTCATTCAAAAACTCATTCGGAGACGAAGTGCTCGATCAGCGCCGCCACCGCCTGCGGCTGGTCGTGGTGCAGCATGTGCCCGGCGTCCTGCACCACGGCCGTGCGGCAGTGGCGCAGATGGGTCAGGCGTTCGTGGTACTGGGCCAGGGTGTAGGCCTCCTTCCACCAGCGGCCCAGGCTGTCGTCGCTGGCCTCCACCGCGAGCACGGGGGCGGTGATGGCGGCATACAGGGCCAGGGCCTCGTCCAGGCGCCAGAGCTGGGCGCTCGTGATCTTGTGGGCGGCGTCGCCCTCGATGGCCCAGCGGCCGTCGGCGCCCTGGCGGGCCCAGTGCCGGGCGAGCCAGGCGGCCTTGTCCGCCGGCAGGCGCGGGTTGGTCTTCATGAGGCGCTGGGCCACGCCTTCGGCGCTGTCGTAGTCCTTGAGCGCCATCTCGCCGCGCTCGAACCGGCGGATCTCGTCCATCCACTGGGCGTAGCGGCCCGGGGCCTGCGCGGGGCGGGTGGCGGGCAGGCCGAAGCCTTCGAGGTTGACCAGGCGGCGGATGCGCGCGGGGCGCGCACCCGCGTAGAACATGGCCACGTTGCCGCCCATGCTGTGGCCCACCAGGTCCACGGGCTGGGTGCCCGCGTAGTGGTCGAGCAACTGGTCGAGGTCGGCCAGGTAATCGGTGAACACGTAGTGGTCGCACGGGGCGGGCAGGGTGGAGCGGCCGAAGCCGCGCCAGTCGGGCGCGATGATCTGGCGCCCGGCGGCGAAGGCGGCGCCGAAGGCATCGACCACGAACTGGTACGAGGCGCCCACGTCCATCCAGCCGTGCACGAGCACGAGCGGCGCGGTGCCTGGCCGGGGTTCGCCCCAGATGCGCACGTGGTAGTCGAGGGTGCGGATGCGGACGGTTTCGGAGCGGCTGGCGCGAAGGGGCTGGTACATGGACATGGCGCCCATTATTCCCGGGGGTTTACCCGACGCCTGTCACGTTTGATGCCGCGCATCAGAAACAATGATTGGCACCCGCCGCGGCCTGGGTCTAGAGTGGGGCGGCATTCCACACATACACAGGAGACAAGCCATGAAGCGCAGCATTCTCGCGGGGGCCCTGGCCGCCGGTCTTTTCGGCATGTTCCAGGCCGCCAGCGCGGGCACCGTGACGGTGCTGACCTCGTTCCCCAAGGAGCTCACCACCGCCTACAAGAAGGCCTTCGAGGCGGCCAACCCCGGCATCAATGTCGAGATCCTGAACAAGAACACCACCGCGTCCGTGGCCTACGTGCGCGAGCTGCCCGAGGGCCAGCGCCCCGACGTGATGTGGGCCAGCGCGCCCGATGCGTTCGAGGTGCTCGCGAGCTTCAACCTGCTGCAGAGCGTGCCCGAGGTGGTGAACAAGAGCGCGCCGGCCAAGATCGGCAACTACCCGCTCAACGACCCCAAGGGCATGTACTACGGCCAGGCGCTGGCGGGCTACGGCATCTCCTGGAACACGCGCTACCTGAAGGCGCACAAGCTGCCCGAGCCCAGGGAATGGAGCGACCTGGTCCGGCCTGAATACTTCGGCCACATCGCGATCTCGTCGCCCTCGCGTTCGGGCACCACGCAGCTCACGGTGGAGACCATCCTGCAGGGCGAGGGCTGGGACAAGGGCTGGAGCCAGCTGCTGCAGATCATGGGCAACGCCGCCGCCGTCACCGACCGCAGCTTCGCCGTGCCCGACGGCGTGAACAACGGCCAGTACGGCATCGGCATCGTGATCGACTTCCTGGCGCTGGCGGGCAAGTATTCGGGTTACCCGGTGGACTTCGTCTACCCCAGCATGACGGCGGTGGTGCCCGCCAACATCGCGCTGATCGCCGGCGCCAAGAACGCCGACGAGGCCAAGAAGTTCATGGCCTACACCATGTCGGTGCCGGGCCAGCAGCTGCTGTTCGAGCCCAAGATCGGGCGCCTGCCCATCCTGCCCTACGGCATGCTCAAGCCCCCGGCGGGCTACCCGGTGCCGCAGGACATCGCCAAGCGCGCCAAGGTGCAGTTCGACTCGCAGCTCTCGGGCGCGCGCTACCCGGTGGTCATCAGCCTGTTCGACCAGATGGTGACCTTCCGCCTGAAGGAGCTGCAGGCGGCGACCAAGGCCATCCACGAGGCGGCGGCCGCGCTCAAGGCCAAGCCCAGCGCCAAGGGCGGCGAGCTGCTGGCGCAGGCGCGCAGCCTGGCCTACACGCCGCTGGTGGGGGCCGAGAACGTGAAGAACCCCGAGTTCCTGGAGCTGTTCCGCAAGAGCCGGCGCGACGTGGCCGTCTCCAAGCAGCTCACCGGCCTGGAGCAGATGTGGGCCGACAAGGCGCGCGCCAACTACGAGCGCGCCCGCGACCTGGCCGAGCAGGC
>Ga0222423_1000089_pt1 | contig 95352 bp, 79 predicted proteins | sample 3A0metagenome_FD_182472 | JGI IMG/M metagenome (GOLD analysis project Ga0222423, IMG submission 182472) | Enriched microbial communities from leaf-cutter ant dump, University of Wisconsin, Madison, United States - 3A0 (version 2) | ecosystem: Environmental > Terrestrial > Nest > Insects nest >...
TTGATGTACTGGTCGAACTCGCGGCGGAACTTGAGCAGCGAGCCCCACAGCGAGACGTGGTCGGGCACGGTGGCGGGCCAGCCCACGGCGCCGAAGAAGATGGCGTCCATGCCCGCGAGCTGCGCCTTCCAGTCATGGGGCATCATCGTGCCGTGGGCCGCGTAGTAGTCGCAGTGCGCCCAGTCGAAGGTATGCAGCTGCAGCGGCAGGCCGAAGCGTCGGGCGGCGGCCTGCACGGCGCGCAGGCCCTCGGGCATGACTTCGCGGCCGATGCCGTCGCCGGCGATCACGGCGATCTTGTGTATGCGTTGCTGCTCCATGGGGGTGTCCTTGTCTGTCGTTCGGTGCAATAGTGGAATGGGCGCTATTTTGGTACGGGTGCGTGCGCTGCGCGATGGCCCGCCAATGTCGCGTACGGACGACAAATGGCGCCGATGGGTTTTTATGTGCAAGAATCAATGTGTATTTGTGTTGCCATTGTGAAAATTCATAACGCACTGATTGGAGCCGGCCTGTGTGCTGCAGCCACTGCGGCGGCGGCGCTGTCGCTTGGGCCGGCGCAGGGCGAGGTGGCGCTCGGCTCGGTCGTGGATCTGCGCTTTGCGGTTGTGCCGGATGCCGGCGAGGACGTGGCGGCCTCGTGCGTCACGGCGCGGGTTGTGGCCGGCGGTGCCGAACTCCCGGGTGCGCAGGTGCGCGTCACTCCGGTGGCGGGGCATTCCATGGTGCGCGTGCAGACCCTCGACCCCGTGGCGGAGCCGATCCTGGACGTGACGCTGGCCGCCGGGTGCCAGGGCCGGATCGTACGCACCTATACCTTCCTGGCGCGGCTGCCGTCTGGCAGGGCGCAATCCAACGGCCAGCCGCACGCCGCCGAATACCCCGCAGCCATTCAGGAGGAACGCCCGCCGGCAGGCGCGGCCGTGCCGGAGGGCCGTACGGGCACGGCGCGGCCTGTGGCCCCCACGCGCGCGGCCAAGGCCAAGCCCAAGCAGGCACTGGTCCCCGCGCGCCAGCGCAAGAGCGAAAGCGCGGAGCAGCCTCAGGCCAGGGCCGATGGCGCCGCGCCGCAGCGCCCGGCGGCGCCCGGGGCTGGCCAGGCGGCGCGCCTGGTCATGGAGCCGCTCGACCTGTCCCTGCCGGAGGCGCCGGCATCCTTGCGCCTCACGCCGGAGTTGTCCGCTACCGCCGATCCGGCCCGCCGCGCCGAGGCTGCGGCCACGTGGCGGGCCTTGAACCAGTCTCCCGCCGACGTGCGGCGGTTTGATGAGCGCCTGGACAAGCTGGAGGCCGACGCACGCACCTGGCGCCAGCAGATCGAGGCCGAGCGCGCCGCCAATGTGCAGTTGCGCGAGCGGCTGGTGCAACTGCAGGCGTCCAGTTTTTCTGCCGGCGTGGTGTACGCATTGCTTGGTTTGCTGCTGCTGGCGCTGGCCGTGGTGCTGTGGCTGCTGCTGCGCAGTCGCAGCGGTGCGCAGGCCGCGTGGCAGCAGGCCGTGCAGCACAGCGGGCCGCCGGCGGACGCGGATGCCGGCCCGGCGGCGGATTTTGCGTCCATGCACGGTCAGGCGTGGGCCGCTTCCACGCAGACCCTGGCCGATGCACCCGCACCGCCGCGGCCGGCGCGAACGCCCGTGCACGTACCGGACGTGCCATCCGAAGCAGCCATCCCCGCGCCTGTCCTGCCGGCGGATCCAGCGCCGCCCGCGCAGCGCATCGTGCACCCCGAGGAATTGCTCGACACGCTGCAGCAGGCCGAGTTCTTCATCTCGGTCGGCGAGCACGAACAGGCCATTGCCGTGCTGCGCCAGCACATCGCCGAGCATGGCGAAACATCGCCCGTGGCTTATCTCGAACTGCTGCGCCTGCTGCACACCCTGGGGCGCGCCCAGGATTTCGCCCAGCTCGGCACCGAGTTCCAGCAGCACTTCAATATCCGCCTGCCCGCATTCGCACGGTTTCACGAGCGGGGCCGGGGCTTGTTTGGCTACCCGCAGGTTCTGGCGGCGATCGAGGCGCAGTGGCCGCTGGACCAGGTCTTGCAGACCCTGCGCGAGAGTGTTTTCCAGAAAGCCAAGCCTCAAGGAATGCGGCCGTTCGAGCCGGCGGCCTTCGAGGATTTGCTGCTGCTGCTGTCGATAGCGCAGACCGTGCCGGCGCAGCAGCGCGGCGCGTCCGGGCCGCGCGCGCGCACCACGCCCCTGGAGCCGTCCGAGGACGAGGGCGCGCCGTCGTTCGATTCGCTGGCCGCCGGGCTGTCGCTGCAGCCGTCCGGCTTCGTTCCGATAGCCGACAAGCCTGTCGTCGAAGCCATGCTCGACGTGGATCTGACCGAGCCGCCGCCCGTTACTGCCAGCCGCCCGCCGGCTGCGGCCCCCGTGCCGGCCCCTCAGTCGGGACAGCCCGTGGGCTTTGGCATGCACAGCGACCGGTTCGAGGCCAGCTTCGAGCTAGAGGAGATGGATCGGCGCAAGGGCAAGCTCTAACGAATTCACGATCTGTCCATGGCCTGCCGCAGCGCAGCGGCGGCGGCCTCGGGGTCGGGGGCGTTGACCAGCGCGCGCACCACGGCGATCGAGCCCACGCCCGTGGCCAGCACCTCGGGGAACTGCTGCAGCCCTATGCCACCAATGGCCACCTGCGGGTAGCCGCGCATCAGCCGCGCGTAGCCGGCCAGCCGCGCCACGCCCTGGGGCACGGTGGCCATTTTCTTCAGCGTGGTCGGAAACACCGCGCCCATGGCGATGTAGCTGGGGCTGGCGGCGTCGGCGCGCAGCATCTCGGCGTAGCCGTGGGTGCTCACGCCCAGGCGCAGGCCGGATGCGCGCAGGCGCTCCAGGTCAGCGGGCGCCAGCGCGTCCAGGTCTTCCTGCCCCAGGTGCGCGCCGTAGGCGCCGGCGGCCATGGCGGCGCGCCAATGGTCGTTGATGAACAGCAGCGCGCCCGTGCCCTGCACGGCGCGCACGGCGGCGTGCACCTCGTGGGTGATGGCGTCGGCGTTGTCGCTCTTGAAGCGCAGCTGCACCGTGGGCACGCCGGCGCGCGCCATGCGGCCCACCCAGGCGGCGTCGGGCAGCACGGCGTACAGGCCCAGGCGCTCGGGGCAGGGGGCGAAGGGCCGCGCGTGCGGGCGCGGCTGCAGGCCGAAGTCGACTGGCTCGCACGGCCACAGCGCCGGGTCGAAATGGCCCAGGCGGCGCGCCTGGGCGTCGAAGGCGCGCGCCAGGCAGTGCGCGTCGTGGGCGATGAAGCCCAGTGCGCTGCACGCCGCCAGCGCCGCGCGGTACACGGCACCGTCCGGCGCGCCCGGCGGCGCTGCGGGTTCGGGCTGGGCGGCAAAGCCGGCGTGGGCCGCGCCGTGGTGCGCGGCGATGGCCTGCGCCATGGCGGCGGGGCTGCTGTGCATGGTGGTGGGTTCGCGCACGGCTGCTCAGGCCTCTTGCGCGTGGTGCCAGAAGGGCGTGCCCAGCACTGGCGTACTGGGCTGGGCGGCTTCTTGCTGCGGCATCGCGCCGGCCAGGTAGGCGGCGCGGCCGGCGGCCACGGCGTCGGCAAAGGCGCCGGCCATGGCCACGGGGTGGGTGGCCTGGGCCACGGCGGTGTTGAGCAGCACGCCGTCGAAGCCCCATTCCATTACCTGGCAGGCGTGCGACGGCAGGCCCAGGCCGGCGTCCACCAGCATGGGCACGGCCAGGCGCTGGCGCAGCGTCTGCAGGGCGTAGGGGTTGACCGGGCCGCGCCCCGTGCCGATGGGCGCGGCCCAGGGCATGATGGCCTGGCAGCCCACGTCCACCAGGCGCTGGCACAGCACCAGGTCTTCGGTGCAGTAGGGCAGCACGTAGAAGCCGTCGCGGATCAGCTGCTCGGCCGTCTGCACCAGGTTGAGCGTGTCGGGCTGCAGCGTGTAGTCGTCGCCGATGACTTCGAGCTTGATCCAGGGCGTGTCGAACACCTCGCGCGCCATGTGCGCGGTGGTGATGGCCTCTTGCGCGCTGTGGCAGCCGGCGGTGTTGGGCAGCACCGGCACCTGCATCTCGCGCAGCATGGCCCAGAAGCTCTGGCCCTTCTCCAGGCTGCCCTGGCGGCGCAGCGCCGCCGTCAGCATGGCCGGGCGCGCGCGCGCCACGGCGGCCTGCAGCGCGGACGGCGAGGGGTAGCGCGCCGTGCCCAGCAGCAGGCGGCTGTCGAAGCGCTGGCCGTACAGCACCAGGGCGTCGTCGGTGGGAGTGGTGGGGGTGTCGTTCATGGTGTGCTCGGGTGTTCAGCCGCCGGTGACCGGGGCGATGATTTCCACGCTGTCGCCGGCCTGCAGCCGGTGCGCCGCGTAGCGCGCGCGCGGCACGAACTGCAGGTTGACGGCGACGGCAAAGGGCGGCGCGGGGTCGAGCTGCGCCACGGCGTCGGCCACGCTGGCGCCGTCGGGCAGTTCGGCAGTTTGCTGGTTGATGAGAACGTTCATGCGCAGGTGGCGGCGCCGCCGTGCAGCGCCAGTTCGAAGTCGGTGGCCAGCGGCGATTGTCCCTCGTTCAGCAGCTGCATGACGGCGTCGAGCATGGCCGGCGCGATCATGAAGCCGTGGCGGTACAGGCCGTTGACTTCGAGCACGCGCTCGCGCACGCAGCGCACGGCGGGCAGGTTGTCGGGCAGGGTGGGGCGGCACTGCGTGGTCAGCTCGGTGATGCGCGCCTCGGCGAAGCCGGGGTGCACGGCGTAGGCGGCGGACAGCAGCTCCAGCGTGGAGCGCACGCTGGCGGGCGAGCGGTCGCTCGACTCGATCTCGGTCGCGCCGATGACGAAGTGGTGGTTCTCCTTGGGCGCCAGGTAGATCGAGTAGCGCGGGTGCACCAGGCGCGTGGGGCGCGCCAGCGCCACGTCGGGCGCGTGCAGGCGCACCACCTCGCCGCGCACGCCGCGCACTTGCGGCCAGGCCTCGTGCGCGCCGGTGCCGCGGCAGTCGAGCAGCCAGTCGGGCTGGCCGGCGTTGCCCGGAGCGAAGTCGCCCAGGCTGCGCGTGCTGTGCCAGTGCGTGGCCACGCCCAGCGCGTCCATGGTCGCGGCCAGCGCGGCCAGCAGCTGGCGGTTGTCGAGCTGGCCTTCGCCCGGCAGGTACAGCCCCTGGCTGAAGCGCCCGGCCAGCGCCGGCTCGTGCGCGGCCAGGGCGGCGCCGTCCAGCGCCTGCATGTGCGGCAGCTGCGACACGGCGTGCTGGGCCTGCTCGAACTTCTGGCGCAGGCGCACGGCCTCGGGCGCGTCCTGACGGTGCCAGACGATGAGCGTGCCGTTGCGCTGGAAGTACACCGGCTGCACCAGCTGGCCCAGCAGCTCGGGCCAGCGCGCCAGCGCGTACGCGCCCATGCGCACTACGCCGGGCTCGGCCACGATGGATTCGGCCAGCGGCGCCAGCATGGCGGCGGCCACGAAGGCGGCGCTGTTGGCGCCGTCCGGCCCGCCGGCGTCGTGCACCTCGACCCGGTGGCCGGCGCGCGCCAGCGCCACGGCCAGCAGCCGGCCCATCAGGCCGGCGCCCAGAATGGTGATGGAAGAAGGGGAGCGAAGGGGTGGGTGCGCAAACATCGTCGTTCAAGTCCTGGGTGGAATGGACAAAACGCGGTGGGGCACCGTGACTGGAAACTCCCCACGCCAGCATGATCTGGATCGGGTGCGGAGGGTATTTCTCAGCCGCGCCTGGTTGGCGCGGCACCCCTGTTTCGTCCGTGGCTGGCATTACAGCACAGCCGCCAAGCCCATGGGGTTGACGTGGCGCAGGGTTTGGCGTGCCGCATAATTTTCGCCATGACGCATACCACCACCACGCCGGCGCGGCGCTACGCGCGCGTGCTCTCCATCGCCGGATCCGACAGCGGCGGCGGCGCCGGCATCCAGGCCGACCTGAAGACCTTTGCCGCGCTGGGCTGCTACGGCATGACGGCGGTCAGCGCCATCACGGCGCAGAACACGCAGGGCGTGCGCGCCATCCACGGCGTGCCGCCCGAGATGCTGGCCGCGCAGATCGACGCGGTGGTCGAGGACATCGGCGCCGACGCCGTCAAGATCGGCATGCTGCACTCGCCCGAGGTGGTGCAGGTGGTGGCCGGCGCGGTTCGCCGCCACGGCCTGGCCAACGTGGTGCTCGACCCGGTGATGGTGGCCACCAGCGGCGACCGGCTGATCGCCCAGGAGACCGTGGCCGTGCTGGTGCGCGAGCTGTTTCCGCTGGCCGCCGTGGTCACGCCCAACCTGGACGAGGCCGGCTGGCTGCTGGGCCGCACCATCGCCGCCGAGGACGACCTGGCCGACGCCGCCGCCGGCCTGCTGGCGCTGGGCGCGCGCGCCGCGCTGCTCAAGGGCGGGCACCTGCCGGGCGAGCGCGTGGTCGACTTGCTGGCCCTTCCCGGGGGCGAGCAGCACCGCCTGGCGGCCGCGCGCATCGCCACGCACAACGGCCACGGCACGGGCTGCACGCTGTCGTCGGCGATTGCCGCGCACCTGGCGCTGGGGCTGAATCTGGTGGACGCGGTGCACGCGGCGCGGCGCTACATCCTGGGCGCGATCGCGGCGGGCGCCGATGTGCGCACCGGCCAGGGCCACGGGCCGCTGAACCACGGCTGGGCGCCGCAGGCGCAGCGCGTTTTCTGAACCTGCAGCGGGCCTACCAGCCCCAGGTCAGGTTGGTGGCGACCCAGCCCTGCTGCCCGTCGCTGCGCTGCACGTGCGCCCAGGTGCCGGACTGGCCCAGGCTGCTCAGCACCTCGTACTGCAGCAGCTTGCCGATGACCGCGTTCTTCAGTCCGGGGCCGGAGCGCAGGTTGGCGTTGCTGGCGGTCACCACGCGGTGCGGCGCGGTGGACGTGAGCGGTGCGTACACCCAGCCCAGGGTCTCCTCGAAGTCGCGCACCTGCAGCCACTTGCCCTGGCGCTTTTGCACCTGCAGCGGGTAGCCGCGCACCAGCTCCCAGAGCACGTCCGAGCCGGTCGTGGGCTTGGCGCGGATGTTGACGTCGTCGCCCTTGATGCTGACGAAATCGCGGGCCTGGGCGGCGGCCGGCGCGAGCAGCGGCGCGGCCAGCGCGGCGGCGGCAAGGGTGCGGGACAGCGTGCGGGACAGGCGTGGCAGGGCTGAAAACACGGGGCGGATTCTCCTTGGATGATGAAGGGTTGAACGGCTCGGCAGCAAGGGCAGACAGGCCCGCGTCTATGAAGTTCCGCAGCCCGCTGCCTGCCCCGTATTATTGAACTATTGAAAGAATAGCTGTTTGCGCATGATATTCAATAAATTCAATATGTTTACAATCTATGTTTGTTGATTGATAAGCGTAAGCAGCTATCAATTTTATAAACTCACCCACGCCTGCGCGTCGCCAGCGCCAGCACGAAGCACAGCGCCAGCGTGGGCAGCGCCGCGCCCAGCTGCGGCAGCGCCCGGGGCAGCAGGTGGTAGCAGGCAATGCCCGCCAGCCACAGGCCGGTGGCGCCCCAGTGCACGCTGCGCGCGCCCTGCAGCAACTGCGCGGCGGGCACGCCGAACGCCAGGCGCCCCAGGATCACGCCGAACAGCGGCACGAAGACGGAGCTGAGCAGCAGTAAAAAGGGCTCCAGCGCGTGCATCGGCAGCACCAGCGCGAACGCCGTGCAGCCCAGCACCATCACGGCGCCCCAGCGGCGCACGCTCCAGGCGGGCCGCAGGCTGTGCGCCGACACCGAGCCCGAGTACGCGTCGCCGTAGGCGTTGTCCACCTCGTCGATGAGGATCAGCGACAGCGCGATCAGCCCGCCCTGCGCCAGCAGCAGCGCCGCCACCAGGTCCTGGCTGGGCAGCACCAGCGCCACCAGCACGCCCAGGCCGTAGCACCAGGCGTTGGCCAGCGCGTAGCCCAGCCAGGTGCCGGCCAGCGCCGTGCGGCCGCTGCGCCCGTGGCGCGCGTAGTCGGCCACCAGCGGCAGCCACGAGATGGGCATGGCAATCACCAGGTCCAGCGCCGGCATCACGTCCATGCCGCCTTCGCCCGCGCGGCTCCACAGCGCCGCCAGCCCCTGCGTCTGCGCCAGCTGCAGAAACTGCCACGACAGCCACAGCAGCGACAGCACCACCAGCGGCAGCGCCACGCGCGCGATCAGCCGGCGCACCAGCTGCACCATGGACGCACTGATCAGCGCCAGCAGCAGCGCGCCCCAGGCCAGCGTGGCTAGGTGCGGCCACCAGGGGTCGGCCATGGCGCCGGCCTGGCGGGCAATCGCCACCGTCGAGTCGCGCATCACCACCAGCTCGAACGCGCCCCAGCCCAGCAGCTGCACGATGTTGAGCACGATCGGCAGGCCCGCCAGGCGCCGACCGTAGACGGCGTGCATCAGCCCGGCGCTGGCCAGGCCGCTGTCGGCACCCAGCTTGCCCACCCAGCCCAGCAGCCCCGCACCGACGAACGAGCCGGCCACGATGGCGGCCAGCGCCTCGCGCGTACCCAGCGCCGGCATCAGGTAGGCGCCCATCTGCATCACCAGCAGCCCCACGCCCAGGCTGAACCACAGGCTGGCATGGTCGCGCAGGCCGAACACGCGCTGGCTGGCGGCCAGCGGCGCCAGGGCCTCGTTGGTGGGGGACGGTGTGGTGTGCATGCGGCTGCCTCCTTGCAGTGTGGCGCGGGAGGGCGGCGCGGGCCATGGCGCATGGCGGCCGGCGTGCTTCCCTGCGCGAGGATGATCTCAATCAGGTTCAAAGGGACTGTCTCAGCCAGCCGGCCTCTGAGAGCGTAAACACGCTCTGAGGGCCGGGCGGCACCCCCAGCGAAGGCGCATTCTACGGCCTGGGCATGACAGCGCCGACACATCACGTTACAGTGGCCGCACACCGGGGCGCCAGCCCCCCGGCGCAGGAGATGAGCGATGCGTGCACCACCTATCTTCCTTCTGGCAGCCTTGCTGCCGCTGTTGCCTGACGTGGCCGGCGCCCAGGAAAGCGCCGCCCGGGACGGCGCCCCGTGCGCGGCCGGCGCCGGTGCCGGCGCCGGCGCTGGAGCCGATGCTGAAACCGTTGCCCAGGGCGCGGCGGCGCACATCGTCGCGCTGACCGGCCAGGGCCAGACGCGCCCGCAGCCCGCAGCCCCCTGGGCGGCGGCGGCGCTGCAGCAGCCGCTGGCGCCCGGCGCCGACGTGCGCACGCTGGCGCTGTCGTCGGCCGCGCTGCTGCTGGCCGACCGCACGCAGATCCGCATGGCCGAACGCTCGCTGCTGCGCCTGTGCGACGCCCGCGCCGCGCACACGCGCATGGAGCTGCCCCTGGGCCGCGTCTGGGCGCGCACCAAGGGTCGTGCTGTCGATCTGCAGCTGCGCACGCCGGCCGCCGTGGCGGCGGTGCGCGGCACCGACTGGGACGTGGAGGTGGACGCCGCCGGGCGCACCACGCTGACCGTGCTGTCCGGGCGCATCGACGTATCGAACGCGCAGGGCAGCGTGCAGGTCGGCCCGTCCGAGCAGGCCACGGTGGCGCCCGGGCAGGCGCCGGTCAAGCAGCGCCTGGTGCGCCCGCGCGAGCGCGTGCAGTGGGTCATGGCCAGCACCCTGGTGCCCAGCCGCTGGCCCGAGCTGGCGCAGCCGGAGCCTGCCGGCGCCGACGGCGCCTGGCGTGCCCAGGCGCTGCAGGCCTTGCGGGATGGGCACTTGGACAGCCTGCGCACCCTGGTGCAGCAGCGCCTGCGCGCGCAGCCGCAGGACGCGCTGGCGCAGCGCCTGCTGGCCGAGACCGAAGTCGCCGCCGGGGCGCTGCCCGCCGCCGAGCGCCGCCTGCACACCGTGTGGCAGCAGGCGCACGACGCGCAGGCCGCCGCGCGCGGCGCCGAGCTGCTGCAGGCGCAGGACAGGGCCGACGAGGCCCGCGCCTTCATCGCCCAGGCCCGCGCCCAGGCGCCCGACGCCGTACCGCTGCTGCTGGCCGACGCCGACGCGCAGCGCCTGGCCGGTGCCGGAGCCGCAGCGCTGGCGCTGTACCGCCGCGCCGTGCAGCTGGCGCAAGGCCCGGCCGAGCAGGCCGCCGCGCACGCCGGGCTGGGCCGGGCGCTGCTGGAAAGCGGCGACCTGCACGCCGCCCGCGCCGAGCTGGCGCACGCCGTGCAGCTGCAGCCGGACGACCCCGACTACCAGGCCCGCGCCGCCACCGCCGACACCCAGGCGCTGCGCCACGGCCCGGCGCGCCAGGGCTTTGCCGCCGCGCTGCAGCAGGCTGGCGACGACTACGTGGCGCTGGCCGGCGACGGCCTGCTGGCGCTGCAGCAGGGGCAGTTCGAGCGCGCGCGCGAGCAGCTCCTGAAGGCGCTGGTGATCGAGCCGCGCTACGCGCAGGCGCACATCTGGCTGGCCGTGGCCGAATACCGGCTGGGCAGCCTGCCCGCGGCGCTGGACGCGCTGGAGCGCGCGCGCCAGGCCGACCCCAACGACCCGCTGCCGTGGCAGGTCGAGGCCATGCTGCGCAACGACGCGGGCGAGGGCGAGGCGTCCATCGCCGCCGCGCGCGAGGCGCTCGTGCGCCTGCCCTACCTCAAGTCGCTCAACCCGCTGGCCAGCGACGCGCAGGGCTCGGCCAACCTGGGCAAGGCGCTCGGCGACTTCGGCCTGGAGCACTGGGCGCGCGCCTACGCCCAGCAGTCGTACTACCCGCTGTGGGCGGGCAGCCACTTCTTCATGTCCAACCGCTACGAGAGCGACTTCGGCCGCCGCTCCGAGCTGTACCAGGGCTACCTGGCCGACCCGCTGGCGCTGGGCGCGAGCGAGCGGCGCATGCCGATACTGCCGGCCACGGGCAGCGAATGGCTGGCCGGCTTCAGCCTGGAGCGGGCGGCGAACCACGTCAAGGCCACCGGCGACCTGGGCCAGCGCGGCCTGGCCGTGGCGCCCGTGCCCATGGCCTGGCTGGTGGACGTGGAGAACATGCACTTCGATCCGCGCAGCGGCTCGGGCAGCTACGCGCTCACGTCGCCGGGCCTGCGCGCCGCCGTGGGTCTGCGTCCCACCGACCGCCTGGGGCTGCTGCTGTCGCACGCGCAGCAGTGGACGCGCTACGGCTTTCCCGGCGGGCTGGTGTTCGACGACGGCACGTCGTTCGACGGCCAGGCGCGCCAGCCCGCGCGGCGCACCGACGTGGGCGGCGCCTGGCGCTGGTCGGCCGACGAGCAGACCTGGTTCAAGTTCAACTGGAGCCGCTACGGCGACGACAAATGGCTGACCGACCCCGACCCCCTGACGGGGGCGTACCAGGAGCGCTACGACGACGCGCAGCGGGGCGTGATGCTGCGCCACACCATGCAGCATGGGCCGCTGCGCGCCAGCCTGGGCTGGGAGCGCTCGGACGTGCGGCTGCACTTCGCGCGTGCGTATTCGCTGGTCACGGGCGCCGAGCGCACGCGGCTGCGCTTTGACGTGCCCTGGGCCGAACTGCAGTACGCGCACGGCCCCTGGACCTGGTACGCGCACGCCTCCTGGCCCCGGCTGGACATGCGCTGGCAGTCGCGCGCCTACCTGGGCAGCACGGGCGAGGATTTGCGCGCACCGGCCTTCGACAGCGGCGGCCACGGGCGCCGCCTGCTGCCGCGCGTGGGGCTGTCGTACCAGCTGGGCGCGGGTCGGGCGCTGCACGCCGCGTACATCGAGAGCATGTACGCGCCGGCCGCGCACACCCTGGCGCCGGTGGCCGTGGGCGCCATTCCCATCGACTACCAGTACCAGATGCCCGGCAGCGTGGCGCGCAAGCTGGCGGCGCAGCTGGACTGGCAATTCGACGCGCGCAGCTTCGGCTTTGCCAGCCTGTCGCGCCAGGAGGTGAGCAGCGCCATGTACTCCGACGGCAGCCTGCTGTCGTTCCTGGGCGTGCTGGTGGGCGACCAGGTCGAGTCCCTGGGCCCGCTGATCCAGACCGCCGGCACCATCGTGGACGCCTACAACGGCACACCCAACTACGACCGGGGCGAGCTGCGCCAGGCGGCGCTGGCGTTCAACCGCATCCTGACGCCCCGCTGGAGCCTGCTCAGCAGCTACACCTGGATGCAGGCGCGCAACACCGGCAGCGTGTTCACCGGCAACGCGCTGCCCGATTTTCCGCGCCACACGGCGGTGCTGGCCAGCGTCTGGCGGCACGGCGGGCGCGACTACAGCTATGCGTCGCTGGTGTACCGGGGCACGCGCTTTTCAGATTTGGGCAACAGGCAGGCGGTGGCGCCGGGATGGACGCTGAACCTGGCGCATTCGGTCGATCTGGACGATCGCCACTGGTCGGTGATAGGCACGCTGACGGTGCCGCTGGACGGGCGCGACGACCCCAATCTCTGGCTGCGCGCCCGCTATCGGTTTTGATGCAAGCGGCGCAGCTGCGGCAAGTGTGTCCAGCACAACACGGCATCGTTAGCCGCGCATGCCACTGGCGCGGCCCAGGCCAGCGGCCGCCGTGCAAGGGCCGCCCCGCAGCACTGGCGGCGTCCCCCTGCCCGTATCGCGTAGCGATACGAGAGCGGGGGGAGGGAGCGAAGCGACACAGGGGGGTGTTTTAACGTTGCAGGTCGTTGATTTTTCCGGCGGTGCCGTTGAACTCGTCGGCGTTGGGCAGCGCGGCCTTGCGCTTGGTGATGGGTTTCCAGCCGGGGGCGTTGGTCAGTTCGGCGTTGATCTTGATGAAGGCCTGTTCGGCGGCGGGCAGGTCTTCCTCGGCAAAGATGGCGTTGGCCGGGCATTCGGGCACGCAGACGGCGCAGTCGATGCACTCGTCCGGGTTGATGACCAGCATGTTCGGGCCTTCGACGAAGCAGTCAACGGGGCACACGTCCACGCAATCGGTGTATTTGCACTTGATGCAGTTTTCGGAGACGACGTGGGTCATGGCAATGTTGTATCGGTGATCGGGGAAACCCGAGGATTTTAAGGCGCCAACGGGCCGTCCCAAGGGACGGCCATATCGCTGCCAAGGGGAATGGCGGCGCGCTGTATCAGTGCAGCAGCACGGCGCCGGCCGTTTTGTGGCTGGCGGTGTCCACCAGGATCATGGAGCCGAGCACGCGCGCCTGCGTGAAGGCGGCGGCGGGCACGCTCTCCTGCAGCACCAGCTCGACGTGGCCGATGGCGTTGGGGTCGAGCTGCGCGGCGTCCTCGCGCGCCAGGGTGTGGACGTTGAGCCGGTAGGCCACGCGGCGCACCTTGGCCTTGACCCAGCGGTGGCCGTGCAGCGCCCAGTACACGCGCCCGGCCACCAGCGGCTCGTCGTCCATCCAGGCGACGGTGGCCGCCAGCTCGCGCTGGCCGGGCCAGGGGCTTTGCGGCGCGGGGGCGTCGAAGTCGTCCTCGGCGGCAGCGGCAGCGGCAGCGGGCGCCGGCGCGGCCACGATCCAGTCGCCGCGCGAGACGTCCACCTCGCGGTCGAGCACGATGCCGGCCGACAGGCCGGCGGCCACGTCCTGCGGGCGGCGAGCGTGGTCCAGCACCTGCGCCACCTGCGCCTTTTGCCCGCTGGGAAAAACCTGCACCTGCGCGCCCACCTGCACCGTGCCCGCTGCCACGCGGCCCCAGAACACGCGCCGGCCCTGGCGGGTGTCGGACGAGGCCGACGCGGACTTTTCCACCCACTGCACCGGGAAGGCCAGGGGCAGGCCGGTGTCGGCTGGCTGGTTGGGCAGCCGCTCCAGGATCTGCAGCAGGCTCGGGCCCTGGTAGCCGCACCAGTCGGTGTGGGGCGTGACGACGTTCCAGCCCTTCAGGGCCGACACGGGCACGGTGGCGGCCACTTCGATGCCGGCCTCTTGTGCGAACTGCGCCAGCGCGGCGCGGATGTGGGCAAAGGCCAGCGCCGGGTCGGCCACGGCGTCGAGCTTGTTGACGGCGAACACCAGCGAATGCACGCGCAGCAGGTGCACCAGCAGGCTGTGGCGGCGCGTCTGCGCCAGCAGCTGCAGGCCGGCGTTCTGCCAGTCGAGCTTGGTGGCGTCCACCAGCACCACGGCCGCGTCGGCCTGCGAGGCGGCGGTGACCATGTTGCGCGTGTACTGCTCGTGGCCGGGCGCGTCGCCGATGATGAACTTGCGCTCCTCGGTGGCGAAGTAGCGGTAGGCCACGTCGATGGTGATGCCTTGCTCGCGCTCGGCCGACAGGCCGTCGGTCAGCAGCGCCAGGTCGGTCTCGCCGGATTTGGTCACGCCCGCCAGGTGATCCTGCAGCACGGCGCGGCTGTCGACCAGCAGGCGGCCGATCAGCGTGCTCTTGCCGTCGTCCACGCTGCCGCAGGTGATGAAGCGCAGCGCGGATTCATGGCTTTTTTGGCCACTATCGCTTATCAGATCTGCGCTGGCAGCTAGCTTGTTGATAGTGTTCGCGTTCATTAGAAATACCCGTCCTTCTTGCGCTTTTCCATCGAGGCGTCGCTGGTTCTGTCGTCCATGCGCGTGGCGCCGCGCTCGCTGACCTCGGCGGCCAGGGTCTCGATGACGATCTCGGCAGCCGTGGCGGCGGGGCTTTCCACCGGGCAGGTGCAGGTGATGTCGCCCACGGTGCGAAAGCGCACGGTGCGAGTTTGCACCTGCTCGCCCTCGCGGGGCTGCGTCAGCGCGGTGACGGGCACCAGCATGCCCCGGCGCTCGACCACCTGGCGCTGGTGCGCGTAGTAGAGCTGGGGCAGGGCGATCTGCTCGCGGGCGATGTACTGCCACACGTCCAGCTCGGTCCAGTTGCTGATCGGGAACACGCGGAAATGCTCGCCGGGCGCCAGGCGGGTGTTGAACAGCGTCCACAGTTCGGGGCGCTGCGCCTTGGGCTGCCACTGGCCGAAGCTGTCGCGGTGGCTGAAGATGCGCTCCTTGGCGCGTGCCTTTTCCTCGTCGCGGCGCGCGCCGCCGATCAGCGCGTCGAAGCGGAACTCCTCGATGGCCTCCAGGAGCGTGACCGCCTGGTGCGGGTTGCGCGGCTCGTCGGGGCGCGCCAGGCGCACGGTGCCGCGCGCCATCGAATCCTCCACGCTGCGCACGATGAGCTGGGCGCCCAGCTCCTTGGCGCGAAAGTCGCGGAAGTCGGTCACCTCGGGGAAGTTGTGGCCGGTGTCGATCATCAGCAGCGGGTAGGGGATGCGGCCGCTGCCAAAAGCCTTCTCGGCGCAGCGCAGCATGACCAGCGAATCCTTGCCGCCCGAGAACAACAGGGCGGGGCGCTCGAAGGCGGCCGCCACCTCGCGCAGGATGAAGATGGTTTCTTCCTCCAGCGCATCCAGGTGGCGGTTGCTCAGTTGGTTGAGCACTTCGGGATCGACACGGGCGTTCATTTGTTTTTTCCAATCAGTGTTCAGTGTTCCATGGCCGCTGGGCATGACCCCTGCGGCCTGTAACTGGCGCGGCCCAGGCCAGGGCAGCCGCGCAAGGGCCGCCCCGCCGCGCTGGCTGCGTCCCCCTGCCCGCATTGCGCAGCAATGCGAGAGCGGGGGGAAGGCGCGAAGCGACTCAGGGGGGTGTTCATGTCAATGTGCCAAATGCAGGCCGCATTCGCGCTGCTCTTCGCCCTTGGTGGGATCCACATAGTCGAAATTATTGGGCAGGCCGTGCAACACGCAATATTCGTGCAGCTCCTTGGACGACCAGTGCAGCAGCGGCGCGACCTTGATCAACCCGTCGGGGTTGATGCTGACCGGCTCCATCTGCGCGCGCACGGCGCTGTCGGTAGCGCGCAGCGCGGTGAACCAGACCTGCGGCGCCGTCTCGCGCAGGGCGCGGGCAAAGGGTTCGAGCTTGACCTCTTGCGTGAAGGTGTCGTGGCCTGGCGCGTCGATGGCAGGCGTGGGGCCATCGACGGCCTCGCGGTGCGCGCGCGAGCGCAGCGGCAGGTAGATCTTCAAGTTCAGGCCAAGCTGCTTCGTCACCTCGTCGGCGTAGCGGTAGGTGGACTCGGTGTTGTAGCCGTTGTCCATCCACACCACGGGCACGTCGGGCTGCACGCGGGTCACCAGGTGCAGGATCACGGCCTCGAAGGGGCGGAAGTTGGTGGTGACTATCGCCTTCTTGCCCAGACCCAGCGCCCATCGCACCAGGGCGGGAGCGTCGCGGCCCAGCTCGGCGTTGATGCGGGCCAGGTCGATGCCGTGTGCGTTGCCGCTGCTCATGCGGCCTCCAGCACGGCCTGCTGCAGGGCCTCGCGGGCAAACAGCGGGCGAGGTTCGAGCACGTCGCCCTGGTAGAAGGCGGCGTAGCGGTCGAACTGGCGCTGCGCTGCGCCGGCCTGCACGCCCTCGGCCAGCACGGCGCTGGTGAAGCCGCTCCTGTGCATGTGCACCAACTGGTCGATCAGCACCTCGCCGGTGGCGCGGATGTCGCCGCGGAAGTGGTAGCGCCGGCGCAGCAGCACGGCCTGGGTGTAGGCGCGCCCGTCGGTGAACTTGGGAAAGTGCAGCGTCACGCGCTCGATGCCGTCGAGCGCGCCGCCGGCAACCAGGTCGGCGAGTTCGGCGTCGTTGGCGATCTCCAGCGTCTTGTCGGCGGCCAGGCCGTCGGCGGCTTCGTGGTGGGCAAGAATGTGCATGGTATGTTTTCCAGTCAATCGGCCAGGGCCGCTTCCTTGGGGTGGCGCGCGCCGTTGGCCGCCTGCTTGAACGGGTCGTGGCCGATGCGGCGCAGCGCGTCGATGAACAGCTCGCCCGGCTGGCGCAGCTCGCGGAAGGTGTCGATCAGCGCCTCGATCACGTCGGGCACCTCGGCGGCGGAGAACGACGGGCCTACCACCTTGCCGCCGATGGCGGGGCCGGAGAGGCTGGAGCCGTCGGCCCCGCCGAGCGTGATCTGGTACCACTCCTTGCCGTCCTTGTCCACGCCCAGGATGCCGATGTGGCCGCTGTGGTGGTGGCCGCAGCTGTTGATGCAGCCGCTCATGTGGATGTCGATCGGGCCCAGGTCGAACAGCTCGTCCAGATCCTGGTAGCGCTCGGTCAGCGCCGCCGCGATGTGCAGCGAACGGGCGTTAGCCAGCGAGCAGAAGTCGCCGCCGGGGCAGGAGATCATGTCGGTCAGCAGGCCGATGTTCGGCTGCGCCAGGCCCAGCTTGCGCGCGGCCTCGTACAGCGCGGGCAGGTCGGATTCAAACACCCAGGGCAGCATCAGGTTCTGCTCGTGCGTCAGGCGCGCCTCGGCCGCGCTGAACTGCTCGGCCAGCAGCGCCAGCGCGTCCAGCGTGTCGCCGTCGGCGTCGCCCGGGTTGAAGCCTACGCGCTTGAACGACAGCGTCACGGTCTTCATGCCCGCCAGCTTGTGGCCGCGCACGTTCTGCTTGAGCCAGCGCTGGTACAGCTGGCCTTGCGCATCGACGTTGCTGGGCAGGTTGGCGGCCTTCAGCTCGGGCACCACGAAGTGGCTGGCGACGCGGTCGAACTCGGCCTGGGTGATGGTGTGCGGCGCGCCGTCCAGGTCGACAATGGCGCGGTATTCCTTCTCCACCGCGTCGATGAAGCCCTGGCCCTCGCTTTTCACCAGGATCTTGATACGCGCCTTCCACTTGTTGTCGCGCCGGCCGTAGCTGTTGTACACGCGCACGATGGCTTCGATGTAGTTGAGCAGCTGGTGCCAGACGATGAACTCGCGCACCACCGCGCCGACGATCGGCGTGCGCCCCATGCCGCCGCCCACCAGCACCGTGAAACCGGCCTCGCCGGCCTCGTTGGTGCGCGCCTGCAGGCCGATGTCGTACCAGCCGATGGCGGCGCGATCCTCGGCGGCGCCGTTGAAGGCGATCTTGAACTTGCGCGGCAGGTAGGAGAACTCGGGGTGCAGCGAGCTCCACTGGCGCGTGATCTCGGCAAACGGGCGGCAATCGACGATGCCGTCCTCGGCCACGCCCTCCCAGGCGTCGCAGGTGATGTTGCGGATATCGTTGCCGCTGGTCTGTATGCCGTGCATCGACACGCTGGCCAGCAGCTCCATCACGTCGGCCGCCTTGGACAGCGGAATCCAGTTGAACTGGCAGTTGGTGCGCGTGGTGAAGTGGCCGTAGCCGTAGCGCAGCGGCGGCGCCTTCAGCTTGAGGCCGGGCTGCGCCGCCTGCAGCGCGTCCTGCGTGGCCTGGGCGTGTGCCAGCAGCTCGGGCGTGGGGCGGTCGTACTCGCGCGCAATGCGGCCCAGGGTGCGCAGCTGCAGGCTGCTGATTTCGCCGTAGGGCACGGCGATGCGTGCCATCGGCGCGTAGCGCTGGATGTACCAGCCATTCTGCAGGCGCAGCGGCAGCAACTGGTCGTCGGTCATCTCGCCGCGTTCCCAGCGTTCAAGCTGGTCGCGGAACTGCTGGGCGCGCAGCTTGACGAACTGTTGGTCGAATTCTGTGTATTGGTACATGGTGGGGTCTAGGGCAGAACGAGCTTGGTGCCGGCCCAGGCCAGCAGCACGGAAAGAATCGAGCGGATAAGGCGCTCTGGCACCCGGCTGACCAGGCGCGAGCCGAGCCAGATGCCGGGCAGCGAACCCATCAGCAGTTGCGCCAGCAGCGGCAGGTCGACCGTGCCCAGCACGGCATGGCCCAGGCCCGCCACCAGGGTCAGCGGTACGGCGTAGGCGATGTCGGCGGCGACGATGCGTGCCAGCGGCAGGTGCGGAAATACCAGCAGCAGGACCGTCACGCCGATGGCGCCGGCACCCACCGAGGTGAACGTGACCAGCACGCCGATGGCCGCGCCCAGCAGCACTGGCAGGCTCCAGTGGCGCGGCCGGTCGGCGTCGGCGGCGTGCGCGGCACGCGCCGCCGCCACCTGCGCTTGGCGCTGGGGCGAGAACACCAGCACCTTGTAGAAGGTGGCTGCCGCCGTGAGCAGCAGCGCCATGCCCAGGGTGTTGGTCATCAGGTGCTGCACGGCATCGCTGTCGGGCCCGAGCCGGCGCAGCGCCCACAGCGCGGCCAGCGCCGACGGAATGCTGCCGGCGCACAGCAGCCCCACCACGCGCCAGGGCACCAGGCGCCGGCGCGCCAGGTGCACGGTGCCGCCCAGCTTGGTGCAGGCGGCGAACAGCAGGTCGGTGCCCACGGCCAGGTAGGGCTTGACGCCAAAGAAGAAGATCAGCACGGGTGTCATCAGCGAGCCGCCGCCCACGCCGGTCAATCCGACGATGAGGCCGATGGCAAAACCCGTGAAGATGAACGCGAAATCTGGCATGGCCGCGACTTTAGAAGCGTCGCTTATGAGATCAAACTATTGTTTTGTACTTCACTTATGCGCATGAACGTATATACCCGTGCCGGTCAATCGTGACGGCGAGGTTGCGCAGAAGCGGAATTGCATTGTCTGCGGGTATTCCCGCTTGGTTCGGTATTGCAACGCCTTTAAATTTATGAACATGAATTCATGTTCATATTTTTATTCGCGCTCATATCGAAACCGATATGCCTGAAGCATTTCCCAAGCCTCCCAGCCATTTGGTGCGGGCGCCGCAGCAGCAGCGCGGGCGCGAGCGCCAGGACGCATTGATTCGTGCCGGTCTGCGCCTGACGGAGACGCGCGATTGGGACTCCGTCAAGGTGGGGGACATCGCGGCGGCCATCGGCTGTTCGACCGGCACCTTCTACACGCGCTTTCACACCAAGGACGCGTATTTCGACGTGCTGCTGGATCTGCTGGTGCAGGCCATGCTGCGCCATACCGAGGCCTTCCACGCCGACCCGGCGCGCGCCGCAGAGACGCCGTCCGCCTTCCTGGCGGCCTGGGTGGGGCTGGGCGTGGCGTCCTTTCGCCAGCATCGCGGCCTGTACGCCACGGCCATGCTCTGCCTGCGCCGGCTGCCTCCGGCCGAGCGCGCCGGCTCGCCCCTGGTGCGTCTGCGCGACGCAAGCCGCGCGCTGCTGCTGCAGACCATGGCGCGCCACCCCGGCTGGGACGGCGAGGCGGCGCGGGCGCGGCTGGTGTTCGCGCACCAGTTGCTGCAGGGGGTGCTGATCAACGCGGTGCTGACCGACCCGGGCCCGCTGCGCCTGGACGACCCAACGTTCGAGACGGAACTGACCAACGCGCTATGCGCCTATCTGGGTCTGGCGCGGCCGCTGGCTGAACCGTTCTCAGGCATCCCCCCGCTTCACCCTTGACCCGCACAGGAGGCTCCATGACGATCCGACACATTCTGGCCCGGCTGCTGCCGGCTCTGGCCCTGGCCGCCGGCGCAGCCGCCCTGCCGGCCACGGCGGCGGACGCGCCGCCCGTGGTGCGCTTCCAGGACTATCCCGGCCATGGCAATCTGTTGATCCGCGTGGCGCGCAGCAAGGGCTGGTGCCAGGCCGCAGGTATCACCTGCGAGCTCAAACCCATCCCGCAGGCGCCGCTGGGCGTGCAGGCGCTGATCGGCGGCTCGATCGACGTGGCGCAGACGCCCATCGAGGTGCTGGCCTCGGCCGCGCTGCGCGGCGCCAAGCTGCGCGCGGTGGCCGGTTCGGCCGTGACCAACATCTTCCAGATCGACGCGGCCGCGGGCTTGGCGCTGGCGCACGAGGCACAGGGCTTTCCGGACGTGATGCAGGACTTCAAGGGCAAGAAGATCGGCGTGACCGCGCGCGGCTCGGCCAGCGAGTCGTTCTTTGCCTGGCTGATGCAGCAGGCCGGCCACCAGGCGGACGACGTAACCTACGTTGCCGTCGGTGCGCCCAACACCGCGTTCGCCGCGCTGCGCCAGGGCCAGGTGGATGCCATCGTCAGCTTCGAACCCGCCGGCACGATGTGCGAAGTCAGCAAGGCCTGCCGCGTCGTCTACCGCGGCGCCACGGCGGAAAAACCCGCGCTGCTGCGCTCGATGTACGGCGCCGGCGTCGCCCTGGTGATGCGCACCGAGCAGATTGCCGCCCAACCCGGGATCGCGCAGGCAGTGGTCAAGATTTCGCAGCGCGCGGCCGACTTCGTCAACGACCGCGCCAACGAGGCCGAGGTGCTGAAAATTTCCGCCCAATACTTCCCCTACGACATGCCGCACGGCGACGTGATCGCCAGGCGCGCGCTGGAACTCGGCATCGACAGCAACGCCTACAAGGCCATGGTGCGCCGCAGCGCGGTGCAGTCCACGCTGACCTATCTGCAGCAGACCAAGCAACTGCCGGGCATGCCCCAGGTGGAAGACCTGGTGTGGGACGGCGCGCCGCAAGAGTGAATCCACCCCTTTCACCCTCCAGGGAGGCGCACCATGGCAGCCATCTCGATCCGTGACCTGTGCGTCGATTTCGGCGGCGCGGTGCTGGCGGTGGATCACGTCAGCCTGGAGATCCCCTCCGGGCAGTTCGTCGCCATCGTCGGCCCCAGCGGCTGCGGCAAGACCACCATCCTGAACCACCTGACCGGGCTGCTGCCGGTGCAGCAGGGGCAGATCGCCATCGGCGGCGAGGCGCCGCGCGCCGGCAGCCCGCGCGTGACCTATACCATGGCGCGCGACTGCCTGTTCCCCTGGCGCACGGCGCTGCAGAACGTGTGCTTTGGCATGGAGCTGCGCGGCGTGCCGCTGCCCGAGCGCGAGGCGCTGGCGCGCCGCGAGCTGGAGCGCGTGGGCCTGGGCCGTTTTGCCGACGCCTATCCCAAGGCGCTGTCGCACGGCATGCGCCAGCGCTGCGCCTTGGCGCGGGGCTTTTGCCTGCAATCCGAGGTGCTGCTGATGGACGAGCCCTTCGGCGCACTCGACGCGCAGACCAAGATCCAGCTCGAAGACCTGCTGCTGCAGCTCTGGGGCGAGACCAAGCGCACCGTCGTCTTCATCACCCACGACCTGGCCGAGGCGGTGGCGCTGGCCGACCGCGTGGTGGTGATGAGCGCGCGCCCCGGGCGCGTCGTCGCCGACATGGCCATCGACCTGCCGCGCCCGCGCCACGTGCGCGAGCTGCAGCGCGACCCGGCGTTTCTGCAGCTGTACTCGCAGGTGTGGGAGCAGCTTGAACGCGGTATCCGTCTGTCCGAAACGCAGGACGAAGGAGCAATGGCATGAGCGCGACGCCTCTGAACGCCGCGCTGCCGGCATCGACCACGCGCGCCGCTGGCTCCGGGCGCGGCGCCAGCGCACTGCGCCACCTGCTGTTCCTCATCGCCTTCTTTGGCCTGTGGGAATGGGGCAGCCGCGCGGGCTGGCTGGATCGCACGCTGTTCGGCCAGCCGAGCGAGATCGCGCATTACCTCTGGCGCGGCTTCTTCGTGCGCGGCGACCTATGGCTGGAGCTGGGCTACACGCTCGCGGGCACTTTTATTTCGTTTCTGCTGGGCAGCGTGGCGGCCATCGTGCTGGGGCTGGCGTTCACGCAGTGGCCGCCGCTGGAGCGCGCGCTCGACCCGTATCTGACGGTCATCAACGCCATGCCGCGCTTCGCGCTGGCGCCGCTGTTCCTGCTGTGGTTCGGGCTGGGGCTGTCGTCCAAGGTGGCGATGGGCACGAGCCTGAGCTTCTTCATCGTGCTGGCCAACACGGTGGCCGGCATCCGCGGCGTGCCGCAGGACTTTCTCACGCTCAGCCGTTCGCTGGGCGCGACGCCGCTGCAGCTGTTCTGGAAGGTCACGCTGCCGTCGGCCGTGCCGGTGATCTTCTCGGGCCTGCGCCTGGGGCTGATCTTCTCGATGCTGGGCGTGGTCGGCGCCGAAATCATCGCCGCCGAGCACGGCCTGGGGCAGACGCTGGCCTATCTGCAATCGAACTTCAACATGGACGGCGTGATGGCGCTGCTGTTCCTGCTGGCCGCGCTCGGCATGGTCGTGGTCAAGGGCATGGCGCGGCTGGAGCGCTGGCTGCTGCGCTGGCAATGAGCGCAACGACAAGGATGTACCCGATGAATCTTCCCACCCATTGCGCCCACCCCGCGACCGTCGATTTCCAGCGCTTCGTCGCTGGCCAGCAGCCGCCACCGGACGACGAGGACGCCGCCGACGCCCGACGCGGCTTTCTCGGCACCGTTCCGGACGCGGCCATCCTGCGCCCCGATGGCGCCCCAGTCTGGAGCCTGGCGGCCTACGGCTTCCTGGCCGAAGAGCGGGCGCCCGACACCGTCAACCCGCTGCTGTGGCGCCAGGCGCGGCTGAACCGCGAGCACGGGCTGTTCCAGGTGACCGAGCGCATCTTCCAGGTGCGAGGCTTCGACCTGGCCAACATCACCTTCATCGAGACTGACAGCGGCGTGCTCGCGTTCGACGCGCTCACCGTGCCTGAGACCGCCGCCGCGGCACTCCAGCTCTATCGCGCGCACCGGGGCGATCGTCCGCTGCTGGCGGTGATCTACAGCCACAGCCACGTCGATCACTTCGGCGGCGCGCCGGGCCTGGTGCGCCAGGACGACGTGGACGCCGGGCGGGTGCAGATCATTGCCCCGGCAGGTTTTCTGCACGCCGCGGTGGCCGAGAACGTGATGGCCGGCCCGGCGATGGCGCGGCGCGCGCAGTTCCAGTTCGGCCACACGCTGCCCGTCGGGCCGGTGGGCCAGGTCGATTCCGGCCTGGGCAAGAACATACCGCGCGGGCGCCCGGGGCTGATCGCGCCGACGCGCGAGATCACCCAGCCGCACGAGGTGGTTGAAATCGACGGCCTGGTGCTGGAGTTTCAACTGGCGCCAGAGACCGAAGCGCCTGCCGAAATGCACCTGTTCATTCCCAGCGAGCGCGCGCTCAACCTGGCCGAGAACGCCACGCACACCTTGCACAACCTGTGCCCGCTGCGCGGTGCCAAGGTGCGCGACGCGCTGGCCTGGTCCAAGTACCTGAACGAGGCACTGCACCGCTACGGCCCGCGCACCGAGGTCATCCTGGGCCAGCACCACTGGCCCACCTGGGGCCACGCGCGCGCCGTGCGCTTCCTGGCCGAGCAGCGCGACCTGTACCGCTACCTGCACGACCAGACGGTGCGGCTGATGAACCATGGCCTCAAGCCCGCCGAGATCGCCGAGCGCCTGCAGCTGCCGCCAGGCCTGGCCAGTCGCTGGCATGCGCGCGGCTTCTACGGCACCGTCTCGCACAACGTCAAGGCGATCTACCAGCATTACCTGAGCTGGTACGACGCGCACCCGGCCAATCTGAACCGGCTGCCGCCGGCGGACGCCGCGCGCAAATACGTCGCCTACATGGGCGGCGCCGGCGCGCTGCTGGCGCGGGCGCGCGAGGACTTTGAGCGCGGCGAATTCCGCTGGGTGGCCGAGGTGATGGCGCACCTGGCCTACGCCGAGCCGCAGAACGAGGAAGCCCGCGCGCTGGCGGCGGCGGCGCTGGAGCAGATGGGCTTCCAGGCCGAATCGGCCACCTGGCGCAACGCCTACCTGCTGGGCGCGCACGAATACCGATCCGGCCCGCCCCAGCCCACGGCGCAGGCCGGCGGCGCGATGCTGGCGGCGCTACCCAACGGCCTGCTGTTCGACCTGCTGGCGATGCGCGTGGTGGCCGCGCGCGCCGAGGGCCTGGTGTTCGACATCGCCTGGCATTTCAGCGACAGCGGCGAGCACTGGCTGACCAGCCTGTCCCACGGCGCGCTCAGCAGCATCGCGCTGGACGCGCCGCCCACCGCCGACGCCAGCGTGCGCACCGACCGCGCCACGCTCGACGCGCTGCTGTCGCAGCAGCTCGCGCCTGCCGACGCACTGGCCGGCGGCCGCCTGCAGGTCGGCGGCCAACTGCCGCTGCTGGCGCGCTTCCTGGGGCTGCTGGACCGGTTCGGCGGCGCCTTCCCCGTGGTCGATGCCGCCCACGCAGAGCAATGAGGAACGTGCGATGGATGACACACTCACTTTCGACTACGTGATCGTTGGCGGCGGCTCGGCCGGCTGCGTGCTGGCCCACCGGCTCAGCAGCCACCCGGGCGTGCGCGTGGCACTGGTCGAGGCTGGCCCGGCCAGCGGCGGGCGCTGGGTCAGCATTCCGGCCGGGCTGATCGGCACCGTGCCCACGCACAAGTTCAACTGGGCGTTCGACACCGTGCCGCAAGCCGGGCTGAATGGCCGCCGGGGCTACCAGCCGCGCGGCAAGGTGATGGGCGGCAGCTCGGCCATCAACGCCATGTGCTACATCCGCGGCCACGCCAGCGACTACGACGGCTGGGCGGCGGCGGGCTGCAGCGGCTGGTCGTGGAGCGAGGTGCTGCCCTACTTCAAGCGCGCCGAGGGCTGCCTGGTGCCGGGCGCAGATGCGCAGTGGCATGGCTTCGACGGGCCGCTCAAGGTGAGCGAGCTGCGCTCGCCCAGCGGCTTCAACCGGCTGATGCTCGACGCGGCCGCCGAATGCGGCCACGCGCGCAACGGCGACTTCAATGGCCCACAGCAGGACGGCGTCGGTCTGTACCATGTGACGCAGGAGCGCGGCGTGCGCTCGGACACCGCGCACGCCTACCTGGATCCGGTGCGCGGCCGCGCCAACCTGGTGCTGTTGGCGAACGCTCACGCCACGCGCATCACCTTCGAAGGCCCGCGCGCCAGCGGTGTCGAGATCATCGAGGGCGGGAGCAAACGCCAGGTCACGGCGCGCCGCGAGGTCATCGTCAGCGCCGGCGCGTTCGGCAGCCCGCAACTGCTGCAGCTCTCGGGCATCGGCCCGGGCGCCGATCTGCAGCGCCTGGGAATCGCCTGCGTGGCCGACCGCGCGCAGGTGGGCGCCAACCTGCAGGATCACCCCGACGCCATCCTCTCGCGGCGCTTGAACGATACGCGGCTCTTCGGCCTGAGCCTCGCCGGGCTGCGCACGCTGTGGAGCGCCTGGGGCCAGTACAAGCAGGATCAATCCGGCATGCTCTCGACCAACTATGCCGAAAGCGGCGGGTTCTTCCGCACGCAGCCGGGCCTGGAGCGGCCCGACGCGCAGTGGCACTTCGTGATGGGCATGGTGGACAGCCACGGCCGCAAGCGCCACCTGGGCCACGGCTTCAGCCTGCACGCATGCATCCTGCGGCCCAAATCGCGCGGCAGCGTCAAGCTGGCGAGCACGGATCCGCTGGCTGCACCGCTGATCGACCCGGCCTTCCTCACGCACCCCGACGACGTGGTGGCCCTCACCCGCGCGGCCCGCAAGACGGCCGAGCTGCTGCGCACCAAGGCGCTCGGCCTGTACGCGCAGACGCCGCTGCAGCCCGAGCCCGACTGGCGGGGAGGGGACGCACCGATCGAAGCCTTCCTGCGCGCGCACGTGGACACCATCTACCACCCGGTCGGCACCTGCCGCATGGGCGCCGACGCCGACTCGGTCGTCGACCCCGAGCTGCGCGTGCGCGGCGTCGAAGCCCTGCGCGTGGTGGATGCGAGCGTCATGCCCAGCCTGATCGGCGGCAACACCAACGCGCCCACGATCATGATCGCCGAGCGCGCGGCCGACCTGATCCAGGGGCAGGCCGGCGCACCCGCGTGACGCCCGCTCCCGGTGGCAGAAAAGTATGAATCAAATTGGCCTAAAACCCTTGTCTGTCAAGCGCGATTAGCTATCGAAACGTGATTTTTTGACCCCTTCGGGAGACCCCCATGACCCAGGCCCGCATCGGCAAGACCATTCCTGAATCCACACCGCACTGGCCCGCCGCGCCGCAGCGCCCGGCGGGCGCGCCCAACATCCTGCTGGTGCTGTTCGACGACGTGGGCTTTTCCGACTTCGGCTGCTACGGCTCGAGCATCCGCACGCCCACCATCGACGCCCTTGCCGCGCGCGGCCTGCGCTACAGCGGCTTTCACACCACCGCGATGTGCTCGACCACGCGCGCCGCGCTGCTCACCGGGCGCAACCACCATGCGGTCGGTGTCGGGTGCCTGGCCAACTTCGACAGCGGCTTTCCCGGCTACCGCGGCAAGATCAGCCCGGACGCCGGCACGCTGGCCGAGATGCTGCGCCCGCATGGCTGGCGCAACTACATGGTGGGCAAATGGCACGTCACGCCGCTCACGCAAAGCGGCCCGGCCGGGCCGTTCGACGGCTGGCCGCTGGGCCGGGGGTTCGACCGCTTCTACGGCTTCCTCGATGCCGAGACCGACCAGTTCGCGCCCGAGCTGGTGCGCGACAACACCCACATCGACCCGCCCGGCACCTTCGAGAGCGGCTACCACCTGACGAGCGACTTGGTCGACCAGTCGATGCGCATGCTGGCCGAGCACCAGGCCGATGCGCCCGGCGCGCCCTGGCTGCTGTGGCTCGCGCTGGGCGCCTGCCACGCGCCGCACCAGGCTCCGCAGGAGCTGATCCGCGGCTACGACGCGCAATTCGCCCACGGCTGGGACGTGGAACGCGAACAGCGCCTGGCGCGCCAGAAGGCGCTGGGTCTGGTGCCGCCCGATACCGAACTGCCGCCGCGCAACGACGGCGTGCCCGCCTGGGACAGCCTGGGCGAGGCCGAGCGGCGCGTCTTCACCCGCCTGCAGAGCGCCTACGCCGGCATGCTGACGCACGCCGACCAGCAGCTCGCGCGGCTGATGCAGTTCCTGGAAGCGAGCGGCATGGCGGACGACACGCTGGTGCTGGTGCTGTCGGACAACGGCGCCAGCCAGGAAGGCGGCGTGGCCGGCTTCGTCAACGCCATGGGCCCGTACAACCTGCGCCGCGAGGAGATGGCCGAAAAGCTCGCGCGCATCGACGACATCGGCGGCCCCGGCACGCACGCCAACTTCCCCCACGGCTGGGCCATGGCATCCAACACGCCGCTCAAGCGCTACAAGCAGAACACGCACGGCGGCGGTATCCGCGACCCGCTGGTGCTCGCCTGGCCCAAGGGCATCACAGCGCGCGGCGAATTGCGCCACGGCTTCTGGCACGCGCGCGACCTGCTGCCCACGCTGCTGGACGTCTGCGGTGTCGCCCCGCCCGAGACGATCCACGGCATCGCCCAGCAGCCCGTGACGGGCGAGAGCCTGCGCGCCACGCTGGCCGACCCGGCGCAGCGCAACCGCCAAGGCGCGCAGCTCTTCGAGATGTTCGGCCACCGTGGCCTTTGGCATGACGGCTGGAAGGCCGTCACCTGGCATGCGCCGGGCACGCCGTTCGACGCCGACCGCTGGGAGCTATACCACCTCGATGAGGACTTCGCCGAGAACCACGACCTGGCCGCTGCCGAGCCCGAGCGCCTGGCGCGGATGCAGGCGTTGTGGTGGCAGGAGGCCGAGGCGCACCAGGTGCTGCCGCTGGACGACCGCTTCGGCGCGCGCTTCGCCGAGAACGCCCAGCGCGCTCAAGGAGCCAGAACGCGCTTCGTCTTCCACCACGGCATGGGCCACCTGCCCAGCGACGTGGCACCCGACCTGCGCGCCCGCGCCTACCGCATCGAGGCGCAGGTGCTGATCCCCGAAGGCGGCGCCGAGGGCGTGCTCATCGCCCACGGCGACGCCACCAGCGGTTACAGCCTGTACCTGCAGGACGGCCACCTGGTGCACGACCTGAACGTCGGCGGCGTGCACCAGGTGCTGCGCTCGGATCGCCCGGTTGCGCCCGGCCACCGACGCCTGGGCGTGCGCATGCGGCTCGGCCCGCTGGTGCTCACGCCGCCCATGCCGGGCCACGGCCGCGTGGTCGTGCCCGCAAGCCGCACGGCCAGTCTCTGGATCGACGACGTGCAGGTGGCCGAGGCGCCGTGCACGCTCGGCTTCGCCACGCTGATCTCCTGGTCGGGCCTGGACATCGGGCGCGACCGGGGCAGCCCGGTCTCGCACTACGCCGCGCCGTTCGCCTTCACCGGGCGCCTGGTCTGCGTGACGGTCGATCTGCAGCCGCAGCAGCCGCTCGACGGCCATGGCATCGGCCAGGCCGAGATGGCGCGGCAATGATGGCTGGCGGCGCTATCCGCGCCGTGGCCCTGGCGCCGGGGGCTGTAGCCTTTGCGTGCCCATGGCGTGGGCCAGGCGCGCCTCTACCGGCAGCGGCTCGCCCATCAGGCGGGCGGCCAGCAGTTCGGCACACAGCACGGCGCGCGTCAGGCCGCGCGCGCCCATGGCGGTGCTGACCCACAGGCCGGGCAGGCTGGCCGGCGCCACCGGGCCGACGATGGGCATGCGGTCGTGCGCCGTGCAGCGCACCCCCGCCCAGGCGTGCAGCCCCGTGCCGCCCTCGAAGGCGCCGCGCAGCGCCGGGGCCGCGCCCGGCACCAGCGCCTGCAGGTGCTGCCAGTTGCTGGCGTGCGCTGCGGCCTGTTCGGTGGCGCTGAGCGGCAGGTGCGCCACGTCGCGTTCAAAGGTCGATCCCATGTGCCACATCAATCCGCCCGCGCCGGGCACGTGGGCCACCAGGGCGCCGCCGCCGTTCACGGCAAAGGGCGGCAGGCCGTGCGCGTGTACCGGCTGCGGCCCCCAGGACATTTGCCCGCGCACCGATTGCAGCGGCAGCGCCTGATCGCCGTCCAGTGCGGCCAGCAGGGTGTTGCACGCCGGGCCGGCGGCCAGCACCAGCAGCTCGGCCTCGGCCAGCGGGGCGCCGCCTGCGTCCAGCGCGCGCCACGGCCCGGCGCCGCTGCGTTCCAGCCGCGCCACGGCGCTGTGCGGCTGCCAGGCAATGCCGGGCTGCGCCAGCAGCCGGGCGATGAAGCGCGCCGGGCGCACCCAGCCGGCGCGTGCGTGCCAGCAGGCGGTGGCGTCCGGCGGCAGGCCGGCGGCGGCCAGGTGGTCGGCGCCGGCCTGGCGGCTCCAGTCCTGCCCGGGGCCGTCGTGCCAGCCGGGGGGCAGGCCGGTCTGGCCAGGGGGGCGGCGTTCCAGCACGCCGGCGGGGTTCCAGTCCACGCCGGCCTGCAGCAGCGCGTTTGATTGCTGCAGCATGGCGCGCACGCCGGCGCGCGAGAGGCGGGCGAACAGGTTGTCGTCGGGCGACAGGTGCGGCGCGAACAGCCCTGCGGGCAGGCCGGAGGCGCCCGCCGCTGGCGCGCTTGCGGCGTCCAGCACTGTTACCTGCCAGCCACGGCGTGCCAGGCTGGCGGCGGCGGTGGCGCCGGCCAGGCCGGCGCCCAGCACCAGGCAGCGCGCGGGTTGGGCGAACTCGGGCGCCTGGCGGCTGGTGCGCGGCTGCCAGTGCGGGTCGAACGTGGCCTGCAGGTTGTCGCGCTTGGGCGGCAGGCCGGGGACTTTTTGAACCGCAAAGCCGCATTGCGCCAGCGCATCGCGCACGCTGCGCGCAATCGTCCAGGTGGCCAGGCGCGTGCCGCGGCGGCAGTGCCGCGCCATGGCCTTGAGGGTTTCCAGGCTCCAGATGTCGGGGTTGCGCTCGGGGCTGAAGCCGTCCAGGTAGACCGCGTCCACCTCCCACAGCTGCTGGCGCAGGAGTGCCTGGGCGTCGCCCACGCACAGCGTCAGGAGCACGCGCCCGCCGTCGAACCACAGGCGGTGCACGCCGGGCAGCAGGCCCCAGTACTGGGCGTGCAGTTCCTGCGCCAGCTCCTGCAGCTCGGGCAGGCGCTGGGCGGCGCGCAGCAGATCGTCGGCCGATACGGGCCAGGCTTCGAGCGAAACGAAGTGCAGCAGCCTGGGGCGGACGGGGTCGGCGCGCCAGGCGGCCCAGGTTGCCAGGAAGTTCAGGCCGAAGCCGAAGCCCGTTTCCAGAATACGCCACTGCTGCGCGCCGGCCCAGGCACCGGGCAGGCCGCAGCCGTGCAGAAAGACGCTGCGCGCCTGCTCCAGCCCTTGCTCGCCGTGGTAGCGGTCGTCAAAGCGGGTGCTGTAGGGGGTGCCGTCGGGCAGCCAGGCGATGCTGTGGGTCATGCAAAGAAAAGGCGCCCCGTGGGCGCCGCTGTGGGGCGGGGGAGATTATTCCTTGGGCGCGACGTAGCCCTGCACGGCGTCGGCGCCGTCGCCAAAGAAATAGGCTTCCATCTGGCCAGCCAGGTACTGGCGCGCGCGCGCGTCGGCCAGGTTGAGGCGGTTTTCGTTGACCAGCATGGTCTGGTGCTTGACCCAGCCGGCCCAGGCCTGCTTGCTGACGTTCTGGTAGATGCGCTTGCCCAGTTCGCCGGGGTAGGGCGGGAAGTCGAGGCCTTCGGCCTCCTGGCCGAGCTTGATGCAGTGGACGGTACGTGCCATGGAACTGTGATTGCTGTGGGAATGGTGGTTGCCCGCGACTGTAGCAAGAAGCGCCAAGCCGCCATGCGCAGCGCGGTTTTGGCGCGTCAATAAATGCCCAGCACTAGGCCGGCCGCTAGCGCCTGGCCCAGGGCGCGGCAGGCGCCCAGGTCGGTATCGGCGATGCGCTTGGGAGCCAGGATGGCGTCGGGCGTCTGCGCGTGCGTGCAGACGATGAGCGGGTCGGCCACGGCGCGCAGCCGCCAGCCGGTGGCAATGCGTGCGATCTGGCGCGCCGCGCCCTGGCCGTCGCTGCCGGCGCAGACCAGGCTGGCGTAGGGGCGTGCGTTGACGCGGTCGAGCGCGCCGTAGTAGCAGCGGTCGAAAAAATCCTTGAGCTGGCCGCTCATCGCGGCCAGGTTTTCGGGCGTGGCAAACACATAGCCGTCGGCCTGCAGCACGTCGGCCGCTTGCGCCTGCGCCGCGTGCAGCAGGCGTGCGCTGCAGCCGTCCTCGCTGGCGGCGCCCTGCTGCGCGGCCTGCGCCATCTGCAGCGTGCCGCCGGTCAGCGAGTGGTAGACGATGAGCAGCGTCTTGGCCATAGGCTTGGGCCTACATCAGGATGACGGTAGCGACGATGGCCAGGCCCAGCACCAGGTTGACTCCCACCCAGGTGCGTATGCGCGCCAGCGCCTGGCCGCCCGCGGCCCAGTCGGCGCCGGCCACGGCCTGGTCGAGCTGGCCCTGCAGGGCAAAGTAGATGTAGGCGAAGATGCCCATCATCACGATGCCCAGACTGGACATGATGGTCCAGTCGGTGGGCATGGCAAAGGCGCCGCCCGAGCCGATGCTGACGGCGCCGATCATGCCCAGGCCGCTGGTCAGCGCCAGCACCACGGCCAGCGCCGCGCCGCCCAGGAAGCGCTGCAGCACGGCGTGCATCAGGCGCACGCGCTGGGGCGCATCGAGCGCCTGCACCGCAGGGCGCAGAAAGAAGTGGGCAAACGCCATGCCGCCGATCCAGACGATGATGGACAGCACGTGGGTGAGTTTGAGCGCGTTGTAGAACATGAAGGTGGCCGGGCAGGGAAACAGCGCGCATTGTGCAGCGCGTACGCAAACTATTTATATTTTTCACAATTTAATTGTGCGCTATTTAAAAATCGGAAATAATCTCCCCATGCCAGGCCCGCGCGTACCCCAATCCCCGACTCCTGCCGCGCTGCGGCTGGATCACCAGCTCTGCTTTGCGCTGTATTCGGCGTCGCTGGCCATGACCAAGCTCTACAAGCCGCTGCTCGACGCCATCGGTCTGACCTACCCGCAGTACCTGGTGATGCTGGTGCTATGGGAGCAGGACGGCCCCACGGTTTCCGTGCTTGGCGAGCGTCTGGGCCTGGACTCGGGCACGCTCACGCCGCTGCTCAAGCGCATGGAGGCCGCCGGCCTGCTGCGGCGCGAGCGCGACGCGCAGGACGAGCGGCGCGTGCGCGCCGTCCTCACGCCCGCAGGGCAGGCGCTGCGCGCCAGGGCCGAGCCCATCCCCGGCTGCATCCTGGCCCGCAGCCAGCTGCCGCAGTCCGAGCTGCGGACGCTTACGCGCCAGATCCAGGAGCTGCGCGACCAGATCAGCCGCTGAACACACCGCTTTCCCCTCCGCCCCGCACTGGGGTATCTACTGCCTGAAAGGAAACCATCATGGCCACCCTCGAAAAAGTCCTCTACACCGCACGCGCCCACACCACCGGCGGACGTGACGGCGCCTCGCGCAGCGACGACGGCCGCCTGGACGTCACGCTGTCCTCGCCCGGCGGCGCCGGCGCGGGAACCAACCCCGAGCAGTTGTTTGCCGCCGGCTACTCCGCCTGCTTCATCGGCGCGCTCAAGGCCGTCGGCGGCATGCAGAAGGTCGCCATCCCGCAGGACGTGGCTGTGGACGCCGAGGTCGACCTGGGCCCCATCACCGGCGGCTACGGCATCGCCGTGCGCCTGCAGGTGCATCTGCCCGGCATGGAGCGCGCGCAGGCCCAGGCGCTGGTGGACGCGGCGCACCAGGTCTGCCCCTATTCCAACGCCACGCGCGGCAATGTGGATGTGACGCTGACGCTGGCCTGAGAGGCTTTCGCTCACTATTGCGGGAGCGGTTCTTGTGAAAATGTGACCGCTGCCGTTCTTCCAGCCGGCCAGCATGTCGTGCTGGACGGTTATGCCTTTGGCTGGGGCTGTATTGCGCTGTCCATGTTCAGCTTGTTCGCCAGCTACTTTCTGACCCTCTGCACTACAGCCTCAACTTCCACGGGATCGACTGGTCTGGGCGGCTGGATCGTCGGCTGTACCGCGTTGATGGGGTTCATCGCTCTGGCGAGCGGCATGGTGGGAGCCGTGCTGCGCCAGCTTTGGCGATCCGCCTCAATTCACGGCGGGTCAGATACCAAAGCTAACGGGTGGAATCATCGTCCACTGACGCGCTCCAGCGATCTCCCCAGCCGCCGCGCAGCCGGTCGATGTCGCGCCGGTCGCGTTTGGTGGGGCGCCCTTCGGGCAGATAGTGGGCCGGCTCGGGCGCCAGGCGCCGGGCCTCGGCGGCCCGGGTGCGGGCGGCAATGCTGTCGGGTGTTTCTTCATAGAGTAGCTGCGCTTGCGGCGCCGGGCCGCGCACGGCGCTCAGGGCGCGTACGACCACGGTACGTTCCACCTGGCCCTGGCGCAGCTCCACGGTTTGGCCTACGCGCAACTCGCGCGCAGCCTTGGCCAACTGGCCGTTGATGCGCACGCGCCCCTTGCCGATCTCGTCGACGGCCAGGCTGCGCGTTTTGTAGAAGCGTGCACACCAGAGCCATTTGTCCAGGCGCATGGATTCGGCGGGTGTATTCATTCGGGCATGGGTGTCTGCGTGGGGGAAGGAATGTGGGCGGCGGCGGCAAGCGACAGGCGTACTGCGGCGTCCAGGCTGAGCACCTGCGCTCCCTGTCTGCGATTGTCCAGCGAAATGCTGCAGCCCAGCCCCTGCGTTACGCCCGCGTTCAGCAGCCGAGTGCAGCTGCTGGGCTCATTGGCAACAAATGCCAGCGCACCCGAGGAGGCGCCTACGGCTGCGATCAATGAAGCCAGGGTTTCAACTATTGAGTAGCGCGGTTCCATGTCCAGGTGCAGTGCCTGCATGCCCGTGAAGTGCATGGCCCAAACACCAATGCCGTTCAATGCTGTGTCCGCCGCCACCACGTTGAGCCAGCTCAGTCGATTGCCTTGCCGGATGTGCTGCGCCGCCGTCAAGACAATGAAAGAGCCGAGTACGGCCAGAAGGTGGGGCAGGGGAAATAGAAAACGTCGTTTTGTGTGCGCAAGCAAAACATGCTCCAGCTTTTGTGAGGGGTTGTGAAGGGCTTTGAGTGTGGCTACAACTGGTGCGCCGCTGCGCTGCCGTGTAGCACCGCGCCTTCCAGCGTGGCCGGGTAAGGGCCGGCCACGTAGTCGCCGCAGGCCAGCAGGCGCGGGGCGATGTGCTGCGGCGGGCGCTGCAGGCCCGGGGAGCAGACGAAGGTGGCGCGCTTTTCCACCACCGTCTGCAGGGGCTGCAGCGCGGCCAGGCCCAGGTCTTCGCGGGCCTGTTCCAGCACCTGTGCCGCCAGGTCGTGGCGCTCGCCCTCGAAGGCGCTCACCACAAAGGCCAGCAGCCCGGGCGGGCCGCCCAGCTGGTGGCGGTCGAAGACGAACTGCGCGGGGCGCTGCGCCCGGCTGCGCAGCGCCAGCATGGGCCGGGCCAGCAGCGGCCCGTGGGCCTGAGGCTGCATGGCGTACACCGTGGCGATGGCGCCAAAGGAGAGCGCGCGCGCCTGTGCGGCCCAGCCGTGCAGGGCCGGCTGCAGGGCGGCGGGGGCCTGCGCCTGGCCGGCCAGGCGGGCGGCTTCCTGGGCGCAGGTGGCCAGCAGCACGGCGTCGAAAGGAGTGCCGTCCACTTGCCAGCCGCCGTCCGGCTGTTGCGCAAGGCCGTGCACGCGCCGGCCTGTCAGCACGCTGTGGCCGCGCGCCTGCAGCCAGGCGGCGGCCGGCTCGGGCAGCAGCGCGCCCAGGCTGGCGCGCGGCAGCAGCAGGTTGGAGCCACCGCGCCCGGCGAACAGGCTGTCGCGCAGCACGCGCAAGAAGGTGGCGCCGCAGGCCTGCGCGGCCGGGGTGTTGAGGGCCGAGACGCACAGCGGGTCGATGAATTCGCGCACCAGGCGCGGCGGCAGGCCGGCGCACAGCGCGGCCACGCTGGCGCCGGGCGGGCAGGCAAAGCCGGCGATGCGCCAGCGCGCGGCGCGCGCCAGCAGCGCCAGGCGTTCGCCCGGGCTCCAGCCGCGCGCGCGTGCCATGCCGGCCAGCGCGTCCCACGGCGGGGCGGTGTCGGGCAGGGCCAGGCCGCTGCCGTTGGGGTAGCACAGCGCCAGGGGCAGGCGCAGCAGGGCGGCGTCCACGTCCACTCCGACGGTGCGCATCAGCGCCAGGCATTCGGTGTAGGCGCCGATCAGGATGTGCTGGCCGTTGTCCAGCGCGAGCGGCTGGCCGTCTGCACCGGCTGCGGCCACGCTACGGGCGCGCCCGCCCAGGGTGCGCGCGGCCTCGAACACCGTGACGGCGTGGCCCGCCTGCGCCGCGCGCACGGCGGCGGCCATGCCGCCCCAGCCGGCGCCGACGACGGCCAGCCTCACATCAGCCCCAGCGCCTGAACCTTCCAGGCCAGCCAGAGCTTGCGCAGCGGCGTCAGGCTGGTGCGCTGGTGCAGCACCTTGAAGCCGTCGGCCTCGATCTCGCGCAGCAGCGTGCGGTAGATGCTGGCCATCATCAGGCCGGGCTTCTGCGTGCGCCGGTCGGCCTCGGGCAGCAGCGCGTAGGCCTCGTCGTACAGGCGGTGGGCGCGCTCGGCCTGAAAGCGCATCAGTGCGGTGAAGCGATCCGAGTAGCTGCGGTTGGTGATCTCGCTGGCTTTCACGTTAAAGCGCTGCAGTTCGTCCACGGGCAGGTAGATGCGCCCGCGCATGGCGTCCTCACCCACGTCGCGGATGATATTGGTCAGCTGGAACGCCAGCCCCAGCTTGTGCGCGTAGGCGGTGGTGGCACTGTCTTGCTGGCCGAAGATGCGCGCGGCCACCTCGCCGACGACGCCGGCCACCAGGTGGCAGTAGTGCGCCAGACCGTCGAAGTCGGCAAAGCGCGCGGGCTCCAGATCCATGCGGCAGCCGGCGATCACCGCCTGCAGTTGATCCTGCTGCAGGCCGTAGGCGGGTACGTGCGGCATCAGGGCCTGCATCACAGGGTGGCTGGGCTGGCCGGCAAAGGCGCTGGCCACCTCGCCCTGCCACCAGCCCAGCTTGGCGGCGGCGACGCCGGGGTCGCTCACGTCGTCGACCACATCGTCCACCTCGCGGCAGAAGGCGTAGAAGGCGGTGATGGCGGCGCGGCGCGGGCGCGGCAGAAACAAAAAGGCGTAATAGAAGCTGCTGCCGGAGGCGGCGGCCTTTTGCTGAACGTACTGCTCGGGGGTCATCGGGCCGGATTGTCCCATGGCCGCACGCGGCCACGGCGGTGTTGCGGGTTGGCGATCAGTTGGCCAGGGCGGCCTTGACGGCGCCCGAGACCGCACCCATGTCGGCCTTGCCGGCCAGGCGGGTCTTGACCACGCCCATGACGCGGCCCATGTCGCCCGGGCCGGGCTGCTTGCCCAGCTCGGACGCCAGTTCGGCCACGATGGCGGCCACGGCGGCGGCCACTTCGCCCTCGGACATGCGTGCGGGCAGATAGGCCTGCAGCACGGCCAGTTCGGCCTTTTCCTTGTCGGCCAGATCCTGGCGGCCGGCGCCCTCGAAGGCGGTGATGCTGTCCTTGCGCTGTTTGATCAGCTTGTCGACGATGGCGACGATGGCGACGTCGTCCAGCGTGACGCGCTCGTCGACTTCTTTTTGCTTCATCGCGGCCTGCAGCAGGCGGATGGTTCCCAGGCGCTCGCTGTCCTTGGCGCGCATGGCGCTCTTCATGTCTTCGGTGATCTGGTCTTTCAGGCTCATGGTTTGGCTCCGTGGAAAAAACAAAAACCCGCGCTCGGCGTCCCTAGCGCGGGTTTGTGGGCGATCCCGGAAAAGGGCGGCGCCGGGCTGTGCTTAGTACAGCTTCTTGGGCAGCTGCATGCTGCGCACGCGCTTGTAGTGGCGCTTGACAGCTGCCGCCTTTTTGCGCTTGCGCTCGGCGGTGGGCTTTTCGTAGAACTCGCGGGCGCGCAGGTCGGTCAGCAGGCCGAGCTTTTCGATGGTGCGCTTGAAGCGGCGCAGGGCCACGTCAAAGGGTTCGTTTTCTTTTACGCGAATGGTGGTCATTGACTCGTCTATTCCAATGGTGCCAGGCAGAGGGTTCTTGGGAAGATCGGGCCCAAAAGCCGTGCGCGGCGGGTTTGCCCGTCTGTAACTAGTATCCGGCCGACGGAGCTTTGCCAGCAAAGCCAGGTATTATAGCGGGTGGCGATGGTCAGGCAAGCAATGCGTGTTGCGGCATGGATATGGGCTGTCGTCAAGACACAACGATCAATATCCATGGAACATGTGCAGGCACATGTGTGCAAATTTGCTGAAACGGCAAAAGATGCATACGCTATGCACGTTTAATTTCCTGCGCTCTTTTAGCCATGTCCCCACAACCAGAAATATCGGGCGCGTCCGCCGTCGAGCAGGACAAGCCGCCCATCCAGCAGGATCCGGCCCTGGAGCAGGCGCTGGCGCGTCCCTACCAGCATGGCTTTGTTACCGATATCGAGTCGGATTCGCTGCCGCCGGGCCTCGACGAGGACACGATACGCGCCATTTCGCGCAAGAAGAAGGAGCCTGAATTCCTGCTCAACTGGCGCTTGGCCGCGTTCGAGCGCTGGAGCAAGATGGAGCAGCCCGACTGGGGTTATCTGCGCATGGAGCCGGTCGATTTCCAGGCGCTATCGTACTACTCGGCGCCCAAGTCGCTCAAGAATGCGCCCAAGAGCCTGGACGAGGTCGATCCCAAGCTGCTGGAAACCTATGAGAAGCTCAACGTGCCGCTGCACGAGCGCGCCCGCCTGGCGGGCGTGGCGGTGGACGCGGTGTTCGACTCAGTCTCGGTCGGCACCACGTTCCGCGAGCAGCTGGCCGAGGTGGGGGTGATCTTCTGTTCGTTCTCGCACGCCGTGCAGAATCATCCCGAACTGATCGAGAAATACCTGGGCACGGTGGTTCCGGTGGCCGACAACTTCTACGCGGCGCTCAACTCCGCAGTGTTCTCCGACGGCTCGTTCGTCTACATCCCCAAGGGCGTCAAGTGCCCGATGGAGCTGTCGTCGTACTTTCGCATCAACGCCAAGGGTACGGGCCAGTTCGAGCGCACGCTCATCATCGCCGAGGAGGGCAGCTCGGTCAGCTACCTGGAAGGCTGTACCGCGCCGCAGCGTGACGAGAACCAGCTGCACGCGGCCGTGGTCGAACTGGTGGCGCACGACGACGCCTTCATCAAGTACTCGACGGTGCAGAACTGGTACCCCGGCGACGAGAACGGCGTGGGTGGCATCTACAACCTGGTGACCAAGCGCGGCCTGGCCGCCGGCAAGCGTTCACGCATTGCCTGGACGCAGATCGAAACCGGCTCGGCCGTGACCTGGAAGTACCCCAGCGTGATCCTGCGCGGCGACGAATCCAACGGCGAGTTCCACTCGATTGCCGTGTCCAACCACCATCAGCAGGCGGACACCGGCACCAAGATGATCCATCTGGGCAAGAACACCACCAGCCGGATCGTCTCCAAGGGCATCAGCGCCGGCCATGCGCAGAACAGCTACCGCGGCCTGGTGCGCGTCAACCCCGGCGCACAGGGCGCGCGCAACCATACGCAGTGCGACTCTCTGCTGATCGGCCCGCACTGCGGCGCCCATACCTTCCCCTACGTGGACACGGCACGCGCCGACGCCGTGGTCGAGCACGAGGCCACGACCACGCGCATCTCCGAGGAGCGCCTGTTCTACTGCCAGCAACGCGGCATCGACCCGCAGGAGGCCACGGCGCTGATCGTGGGCGGCTTCTGCCAGGCCGTGCTCGAAGAATTGCCCATGGAATTCGCGCTCGAAGCCAAGGCGCTGCTCGCCGTTTCGCTCGAAGGCGCGGTCGGCTGAAGAACAAACACATTCCCACGAAGAAAGACACCCAATGACTAGCAACCAAGCCCTGCTGCAAGTGCGCGACCTGCGCGTGAACGTGGGTGAACGCACGGTGCTGCGTTCCGTCACCATGGACGTCAACGCCGGCTCCCTGGTGGTGCTGATGGGCGCCAACGGCAGCGGCAAGAGCACGCTGGGCATGGCCCTGGCGGGCCACCCCAACTATCACGTGGTGGGTGGCCAGGCATTGCTTGCCGGCCAGGATCTGCTGCAGATGGAGGCGCATGAGCGTGCCCGCGCCGGCCTGTTCCTGTCGTTCCAGTCGCCGCCCGACGTGCCCGGTGTGAAGAACAACCTGTTTGTGCGCACCGCGCTCAACGCCGTGCGCGAAGCGCGCGGCGAAGCGCCGCTCGACGCGTTCGACTTCCTCTCCAGCGCCAAGAAGGCCGCCAAGGAACTGGGCCTGCCCGAGGCCATGCTGGGCCGCCCGGTCAACGAGGGCTTTTCCGGTGGCGAACGCAAGCGTAACGAACTGCTGCAGCTGTCGCTGCTCAAGCCCCGCCTGGTGCTGCTTGACGAGATCGACTCGGGCATGGACGTGGACGGCGTGCGCGCCGTCGTGGCCATGGTGCAGAAGCTGCGCGTCGAGGGCACGGCCTTCATCGTCGTCTCGCACTACCTGCAGATGATCGAATCGCTGGAGCCTGACGCTGTGCTGCGCCTGGATCAGGGCTGCATTGCCGAATCCGGCACGCTGGAACTGGCGCGCGGCATCGCCCGCACCGGCTTTGCCCGCACGGCCGCCACGGCGGAGGCCTGAGCATGGACAGCGCACGCGCAGACATGCTGGCGGCCCGCCGCCACCTGGAAGCCCAGGGCTGGGTCAGCCGGCGCAGCGAACCCTTTCGCCACTTGCCCCCGCCGGCACTGGCCCAATGGCTGGGCCAGGACGGCGATAGCTGCGAAGCCCCCGCGCTGGCGGGCAGCGGTTGGACGCTGACCCCCATGGGCAGCACGCCTGCCAGCGGCTTTGAAGCGCGCTGGCTCGACGCGTTGAACCCCGAGCAGCGCGCCGAGCTGTTCGCCGGTTTGCCTGCACCGGGCGGAGACGATGCACCCTTTGCCTGGGCGCACCGTGCGCTGTGCCGCCAGGGCCTGCGCCTGACCGTCAAGGCGCAGCCGGGCAAGGCCGGGCAGGACACGGTCTGGCTGCAACTGCGCCACCTGCCGCGCGCGCAGGCCGAGGCGCCGCTGCTGGTGCTCGATCTGCAGCCAGGCGTGCGCTGTGTGCTGCTGGAGAGCCATGAACACGAAAGCGCGCAGTGCGGCAAGGCGCTGGCGCAAAACCTGCAGCTGCACGTGCGCCTGGCGCCGGGCGCCAGTCTGCAGCATCTGCGTGTGGTGGCACCGGATGCGCAAGACAGTCTGGCGCACAACGTGCACGCCACGCTGGCGGCAGGCGCCGAATACAGCCAGGCGCTGGTCGCCACCGGCGCGGGCTACCACCTGCAGCGTAATACCGTCGATCTGGCGGGATCGGGCGCCAAGGCGCACCACGCGGCGTTGCTGCTAGTGGGTGAAAAACAGCTCGATCAGCAGGTCTACACGCACATGCAGACTGCACATACCACCAGCGACGTGCATACCCTGGCGCTGGCGCAGGGCAAGGCCCATGTGGTGGCCAACGCCCATACGCGCATTGCCCAGGGGGCCGACGAGGCCGACGTACGCCAGCGCCTGAGCGGCGTGCCGCTGGCCGGCAACCCGCGTCTGGTGCTGCGCCCGCACATGGAAATCCTGCACGACAACGTGCAGGCGGCGCACGGCGCCACCTGGGGCGCGCTGCCCGAGGACGCGCTGTTCTACGCACGCCAGCGCGGCCTGGATGCAGTCAGTGCGCGCACGCTGATCATCGAAGGCATGGCGCGCGCGCTGCTGGAACGCTGCCTGCCGGCGGCCGGCGAGTCCGACCTGCTGGGCCAGTGGCTGGCCTCGGGCTGGCTGACGCAGGCGATCGAGCGCCACCTGAGCCCCACCCAGGAGGTACCGCATGGGTGATACCGACCAGTTCCTGCACACCAGCCAATTGCCCGTGCAGGCGCTGCGCGCCCAGTTCCCGGTGCTGCAGCAAAGCATCAACGGCGCGCCGCTGTGCTACCTGGACAACGCTGCTACCACGCATATGCCGCTGGCGGTGCAGGACGCGATGCGCCATTTCGAGCAGCACGACCGCGCCAACATCCACCGCGGCGTGCATACGCTGAGCCAGCGCGCCACCGACGACTTCGAGGCTGCGCGCGAGGTGCTCAAGCGCTTCATCGGCGCGGGGGCGCAGCACGAGCTGGTCTTCACCAGCGGCACGACCGAGGCGCTCAACATCGTGGCGCAAGGCCTGTGGGCTGCCGGGCCGGGCAAGGCTTGGCTACGCGCGGGCGATCGCATCGTCGTGAGCGCGCTGGAGCACCATGCCAACCTGCTGCCCTGGCAGCAGGCGGCGCGCATGAGCGGCGCCGAGTTGGTGGTGCTCAAGCCCGACGCGCAGGGTCGCGTGCACGAAGCTGATCTGCAGGCGCTGCTCACGCCCAATACCCGCGTGCTGGCGCTGACGGCCGGCGCCAACGCCACCGGCGAGCGCCCGCCCTACGAGACCATGTTGTCCATGGCCGCCAAGGTGGGGGCGTTGACGGTGCTCGACGCCGCGCAGGCCGTGGGCCACACCATGCCGGCGCTGTCCGGGCTCGGCTGCGATTTCATGGCCTTTTCGGGCCACAAGATGTACGGCCCCATGGGCACGGGCGTGCTTGCCGGGCGGCGTGAGTCGCTCGATCTGCTGTACCCGCTGCGCCTGGGCGGCGACATGGTCGAATGGGTCAGCCTCGAGTCCGCCGGGTTTGCTGCGTTGCCGGCACGCCTGGAGGGCGGCACGCCCAACGTGGCTGGCGCTGTGGGCCTGGCGGCGGCGGCGCGCTTCATCGATGGCGTCGGCCGGCCGGCGCTCGACCAGCATCTGCAGGCGCTGCGCGCGCACGCGGTGGCGGGGTTGTCGGCCATCGACGGACTGACCGTGCTGGCGCCGCATGCCACGCAGGCGTCGCTGGTGTCGTTCATCTCGCCCCACGTGCACCCGCACGACATCGGCACCATGCTCGACGAGCGCGGCATTGCTGTGCGCACCGGCCACCACTGCGCCCAACCCCTGCTGGATCTGCTGTGCCAGGGGCCGACCACGCGCGCCTCGTTCGCCGTCTACAACACCCACGAAGAAGTGCAGCGCCTGATCGAAGGCGTGGCCCATGCATTGGAGAGGCTCAAGTAATGAGCGCCGAAAACGATCTGTACCAGGAAGTGGTGCTCGAACACAAACGCGCGCCCCGCAATTTCGGCCATCTGGAGCAACCCACGCACCAGGCGCAAGGCACCAATCCTTCATGCGGCGATCGCATCAGCGTCGAGCTGCAGCTCGCTGGTGGAACGGTCGAGGACATCCGCTTCACCGGCCAGGCCTGCGCCATCTGCATGGCCTCGACCTCGATGATGACCGAGGCCGTCAAGGGCCGCGAAGTGGCTGCAGCGCAGCAGTTGCAGCAGCACTTTCGTGCCGTGCTCACAGGCGAGGAAGACCCCGAGGAAGCGCCGCTGGGCAAGCTCGTCAGCCTGGCGGGTGTGCGCCAGTACCCCAGCCGCATCAAGTGCGCGCTGCTGGGCTGGCATGCGCTCATGCACGCCATTGCACAAAACAACGACGGTGGCGCGGGCAGCGTGAGCACCGAGGACATACAACCATGATGAATCGTCGCCAGAGAGAAGACGTGCTGGTGCGCCGCAACGTGACGGTGGAGACCGTGCCCAGCGGCCAGCCCGTTGAACTGCAGGCCGGGCAACTGGCGCAGATCACGCAGGCGCTGGGCTCGACCTTTACCCTGCTGGTCGATGGCCAGCTCATGCGCATGAAGGGCCAGGACGCCGATGCCATCGGCAAGCAGCCGCCCGAGAGCATCGCCATCCCCGAAGATCTGCACATCGACGACCTGGAGCCGCTGGTGCGCGAGCAACTGGCCACCTGCTACGACCCGGAGATTCCGGTCAACATCGTCGATCTGGGCCTGGTCTACCGGCTGGAGTTCGAGCCGCTGGACGATCCCGAGAAGGTGCGCGTCGTCATCGACATGACGCTGACCGCACCCGGCTGCGGCATGGGCGAATCGATTGCCAACGAGGTGTGCGACAAGGTGCTGTCGCTGCCGCGCGTCGGTGAGATCACCGTCAACCTGGTGTTCGACCCACCCTGGGATCGTTCCATGATGAGCGAGGCCGCGCAATTGGCGCTGGGGTTGTAATCATCGCCGCCACCGTGCGCTGCGGCGTTCGGCGCACGCAAAAAAGGGCAGGTCGCAACCTGCCCTTTTGTATTTTGGGCCAGCTCAGGGTCAGCCGCAGCAGGCGCCGCCGGAGCAGCAGGAATCCTCGGCTTCGGCCGCTGCCTTGGATTCGGTGGCCAGGCGGGCTATCTCGACCTGCCACAGCTCGGGGCCGGCCTCCAGATAGGCCCATCGGAACTGGCCGGGCGCGCGCGCTTCGAGCTGCATGCGCAGCGGCACGGGGTCGTGGTCGTTGACGATCTGCAGCACCTGGCCGGCGGCCAGCGCATCCAGTTGGCCAAAAATGCGTGCGTGGCGCTCGTAGGGGGCGATGGTGCGCACATCGATCACGGAAACAGCGTTGTTCATGGGGGGCAACCTTTCTCGGTCAAGTGAAGGGAAATTCGGAAGGAATCCGGAAGAAACGGCAGCAAAGGCGGCGATCGGGCGTGATCAGCCGTCCTTGCCGTCCAGGCGAGTGCGCGTCAGCCACGGCGTATAGATGAACAGGTAGATGGCAAAGGCGATGCCCCACAGGCAGGCCGCGCCCTCCAGCGCGTAGGCGTACCAGCCCGGGTGCACGGCCGGCACCAGCACGCGCAGCACGGCCGCCGCCATGACCAGCGCGTAGGCTGCCGTTTCGCCGCGCGATGGCTGCAGGGGCCGGCCGGTGTGGCCGCGTGCGGTGCGCGTGACCATGCCGATGATCAGCCCCCCGATCACGCCCACGGCAAAGGCGTGCACGGCTAGCGAGTGGCCCACCCAGCCCAGCTGCGCCAGCGCCAGCAGCACGAAGCCGATCGGCATCCACGCATAGGAGGCGTGCAGGATCCACAGAATGGGCCGCCCCAGCGTGACCTGCGGGTGCCACAGCCACAGGCGCCAGGCGTGCAGCACGGCGGCGGCCAGGCTGGCCACCAGCACCACAGGCGCGGGAGCGGAGAACACCCACAGCGCCAGCGCGGCGGCGGTCACGGCCAGCAGCGACAGCTCGAACTTGCGCGGCACGTTGATCACCAGGCCAGGCGTGACATTCTTGGTGAACATGGGCACCACGCGCCCGGTCATCACGCACACCACCATGACGATGAGCGCCAGCTCGGCGTACAGCGCGGCCACGGCGGGAACGGCCACGACGCCCAGCACCGACAGGTGAAAGCACAGGTTGGCCAGCGCCATCAGCGCCAGCAGAGAGATCAGTGGAATATTGCGCTTGTTGCCCGCCTTGATCAGCACGCGCAGCAAAATGGCCGCCGCCGCCGGCAGCAGCGCCATGTCCAGCGCCGCATAGACTGGATAGGGCGCCACGAAGGCCGCCGCGCGGGCAGCCAGCCAGACCAGGAACAGCGCGCCCAGCAGCGGCCCACGCGCCGTCTCCTGCCCCGTCCAGGCCCGGACGGCCGTCAGCAGAAAACCTACCACCACGCCGGCGGCAAAGCCGAACAGCATCTCGTGCGCGTGCCACAGCAGCGGGGCGATTTCCATGTTGACCTGGATGCGGCCCAGGAAGATGGCGACCCACAGCGGCACCGACAGGCAGGCCAGCAGGGCCGTGCCCAGATAGAACGGCCGAAAACCCAGGCGCAGCAGCGGCCAGCCCTTCAGGGCGGGGGCGGCCTGGGCCTTGTTGGACGTGGAGGTGAGCGGCGGCAGCGGCTGTGTCATGGGGCGAATGGCGTGGGTTTTTTGATAAGTTTCATTTTATATGAATATTAAAAACCGAGCACCTGGAAACCGCCGCTGCGAGGGGTTTGTTCAGGTTCTGCGGGGCAGCGCCTGGGCGCAGGCCGCCGCGCTGGCCCAGGCCCACTGGAAGTTGTAGCCGCCCAGCCAGCCGGTCACGTCCACCACCTCGCCGATGCAGTACAGGCCGGGCTGGCTCTTGCACTCCATGGTCTGCTGCGACAGGGCGCGGGTGTCCACGCCGCCCAGCGTGACCTCGGCCTTCTTGTAGCCCTCGGTGCCGGTGGGGGTCAGCTGCCAGCGCGCCAGCTGCTCGGCCAGGCGCACCAGGGCCTTGTCGGCGGCTTCATTGACGGGGCGCTGCCAGTCGCTGCTCTGGCCCGCCCAGGCCTCGGCCAGGCGGGCCGGCACCAGGGCGGCCAGCTCGTTGGCGATGCGCTTTCTGGAGCGCGCCTTGGCCACCAGCAGCGTGGCCTGCACGTCCAGGTCGGGCGCCAGGTCGATGGACAGCGGCGCGCCCGCCTGCCAGTAGCTCGAAATCTGCAGCACCGCCGGGCCGGACAGCCCCCGGTGCGTGAACAGCAGGTCTTCGTGGAATTGCATGCGCTGCTTTTTGCCGCCGGTGCTGATGACCACCGGCAGCGCCAGCCCGGCCAGCTGCGCGTAGGGCGCCCAGGCCGCGCCGTCGAAAGTGAGCGGTACCAGGCCGGGGCGGCGCTCCACCAGGGGCAGGCCGAACTGCCCGGCCACCCGGTAGCCAAAATCGCTGGCCCCGATCTTTGGGATGGACAGCCCGCCCGTGGCCAGCACCAGGCTGGCCGCCTCCGCCGGCCCTTTTGTTGTATTGATTTGATAGCTGTTTGCGCTTGATGGGTAAGCGTTTGAAGGTAAAAATACTATATTTTTCACGCCGCAGGGTTGCCAGCGTTCCACCCGGCCGTCGGCGCATTCGGACAGCAGCATGGCGATGATGTCCTCGGACGAGCGGTCGCAGAACAGCTGGCCCTTGTGCTTCTCGTGGTAGGCGATGCCGTGGCGCTCGACCAGGGCGATGAAGTCCTGCGGCCCCAGGCGCGCCAGAGCCGAGCGGCAGAACTGCGGGTTGGCGCCGACGAAGTGGCGCTGCGGCTGTGCCGGGTCGAGCGCGCGGTTGGTGAAGTTGCAGCGTCCGCCGCCCGAGATGCGGATCTTCTCGGCCACCTTGTCGGCGTGGTCGATGAGCAGCACCTTCAGGCCGCGCTGGCCCGCCTGGGCGGCGCAGAACAGGCCGGCGGCGCCGGCGCCGATGATGACGGCGTCAAAGAACGGAGTGGTGGGCACGGGCAGGGCGGCAATCAGTCAGGCAAGCCGCCGATTGTCGCTGCACGCACGGGGTCAGCGGATGTAGTGCCCGTCCGGCCCGACGATGGCGATGTCCACGTAGCTGGAGCCGTTGTGGTTGCTGGCGCTGAATTGGTAGACGTGCCCGCCCAGATCCAACCTGTCCATGGCCTGCATGGCGCTGACCACGCTGGTGCCGGTGATGCCGGGCGCGGCCGCGCGCAGGCCCTCGATGAGCACGCGCGCATCCAGGTAGCCGACGAAGCGGTCGTAGTCGGGTTCGAGCGACAGGCGTTTCATCGACGCCTGGAACTGGCGCGTGACGGCGATGGTGGCGCGGTGCGGCGGCGGCGTGGTGCGCGCCACGGCCAGGCCGTGCGCGTCCGGCCCCAGCGCCTTGATAACCTGCGCACCCGCGCCCAGCGACAGTGTGTAGATGGGCACGCCCATGTGCGCCTTGTGCGCGCGCACGTAGGCCACCACGGGCGGGCCGGCGGCAATCATCAGAACGGCCTGGGGTTGCAGGCCGGCCAGCGCCTTGGCAGTGGCCTGCGCGTCCTGGCCGTTGCTGGCCAGTGCATGGCTGCCGACCAGCGTTGCGCCTTCGGCGGCAATCACCTTCTGCACCAGCGGCAGGGCGAGGCGGCCGAAGTCGTTGTCCTCGTAGGCCACGCCGATGCGCTGGCTTTGCACCGTGACCAGCGTGCGCACGATCTTCACCAGCTCGTCGGCGTAGCTGGCATTGGTGGTGAACAGCCAGGGGCTGCGCTGCGCCCGCACCGAAGGGCTGCCGGTATAGATGCCGATCAGCGGCGTTTTGGCCTGGGCCAGGTAGGGCAGCAGGGCCAGCACCTGCGACGTGCCGGCCTGGCCGAACAGGGCGGTCACGCCGTCGCCCTCGATCAGGGCGTGCGCGTTTTCCAGGGCGCGCTGCGCGTCGAAGCCGTCGTCCTTGGTGACCAGGCGGATCTTGCGCCCGCCGATGCCGCCCTGGGCGTTGAAGTCGGCAATGGCCGCCTCCTGCCCCTGGTGGATGGGTGCCAGAAAGGGTGCCAGGCCGCCGGTCAGCGCGGTGGATCGGCCGACCAGAACGTCGCCCGTGCTGCGCGCCTGCGCGCGCGCCGGCTGCGCCAGCAGCGCCGGCGCGGCCAGCGCGGCGGCGGCCAGGCGCTGCAGGGTGCGCCGGCGGTGGGTGTCAGGGGTGGCGGCAGGCTGCCGGTGTTGGGGGGTATGCACGCAAAGCTTCCTTTTCACGGCGCAGCCGTGCGGCAGTCTGGACAGCGTTGGCGTGCGTGTCAGGGGGCGCGGCTTGCGATGGACGAAACAACGGAGCCTCGGGCGCTGCGGCGCCCACGACTCCCGGCGCGCATTGTTTCTAGGCCAGCCGTGCTTGCCGCCCTGGGCTTTCCCCATGGTCTTGACGCCCAGGCGACATGCCGGCGCCGCTGGGCAGCGCCGCAATGCCGCTGACCACGTCGCCCACCACGATGACCGAAGGGCTGGCCAGGCCGTGCTGCGCGATGCAGGCGTGCAGCTGCCCCAGCGTGGCGACGGCGTGGCGCTGGTTGGGGCGCGTGGCGTTCTGCACGATGGCCACTGGCGTGTGCGCGGGCAGGCCGGCCAGCAAGTCCTGCTGCAGGCGCTGTGCGCAAGCCATGCCCATGTAGATGACCAGTGTCAGGCGCGCCTGGTGTGCCGTGGCGGCCAGCTGGCGCCAGTCGGTGGGCGCACCGCCGGGGCGGTTGTGCCCGGTGATGAAGACCACGCCCTGGGCGTGGTCGCGGTGCGTCAGCGGCAGGCCCAGCGCCGTGGGGCCTGCCAGGCCGGCGGTGATGCCGTTGACCACGTGCACCGCGAGGCCGGCTGCGCGCAGGTGTGCCGCCTCCTCGCCGCCGCGCCCGAAGATGAACGGGTCGCCGCCCTTGAGGCGCACCACCCGCTCGCCCGCCTGCGCGGCGCTGATCATCAGGCGCTCGATGAAGTCCTGCGGCGTGCTCTTGCAGCCGCCGCGCTTGCCCACGTGCACGATGCGCGCGCCGGGCGACGCCAGCGCGACGATCTCGTCGCTGACCAGGTCGTCGACCAGCAGCAGGCTGGCCGCCTCGATGGCGCGCAGGGCCTTGACGGTGAGCAGTTCAGGGTCGCCGGGGCCGGCGCCCACCAGAGTGCAGTGGCCTGGGGTCGTCATGGTGCTTCCTTGGTGTGCAGTTGCTGGCATAGGCGGGTGATGTGCGCAACCTGCCGCGCCAGCGCCTCGGGTACGGGCAGGCTGCCGTCCAGCACGCGCTGGGTGTAGGCGGCGGTGCCGGCGGCGTCCAGCGCGGCAGTGGGCAGGCCGGGCACCTGGCCGGCGGTGCCGGGGGCTTGCTCGGCCAACAGCGCGTGGCGCCCGTGCAGCCAGGCGTCGTAGCGCGGCTGGCGGCGCGGATCGGCTGCGGGCTCGCCCTCCAGCCCGCGCGAGAGCAGGGCGCTGAGCCCGAGGGCCGCGCAGCACTCGCCCATCAGCGCGAAGTAGTCGGCGTGGGTGTAGTTGGTGACCAGCAGCGCCGGGCCGCTGGTTGGCGCCAGCAGCTTGACCAGGCTGTGGCCGCTGCTGCGCAGGCCGATGTGCCGGCGCACCGCCAGCAGCCGCGCCAGGCCCGGGTGCAGGGCGGCCGCCGGCAGGTGCGCCACCGTACCGGGGGCGATGGGCTGCGGCGCCGCCAGCGCGGCAATGCCCATGGCCTGCAGCACGTCGCACGCCTGCACGCGGCCGTCCTCGGTGGCCATGCCGTGTAGCAGCACCGGCAGGCCGGTGCGCGCCAGCAGCAGCGCCAGCAGCGGGGTGAGCACCGGCAGGCGGCGTGCGCCGTTGTAGCTGGGCAGCACCACCAGCGGCGCGCCTTCTGCCATGGCCGGAATGGGTGCGATGCGCGCGCGCGCGGCGTCGATGAAGCCGCACATCTCGTCGGCCGTCTCGCCCTTGATGCGCATCGCGGCGCAGAAGGCGCCCAGCTCCAGGTCGCTGGTCTGGCCGTCGAACACCTGGCCCATGAGGTCGGCCGCCTGCGCGCGCGACAGCGCCCGGGCGCCGCGCGCGCCGCGTCCGATTTCCTTGATGTAGTGGCTGATGGCCATGGTGGGGGTGCCGGTTGCTGGACGGGTATTGTCGTGGGGGGCTTATGCCGGATACGGCATGTTCTTATCCGGCCGCGCGCTGCGGCGCGGTGCGCGCGTGCGTGGTGTAGAGCGTCAGGCCGGTGAAGGCGATACCGCCGACGATGTTGCCCAGCACCACCGGAATCTCGTTCCAGATGAAGTAATCCATGATGGAGAAGTTGCCGCCCATCATCAGGCCCGAGGGGAACAGAAACATGTTCACCACCGAGTGCTCGAAGCCCATCGCGAAGAACAGCATGATCGGCATCCACATGGCAATCACCTTGCCGCTGACGGTGGTCGAGATCATCGCGCCGACCACGCCGGTGGAGACCATCCAGTTGCACAGCACGCCGCGCAGGAAGATGGTGCACCAGCCCATCAGCCCGTACTGCGCGTAGCCCAGCGTGCGCGCCTCGCCGATGTGGCCGATCTTCTGCCCGATCTCATTGGGCGGCACGGAAAAGCCGTAGGTGAAGATGAAGGCCATCATTGCCGCCACCGTCAGCGCGCCCAGGAAGTTGCCCAGGAACACCAGCGCCCAGTTGCGCGCGATGCCGCCGATGCTGGCGCCCGGGCGCCCGTCCAGCCAGGCCAGTGGCGTGAGCATGAACACGCCCGTCAGCAAATCAAAGCCCAGCAGGTAGAGCATGCACACGCCCACCGGAAACAGCAGCGCGCCGATCAGCGCCGAGCCGCTCATCACCGTGGCCGTGACGGCGAACACCGCCGCCAGCGCCAGGATGGCGCCAGCCATGTAGGCGCGGATCAGCGTGTCGCGCGTGGACATGTGGATCTTGGCTTCGCCGGTATCGACCATCTTGGTGACGAATTCGGCGGGGGAGAGGTAGGCCATGGTGACAAGCTCCTGGTTGCTGCAAAACAAGCGATGCAGGGCTTGATGCAAGCACTGTGCCAGGGGCCGGCCGAGGGCGCGGCGCCGCGCCTGGCCTGGGGCGCAGCGTGCGCCGCACCCGCGCTGTGCACGGCGTGGGCGCCGGCCCGGCGTGGGGCGTGCCATTCTGGTGCGCGCATGGGTTGCGGGCGCGGCCTAGATTGCCCAAAAGAACGCCGTACGGCGCTAATTTGATAGCTGTTAACGATTTACTGGAGAGGGATAGAGCCTATTTTATTAGAACTCTGTCAGCCCCGCCGGCGTACCCGCCGCAGCCCCATCAGCCCGAGCAGCGCCGACAACAGGGCCAGGCCCCATTCGCTCAGCGTGGGGATACCCTGCGCGCCCGCGCCTGGCCCAGCCAGCGGTATCACGGGCACGAATGGATCGGCGATGGCATTGGGGGCGGGATCCGCGTCGCCCAGGCCGTTATCGATGATGGTGTAGGTCACCGTCTTGCGGTTGCCGCTGAGCGTGACGCTCAGCGGGGTCTGCGGATCGAACCAGCCGCCGGCGCCGTCGGGTTTGCGAAATTGCACCCCCGTGGGCAGCGGCTGCGGGTACTGCAGTTCGATGGTCACCGAGCTGGTGCAGGGCGATGCGGTGAAGCTGAACTGCCCGTTGGGCGCCTGCCAGCCCGGCGGCGTGGCGCTCGCCGGGCCGAACCCGCCGCTGGCCTGCAGTGAGCAGTGGGTGCCGCCTCCTGTCAGCGTGGCCGTGGCTGCGCCCGCCATGCCGGGTACGCTGCCTGCCGGCGCCACGATCTGCAGCAGGCGCGGCACCACGGATGCGGACGGTGCTGACTCGGCCCCTATGCCGTGCGTGTTTTCGGCCTTGACCTTGAATGTGTAGTCGGTGCCGTTGTCCAGTCCGGTGATGGTGATGGCGCAGACCGTGCCTGCCGGGGCGCCGCTGGCAATCGTGCAATTGCCCGTGGCGCCGCCGGGATCGGCCGTGGCGATGTAGCGCGTGATGGCGCTGCCGCCGTCGTTCGCCGGGGCGGCGAAGGTGATCTCGGCCTGGCCGGGCGAGGCCGTGGCCGTCACCCCCGTGGGCGCGTCGGGCACGGCCTCCAGGGAATGCACGGCGCCGCTGGTGTAGGCGGGCAGAGGGTTGCCTGCCGTGTCTGCGATGTCGGTGCCGGCCTTCACGTCGAGCCGCAGCGAGCCCGTGCCGCTGATGCCGTTCACGGTCACCGTGACCGTGCCGCCGCTGGCCGCCGAAACGCTGGAGACCGTACCCGTGCCAGTGCCCGTGGGGGTGAGCTCGAAGTCGTCCGTGCTCACGTTGTTGACCGGTTCGCTGAAGGTGACGAGGAATTGCACGCTGGCCGCGGTGGGGCCGGGCGAGCCGACCACCGCGATGCTGGAGACCGCGGGCGCGGCCGTGTCCACCGTGATGGTCTTCTGGGGCGCCGCGGTGTTGCCGTTGCCCGCCGCGTCGGTGAAGACTGCGGCGGCGACATCGATGGTGGCCGTGGCCGTGCTGTTGGTGCTGGGGGTGAAGGTAGCCGTGTAGCTGGTGCCGCTGCCGGAAAAGCCCGACAGCGTGCCGCCGGTCACCGTGATATCGCCGATCGCAAAAGTGCTGCTGGCCTTGCTGAGGGTGAACGTCAAGGTTGCGGTTTCGCCGGCCTTCAGGCTGGCTGTGCTGGTGCCAATGCTGATGGTTGGCGCCTGGGTATCCACCGCCATGCTCAACTGCGTTGCCGCGGTATTGCCGTTGCCTGCTGCGTCGGTGAAGGCAGCGGCGGCGACATCGACCGTGGCCGCGGCCGTGCTGTTGGTGCTGGGGGTGAAGGTGGCCGTGTAGCTGGCGCCGCTGCCGGAGAAGCCCGACAGCGTGCCGCCGGCCACCACGACGTCGCTGGCGGTGAAATCGCTGCTGGCCTCGCTCAGGGTAAAGGTCAGCGTGGCCGTTTCTCCGGCCTTGAGGCTGGTCTTGTCCGAGCCGATGCCGACCGTAGGCGCCTGGGTATCCACCGCCATGCTCAACTGCGTTGCCGCGGTATTGCCGTTGCCCGCCGCGTCGGTGAAGGCAGCGGCGGCGACATCGACCGTGGCCGCGGCCGTGCTGTTGGTGCTGGGGGTGAAGGTGGCGCTGTAGCTGGCGCCGCTGCCGGAGAAGCCCGACAGCGTGCCGCCGGTCACCGCGACGTCGCTGGCGGTGAAGTTGCTGGCGGCCTCGCTCAGGGTAAAGGTCAGCGTGGCCGTCTCTCCAGCCTTGAGGCTGGCCTTGTTCGCACTGATGCCGATGGTGGGGGCGACCCTGTCCACGGCGTGGCTGCCGCCGCCAGTGAACGGCGGGGTATAGCCGAAACCATCGTTGTTGTTGCCGTTGCCGTAGTCGTCGACCAGATCCGTATTGGCGTTCAGATCCAGCGCCAGCGTGCCGGCGCCGGTGATCGAGGAGACCGTCACGTCCACCGAAGCGCCCGAGCTTGCCGACACCGCGCTGACCACGCCGCTGGTGCCCGATGCGGCCAGGCTGAAGTCGTCCGTGGAGATATTGCTGACGTTTTCATTGAAAACGACCCGGAAAACGACGCTTGCCGCATTCGCCGCAGGAGAGCCGAGGAGTGTGATGCCGTTGACCACGGCCGGGGTTTGATCCGCGTTGCCGACCGAGATGCCGTTGCCCACGGTGTCGGCGATGGATATGCCCGCATACGCCCCGGCTGCCCAATCCTCTGCTGCGGCAAGGTTGTACGCGGTTATCCCCGAAGACGTGCCATTGCGGTTGAGCAGCAGGTTTACCCCGGCCCTGTCCGAAGCGCTCAGCGTCAGGCTGAAGCTGGTGTCCGAAGCGATATCCACATCCGGCGTATCGGTCAGCGTATAGGTTGCGCCGCCGCGGCCCGTAATGGTGAAGTAGTGGGCGACGATGTCGTTCGCCGCCCCGGCCAGCATTTTCAGGCCGGTGCCGGTGACCGCCAGAACACCCGTGGCGGCGTTGTAGGTGGCCGAGGTGATCGAGGGCACGGCAACGTTGGATGCGGTGAGGCTGTTGCCGGCGTCGGCGGTAGCCGGCGAACCCGCCATGAAGCCGGAGGCGGCGGCCAGGGCGTAGGTTGTGCCGCTGGTGGATTGGACGCCGTTTTTGTTGACGAGCATATTGACCGCGGCGCGGTCGGTGGCGCTGAGCGTCAGCGTGAACTGGGTGGCGGAGTCGATTTCCGCATTGGCGGTGTCGGTCAGCGTATAGATGGCGCCGCCTTCGCCGGTGAAGGTCAGTTTGCTGGCGATCGCGTCGTCGCCGCTCGCGGCGGTGAAGTTGGTGCCGGTCACGGTCAGCGTGCCGGCGGCCGCGTCATAGGTGGCGCTGGCGATCGCGGGAGCAGGCGTGCTTTTCTTGATCTCGTCCAGGGTGACGGTCTTGAGCACGAAGTATTCGGATCCCGTGGGAGGCGTGGTGTAGCTGATGACCGCGCGCTTCAGGTCGAAATGGCTTCCAAAGGTGCCCGACAAATCAATGTCGTTGTATTGGTTGTAATTTCCGCCCGTGGCGTTGTGGCAGCTCTTGGTTGTTACAGCGAAATTGCTGGAGCCGATATTGTGGTTGCCTGCGTCATACCCGGTAACCTTTAAATGAACGGTAATGTCGTCGTATGGGTTGCTTGCATCCCATGAACAGATTTTCAAGGCGTCCAGCTGGAAGGTGTCTGCAAGCGCACCGTCGGCGGCGATTTGCATGGGCGTGGGGGTGTATGGCGGCAGCCCGGCTTGTGAATATAGCTCGCCATATGTGCTGCTATCATCGTATACGCTGACGACGCCGCCGGCATAACTGGAAAATATGATTTTCCCATCCGATGTTTTCAGGGAGCTTTGCCCATAATAATGCCCGCCGGCCTGTCCGCCAGCCGCCGCATAGATATCCAGCGCCGTAATCTCCACCGGCGCCAGCACGGCCGTGAAATCCTGTAGCGCCTTGCCGGAAAACGCCAGCCCCGTTTCGATTCGTCCGCGCTGGATTTCCAGATCCCAGTTGCCGCCCTGTGCGGCATTGCCCGTCTTGTCGTCCGACGCCGCCACGTCGAGGTCAGTCTCGCCGTGGAGGATGTCCAGCAGTTGCTCGCCCTTCTCGCTGCGGGCCAGGTCGCAGCCGTACAGCAGCAGGTCCGCCCCATCCGCCAGCGCGCCGCGCAGGGCGGCGAAGATGCCCAGGTCCCGCTGCAGCGCCTGCGCGTCCACCCGGCTGCTGCCCAGCAGCAGCACGCCGTCCTGGGCGTGCGAGACGATGTGCAGCGCCGCCAGCCCGTGGTAGGGCGCCAGCGCCTGTTCGAGCTGCTCCAGGCCGGGCCTGGAGGCGTCGATCTCCACGACGTCCACGCCGGGCTTGAGCCCCCGGTAGAAGGCGGCCTTGTCGGGTACGGCGGAGTCGATGACGACCAGTTCGCGCACGCCCTGGGCGGTGCTGATGGCCAGGCCGCCAGCTGCGCCGGGGTTGGCCCGTCTTGCCCGCCTGGCCCACCTGGCCCGTGGCGGCTTGTCAGCGGCGGAGGCGCCGCCGTCCAGGCCCGCAGCAGAGGAGTTCATCCGCGCACTGGCGTAGCTGCGCTGGTAGCTGCCCGCCGCGTGGCAGGGGGCGCTGAACAGGCCCAGCGGCAGCAGCAGGGCGGGCAGGCTGGACAGAAGGTGACGATGGCGGGCCATGGAGAGTGATCCTCAGGCGGGGTGGATGGTGGACGCAGCCTTCTGGCTGGCGATGATGTGGGCGCGGGTGCCGGTCTGGTCCTGCCAGAAGTCCATGTCCTGGTACTTGGCGAACAGGTCGGGCGGCAGGATGCTGCGGCGGGGCTGGAAGGCCACTTTCTTCTTCACGTCGTGCAGGCCCGGCGTGCCCAGGTTCTGGTCGAATTCGTTCTCGGAATACTCGACGTGGTCGAAGTCGTGCTCGAAAGCGCTCTCGCCGATGAAGCCGTAGATCAGCTCCAGCGTGCGGCGGGGGTGCTGGGCGAGCAGGTCGTAGTCCACCAGCAGCAGCCGGTCGGAAAATTCGCCGTAGTACGCCTCTTTCAGCGCCGTCCAGGCGGCTCCCACCGCGCCGCCGGCGGACATCATGGCCTCGCAGCGGGTGTACACGGTCTGCCGCATGGCCGCGGTGTACATGCGGCTGTAGTCGAAGGGGTTTTTGCGGTGGATGACCTCGAAGCTGTCCATCACCCACGCCGGGTTGCGCACGCAGCAGATGACCTTGAAGCCCTCCACCAGCTCGGCCAGCTGGTGCATGCGCGCCGTCCATTGCCGGTTCGTGTCGAAGATGACGGGCTTGGGCGTGTCGGCATAGTAGGCGCCGATCAGTGCGCGGCAGATGGCCTTGCGCCTGGCCTGGTCGAAGAAGGCGTAGGACTCGCTGTTCGCCCCCATCTGCTCCAGCGCACCGCCCACCAGCGTCGCCACCGGGCTGCTCATGGCAGCGTGAAAGTGTGGGTTCTGGCGCAGGATGCCCGCGAGCAGCGTGGAGCCCGAGCGCGGCAGGCCGGAGATGAAGTGCAGTTGCATGGATTCAGGCACAGGAAGGAGAAGGCGCGGCCAGCAGGCGATTCACGCTTGAGTCAAGCGCCATGCGTGCGTGGACTGGTTCAGGCTGTGGCGGGTGGGGGCGCCAGCGGGCAGGCCGGCGCGCGGCCTCTGGACGTGCTTGCGGGCACGGGCCTGGCGCGTTACAGAGAAGGACTGGGAGCGCAGGAGCGGTGGGCGTGGTGTTGTTTTTCACTATTCTATTAATAGCTGTTACCGCACGTCAATTATATATCTTGAATATTAATGTAATTGAATATCTGATGAATAAAGCGTGAGAAGCTATTTTTAAAATAGCATCTGCGCATCGCGCACGACGTGGCGGTGTGTTGCCTGCGGGTGTGGTGCGATGCTCGGACGGCTGATGGTTGTTGACCTTGGTCAAGCCGATCGTAGGGGAATTGCGATGCTTTGTGAATGCACCCGTTCCCAGGGTGCGCTGCCAGCGGCACCGCGGGCGGTGCCGCTGGCCAGGCGCCGCAAAGGGCGATCAGGCCATGCTGGCCTGCACCATGCGCTGCAGCTGCGGCACGCAGGAGCCGCACTGCGTGCCGCAGCGCAGCTCGTCCTTCAGGCGCTTGAGGCGCGCGCCCGCGTCGCCCGTGCAGGCCTTGAGCAGGCCGGCGATGGCGCTCTCGCCCACGCCCTCGCAGGCGCAGACGGTGGCGCCGCGCGCGGCCACGGCCTGCGGCGGCCTGGCGCCGGGCTGCAGCAGGGCGCGGCGCAGCGGCTGGGCGTCCAGCCTGTCCTGCAGCAGCGGGGCGATCCAGGCCTGGGCGCTCACGTCGCCGGCCTGCAACACGGACTGTGGCTGCTGGCCCTGGCCGGCGGTCTCCAGCCGGGCGCGGCGCCACTGGCCCCGGCGCGCGTCGCGGTAGGCGAGCAGGCCGGCGCCCTGCAGGCCCAGCAGGGCGGCGATGCGTTCGACCAGGGCTTCATCGACGGCGTGGTGCGCGGCGGCGCGCAACTGAACACCACAGCCCTGCCCGGCGCGGCCAAACAGGCTGCAGCTGGCGAAGGGAAATTGCGCCATCAGCCCTTCGAGCTGCTGGCGCACCCGCTGCACCTGGGCCAGCGGCAGCCAGGCCTGGGCCCACAGGCCCCAGGGCAGTTCGGCCTTGAGCACCTTGATGGCCGTGTGCTTGAGCTCCGGCTGCAGCGACTGCGGGCAGCGCGCGCCAGCCGTCAGCGCGTTCACGCCGGCCAGGCGCCGGCCGGTGCTGCTGGCGCCGCCCAGCGTCTCGTCGCCCCAATGCATGGGCAGAAAGACCTGGCCGGGCGCGAGCGTGCTGCTCTCCTGCACCGGGGCGACGATGCTGCCCCGGCGGCTGGTCAGGTAGGCCAGGTCGCCGCTTTGCAGGCCCAGGCGCGCCAGGTCGGCGGCGTGCATCTGCGCGGCGGGCTCGCTGGCGTGCGCCCACAGGCTTTCCACCAGGCCGCTGCGGCTCATGCCGTGCCACTGGTCGCGCAGGCGCCCTGTGATCAGGGCGAACGGGTAGCGCGCGTCGGTGGGCTCGGCCACGCTGCCCGGCAGCTGCAGGGCGAATTGGGCGCGCCCGTCGGCGGTGGCGAAGTGCTGGTCGGTGTACAGGCGCGCGCGGCCGGCGGTTTCGCCTTCGGGGCAGGGCCATTGGCGCGGCGCGGCTTCGAGCTGCGCCCAGGTCAGGCCCGTGATGTCCAGGTCGCGCCCGCGCGTGCTTTCGCGGTGCTCGTTCCAGATGGCCTCGGGGCCGTCGTAGGGGAACAGGCTGGGTAAGGCGGCGCGGCTGGGCAGCAGCGGCTGCAGGCGGCGCGCCACCTCGGTGACGATACGCCAGTCGGCCCAGGCCAGGTCGGGCGGTGCAACAGCGGCGCGCACGCGGCTGATGCGGCGCTCGCTGTTGGTGACGGTGCCTTCCTTCTCGCCCCAGGTGCTGGCGGGCAGCAGCAGGTCGGCAAAGCGCGCGGTGGCCCCCGTGGCGTAGGCGTCCTGCACCACCACGTACTCGGCGCGCTGCAGCGCGCGGCGCACCAGGGCCTGGTCGGGCAGGCTGTGCGCGGGGTTGGTGCAGGCAATCCACAGCAGCTTGATCTGCCCGTCGGCGGCGGCCTGGAACATCTCGACCGCCGCCTTGCCGGGCTGGGCCGGCACGCTGGGCACGCCCCACAGGGCTGCAACCTCGGCGCGGTGCTGGGCATCTGCCAGGTTGCGGTGGGCGCTGAGCTGGTTGGCCAGCGCGCCGACCTCGCGCCCGCCCATGGCGTTGGGCTGGCCGGTGAGCGAGAGCGGCCCCGCGCCGGGCTTGCCGATCTGGCCGCAGGCCAGGTGCAGGTTGATGAGCGCGGTGTTGTTGTCGGTGCCGTGCGACGACTGGTTCAAGCCCTGGCAGTACAGGCTGAGCGTGGGCAGGCGGTCGGTTACGGTGGCTGGGCCGTCCTGCACGCCGGCGAACCAGCGCGCGGCCAGCAGCAGGCTGGCCGGGGCAATGCCGCAGTGCTGCTGCACGGCCTCGGGCGTGGCCTGGGCGACGAGGGCGGCCAGGGCGCTCCAGCCCTGGGTGTGGGCAGCAATGTAGGCGGCGTCCAGCCAGCCTTGCTCCAGCATGCAGCGCAGCATGCCGTGGTAGAGCCACACGTCCGAGCCGGGCTGCAGCGCCAGGTGCAGGTCGGCCAGCTCGGCGCTGTCGGTGCGGCGCGGGTCGCAGACGATGATCTTGAGCGCCGGGTTGGCGCGCCGGGCGTCCTCGATGCGCCTGAACAGAATCGGGTGCGCCCAGGCCGGATTCGCGCCGCTGATGAACAGCGTGGCCGCGTGGGCTATGTCGTCGTAGCAGGCGGGCGGCGCGTCCGCGCCCAGTGTGGCCTTGTAGCCGGCCACGGCGCTGCTCATGCACAGGCGCGAGTTGGTGTCGATGTTGTTGGTGCCCAGCAGTCCCTTGGCGAACTTGTTGAAGGCGTAGTAGTCCTCGGTCAGCAGCTGGCCCGAGACGTACAGGCCCACGGCGTCCGGCCCGTGCTGCTGCACTGTAGTGGCCAGGCGCTGGGCCAGGCCGTCCAGCGCGGCATTCCAGGCAATGGGTTGGGGGCTGGCGCCCCTGGTGCTGCGCTGCTGCGGCGGCAGCAGGCGCACCTGGGCCGCGACTTCGGGCCGCGCCGTGAGGTGCAGCGTCGAGCCCTTGGAGCACAGCCGCCCCTGGTTGGCCGGGTGGTCGGGGTTGCCGCGCACGCCGGTGATGCGGCCGGCCTCGCTCTCGATCAATACGCCGCAGCCGACGCCGCAGTAGGGACAGGTGGAAGCGGTGGTGGTCTGCATGCGCGGCGGCTTTCCTGTGGTGTGTTCCGGCTTACGTGGAGCGCTGCGCCGGCCCGGCCAGCGGGCGCGTTTGCGCCAGCGCGTGCGTGGCCAGTTCGGCAGCGTCCAGGTAGACGGCGCCGTCCTCTACCCGCACGCGGAAGGCGGGCGTGCTGCCTTCGTCGGGCGCCAGCGCCTGGCCGCAGGCCAGGCTGATGGTCCAGTTGTGCAGCGGGCAGGCGACGTTGTCGCCAAACACCATGCCCTGGCTCAGCGGCCCGCCCTTGTAGGGGCTGTAGTCGAGCAGGGCGTAGACGGCGTCGGCGCCGGTGCGAAACAGCGCCACCTCCAGCCCTTGCGGCCGCGCCACGCGGCGTGCGCCCTGGCGCGGGATGTCGGCGACTTGGCAGATGTACTTCCAGTTCGTGGTCATTGCTATGTCCTTGATAGCTGCTTGCCATCGTGGGTATTGCGTTAGGCGGTTGTTTTGCTTGAAATCAGGCGGCGACGGCGATCGGGATGAACTGGCGCTCGTCCACGCGCGCCTTTTCGCCCTCGAACCACGGGTCGGGCTCGCCCTCCAGCGCGAACTGCAGCCGCGCCCACAGCGCACGGCGGTTGTCATGGTCTTCCAGCACCTTCTGCTTGACGTGCTCCAGCCCCACGCGGGCCACGTAGTGCGTGGTGCGCTCCAGGTACCAGCCTTCCTCGCGGTACAGCTGCAGGAAGGCGCCGCTGATCTCCAGCACCTCCTCGGCGGTCTTGACCTTGGTGAAGAAGTGCGCCACCTCGGTCTTGATGCCGCCGTTGCCGGCGATGTGGATTTCCCAGCCAGAATCGACGCCGATCACGCCCACGTCCTTGATGCCGCTCTCGGCGCAGTTGCGCGGGCAGCCGCTGACCGCCAGCTTGACCTTGTGCGGCGCGTACATGCGCCACAGCGCGCGCTCCAGCTCGCGGCCCAGGGCGCTGCTGTCCTGCGTGCCAAAGCGGCACCATTCGCTGCCCACGCAGGTCTTCACGGTGCGCAGGCTCTTGCCGTAGGCGTGGCCGCTGGGCATGCCGATGTCGCGCCACACGCCTTGCAGGTCTTCCTTCTTCACGCCCAGCAGGTCGATGCGCTGGCCGCCCGTGACCTTGACGCCGGGGATCTGGTACTTGTCCACCACGTCGGCGATGCGGCGCAGCTCGGCGGCGGAGGTTTCGCCGCCCCACATGCGCGGGATCACGCTGTAGGTTCCGTCCTTCTGGATGTTGGCGTGGCTGCGCTCGTTGATGGCGCGGCTTTGCGGGTCGTCCAGCGCCTCCTTGGGCCAGGTGCTGATCAGGTAGTAGTTGACGGCCGGGCGGCAGCTGGGGCAGCCGTCGGGTGTCTTCCACTCCATGAAGGCGAAGACCTCCTCCTTGCTAATCAAGTGGTGCGTGCGGATCGCATCGCGCACCGCCTGGTGGCCATGCTCGGTGCAGGCGCAGACCGGCTTGGCGGCGCTGGCCGCTGCATACGCGCCGCCCACGGTGGCCATCAGAATCTGCTCGACCAGGCCGGTGCACGAGCCGCAGCTGGCGCTGGCCTTGGTGTGCTTACGCACCTCGTCGATGGTGAACAGGCCTTTCTCCTTGATGGCCTTGCAGATCGTGCCCTTGGTCACGCCGTTGCAGCCGCAGACCTCGAAGCTGTCGGGCATGCTGGCGGCCTGGTTCTGGCCGGCGTGGCCGCCTTCGCCGATGTTGCTCGCGCCGAACATCAGCTTGTCGCGCAGGTCGGCCACGCTGCGGCCCTCGCGCAGCAGCTTGAAGTACCAGCTGCCGTCCACGGTGTTGCCGTACAGGCAGGCGCCGACGAGCTTGTCGTCCTTGAGCACCAGCTTCTTGTAGTGCCCGGCGCCGGGGTCGCTGAGCAGGATTTCCTCGGTGCCCGCGCCGCCCATGAAGTCGCCTGCCGAAAACAGGTCGATGCCAGTCACCTTCAGCTTGGTCGAGGTCTGCGAGCCCAGGTAGCGGCCGATGCCGAATTCGGCCAGGTGATTCGCCAGCACCTTGCCCTGCTCGAACAGCGGCGCCACCAGCCCGTAGGCCACGCCCCGGTGCGCCGCGCATTCGCCCACGGCGTAGATGCGCGCGTCGGTGGTGGTCTGCAGGGTGTCGCCCACCACGATGCCCCGGTTCACGTGCAGGCGCATGGCTTCGGCCAGCGCGGTGTTGGGGCGGATGCCGACGGCCATCACCACCAGGTCGGCGCTCACCTCGCTGCCGTCCTTGAAGCGTACCGCACGCACTCTGCCGTCATCGCCGCCCAGCAGTTCCTGGGTCTGCGCGGCCATCAGAAAGTCCATGCCGCGCTCGACCAGCGCCTTTTGCAGCATCTGCCCGGCCACGGGGTCGAGCTGGCGCTCCATCAGCCATTCGCCGGCGTGCACCACGGTCACCTGCATGCCGCGCTTCATCAGGCCGTTGGCGGCCTCCAGCCCCAGCAGGCCGCCGCCGATGACCACGGCGTGCCGGTACTTGGCGGCGGCGTCGATCATGGCCTGCGTGTCGGCGATGTCGCGGTAGGCCAGCACGCCCGCCAGATCCTTGCCCGGGATCGGCAGCATGAAGGGGTTGGAGCCGGTGGCCAGGATCAGCCGGTCGTAGGGCACGCTGATGGCCTCGCCGCTCGCGCCCGTGGCGTGCACGGTGCGCCGGGCGCGGTTCACCTCGGTCACGGTGCAGCCGGCGTGCAGGGTGATGTTGTGCTCCTGGTACCAGGCCCAGTCGTTGAGTACGATTTGCGAAAGCGTCTGCTCGCCCGCCAGCACCGGCGACAGCAGGATGCGGTTGTAGTTCGGGTGCGGCTCGGCGCCGAAGATGGTGATGTCGTAGAGGTCGGGTGCGATCTTGAGCAGCTCTTCGAGCGTGCGCACCCCTGCCATGCCGTTGCCGACCATCACCAGTTTGTAGCGTGTCACCATGAACCTCCAGTCCCCAGAAGACCGGCGCCCGCTGCGCCGGCATGCGGGGGTGTCAGAGCAATGGCTGTGCCAGGGTTCTGGAGTTTGAAGCCAAATTGGGCTCAGAGGCGCATATAAAAAGCACCAACAGCTATTAAATAAGTAGCTATTGGCGCTTGCGCCGTAGGCTGGGTGAGCTCCCTGCCGCGCCCTTGGCTGGTGCCGTCAGGCGCGCCGGCGGCGGCGCGCGCGCACCATCACTGTGCGTTCGCCGGCGGCTCCGTACGCACGAACAGGCGGCGCACGGCGAGGAAGAACACGGGCACGAAGAAGATGCCCAGCAGCGTGGACAGCACCATGCCGCCGAGCACCGCCGTGCCTATGGCCTGGCGTCCGCCGGCGCCGGCGCCCGTGCCCACGGCGAGCGGCAGCACGCCGAAGCCGAAGGCCAGCGAAGTCATCAGGATGGGGCGCAGGCGCAGGCGCACGGCGGCCACCGTGGCATCGAACAGGCTGGAGCCGCGCTCCTGCAGCTGCACGGCGAACTCCACGATCAGGATGGCGTTCTTCGCCGCCAGGCCCACGGTCGTCAGCAGGCCGACCTGGAAGTACACGTCGTTGGCCATGCCGCGGGCGTAGGTCGCCAGCAGCGCGCCGATGATGCCCAGCGGTACCGCCAGGATCACCGAGAACGGCACGCTCCAGCTCTCGTACAGCGCGGCCAGGCACAGGAACACGAACAGGATGGAGACGGCGTAGAGCAGAGGCGCTTGCTTGCCCGATTGGCGTTCTTGCAGCGAGGCGCCAGTCCACTCGATGCCAATGCCGGGCGGCATGGTCTGCATGATCGCATCCACGGCGGCCATTGCGTCGCCCGAGCTCACGCCTGGCGGCGTGCCGGCCTGCAGTTCCAGCGCCGGGCTGCCGTTGTAGCGCATGAGCTGCGGCGAGCCGCTGGACCAGTGCGTGCTGGAAAACGCGGAAAAGCGCACCATGTCGCCGTTCTTGTTGCGCACGGCCCACTGGCCGATGTCCTGCGGCAGCATGCGGTAGGGCGCCTCGCCCATCACGTACACGCGCTTGACGCGGCCGTTGTGCACAAAGTCGTTCACGTAGTTGCCGCCCATGGCGGCGGCGAGCACGCCGTTGATGTCGTTCATCGACAGCCCGAGCGCGGCGGCCTTGCGGTCGTCGATGTCGACCTTGAGCTCGGAGGTGTCGTCGAAGTTGGTGGTGCGCAGGTGCGCGATGGCGGGGTAGTCCTTGGCGGCGGCGATCATGTCGTCCTTGGCCTTGATGAGCGCCGCGTGGCCCAGGCCGTTCAGATCCTTGAGCACGAAGTTGATGCCGGCGTTCGACCCCAGGCCGCGCACGGCCGACGGCAGCGTGACGAAGATGCGTGCGTCGCGGATGCTGGCCAGGTCCTTGGTGGCCTGGTCGGCGATCGCCTGCGCCGACTGGCCGGGCAGCGGGCGTTCGTCCCAACTCGTCAGGCGCACGAACATGCGCCCGGAGTTCTGCGTGCCATCGATGCCCATGATGGCGTTGGTGCTGAAGATTTCGGGCTTGTCCTTGAAGTACAGGCGGATCTGCTCCATCACCTGGTTCAGGCGCTCGTCGGTGGCGCCTGAGGGCAGGGTGACGTTGACCATGACGTAGCCCTTGTCCTCGTTGGGCAGGAAGGACGTGGGCAGGCGGTGGAACATGTACGCCATGCCCGCCAGCAGCAGGCCGAACAGCAGCAGCATGCGCGTGCTGCGGCCGAGCAGGCGCGCCACCGTGCCTTGGTAGCGCGTGGCGTTGGCGTCGAAGTGGTGGTTGAACCAGACGAAGAAGTGATCCGCCAGGCCCAGCAGGCCGTGGCGCGCCGGACGGTCGTGCCGGGTGTGCGGCAGGGGTTTGAGGATGGATGCGCACAGCGCCGGTGTCAGCGTGAGCGCGACGAATACCGACAGCCCCATCGCGGCGACGATGGTGACCGAGAACTGGCGGTAGATGACGCCCACCGAGCCGGCGAAGAAAGCCATGGGGACGAACACCGCCGACAGCGTCAGGCCGATGCCGACCAGCGCGGGCGTGATCTCGGCCATGGATTTGCGCGTGGCCTCCTTGGCCGGCAGACCCTGCTCGCTCATCACGCGTTCGACGTTCTCGACCACGACGATGGCGTCGTCCACCAGCAGGCCGATGGCCAGTACCAGCGCGAACATGGTCAGCATGTTGATCGAGTAGCCGGCGGCGGTGAGCACCCCGAGCGTGCCCAGCAGCACCACGGGGACGGCGATCGCCGGAATCAGCGTGGCGCGGATGTTCTGCAGGAACACGAACATCACCAGGGTGACCAGCAGCATGGCCTCGATCAGGGTCTTGGCGACTTCGTAGATCGATGCGCGTACGAACGGCGTGGAGTCCGAACTGACGAAGCCGACGATGCCGTCGGGGAAGTAGGGGGCCAGCTCGGCGAGCTTCTGGGCCACGGCGTCGGCCACCTTCATGGCGTTGGCGCCGTCGGCCAGCACGATGCCCAGGCCCGCGCCGGGCTGGCCGTCGAGGACGGAGCGCACCGTCAGGTTGTCCGCCTCCAGTTCGACGTTTGCCACGTCGGCCATGGTGACGACGGCGCCGCCGGGCGTGGACTTGAGCACGATGTCCTTGAACTGCTGCACGTTCGTGAGCTTGGAGCGCGCCGTGACCGTGGCGTTGAGCATCTGCCCGGGCACTGCCGGCAGCGCGCCGAGCTGGCCGGCCGAGACCTGCACGTTCTGGGCGTTGAGCGCGGCGATCAGATCCGACGGCATCAGCGCGTATTTTTCCAGCAGTGCCGGATCCATCCAGATGCGCATGGCGTAGTTGGTGCCGAACACCGACACGTCGCCGACGCCGTCCACGCGTGCGATCACATCCACCACGTTGCTTGTCAGGTAGTCGCCGATCGTCACTTGCGACACGCTCGGGTCGGGCGAGGTGAACACGTAGGTCACCAGGTAGTCCTGTCCGCCCTTGTTGACATAGACGCCCCGGCTCTTGACGGGATCGGGCAGGCGGTTCATCGCCCCCTGCAGCTTGTTCTGCACCTGCACCTGGGCCACGTCGATGTCAGCGCCCGGGGCGAAGGTCAACGTGGTGCGCGAGCGGCCCGACGAGTCGCTGGTCGATTGCATGTAGAGCAGGTTGTCCAGCCCCTTGAGCTGCTGCTCGATGACCTGAGTGACGGAGTTTTCCACCGTCTCGGCGGAGGCGCCGGTGTAGGTCGAACCGATGGTGACGCGCGGCGGCGCGATGTCGGGGTACATCTCCAGCGGCAGCGTGAAAATCGACAGGCCGCCGGCGAGCATGATGACGATGGACAGCACCCATGCGAACACGGGGCGATTGATGAAAAACTGCGCCATGGTGCGGGGGCTTTCTCAGGACGCGTTCTTGCCGACGGCGGGGGTGGCCTGCCCAGTCTGCGCCGGCGCCGTCCAGGGTACGGGCTTGACTTGATCGCCCGCGCGCGCGTGCTGGCTGCCGTCGACCACGATGCGCTCGCCGGCGGCCAGTCCCGACAGCACCTCCCAGCGGTTGCCCACGGCCGCGCCGGTGGCGATGCGGCGCTTTTCCAGCTTGTCGCCCTTGCCAACCAGCAGTACGCTGGCGTTGCCCGCAGGGTCGCGCGTCACCGCCTGTTGCGGCGCCAGCAGCGCCTGTGGGTTGACGCCAGCGTCGAGCACGGCGCGCACGTACATGCCGGGCATGAGCAGGCCGTCGGGGTTGGGCAGCACGGCGCGCAGCGTCACACTGCCGGTGCCGGGGTCGACTTGCACTCCGGTGAACGCCAACTGCCCTGGATGGGCGTAGCTGCTGCCGTCGTCGAGCTTGATGGTCACGCGCGCCTGGCCCTTGGCGTCGCGGGCGAAGCGCCCGGCAGCCAGTTCAGCCTTCAGGCGCAGCAGTTCGGTGCTCGACTGCGTGATGTCCACGTAGATGGGATCGGTCTGCGTCACCGTGGTCAGCGCACTGGCCTGGTTGGCCGTCACCAGCGCGCCGGGCATCACTGTGGACAGCCCGGTGCGTCCGGCGATGGGCGACCTGACCTGGGTATAACCCAGGTTGATGCCCGCCGTCTGCACCGCCGCCTCGGCCACAGCCACGTCGGACTGGGCCAGCAGCACGGCGGCCTCGCTGTCATCGTATTGCTGGCGGCTGATGGCGTCGTTCTTGATCAGCGCGGCGTTGCGTGCGGCATTGCTCTGTGCCGTGCCCAGGCTGGCGCGCGCCTTGGCCAGTTGTGCCTTGGTACTGTGCAGGGTGGCCTCGTAGCTGGCTGCGTCGATCTGATAGAGCACCTGGCCGGCGCGCACCTGGGCGCCCTCGGTGAACAGGCGGTGTTGCACGATGCCGCCGACCTGCGGCCTGATTTCCGCCGACAGAAAGGCGCTGGTGCGCCCGGGCAATTCGGTGCTGACCTGCAGAGCCTCGGGTGCGAGCGTGACCACACCGACCTCTGGCGGCTCGGCCGACGTGTTGCCGGCTGCGCTACCGCCGCCGCCGCAGCTGGCCAGTGCCGCGCTGATGGCGAGAAGAGTGGGGGCCAGCAGGCGGCGCGCTGCGGCGGCGCGGCAGACAGGACGATGGCAGGGCGTGGCGCGGGAGGCGGCGTGCATGGGCGTGTTCTGGAGGGATGACGTGGGAGGTACCGGGGCGCTGGGGTGGCGGGCGCGGAACACCTGACACTTTCGCATATTTGAACCTGGAAAAATTCCCATGGTGCCGCGCTTCATTTTTCTTTACATTGAGCGGGCATTTCGGATAAAACGTTGTTACCGCGCGCGGCGCGCCCCGCCAGGCCGCGTTCCAGCCGCCAGAACCGTGGAGGGCTTGCCATGCGTGTCAATTTGCCTGTGTCCATGCAGGAGTATCCGTTTCCCCGGGGGCAGACCCTGGTTTCCACTACCGACCTCAAGGGGCGCATCCTGTACTGCAACCCGATGTTCATCGAGGTCAGCGGCTACACGCGCGAGGAGCTGCTCGGGCAGCCGCACAACATGATCCGCCACCCGGACATGCCCGAGGAGGCCTACCGCGACCTCTGGGAGGTGATCGCCAGCGGCCAGCCCTGGTCGGCGCCGATCAAGAACCGGCGCAAGAACGGTGATTATTACTGGGTCATGGCCAACGTCACACCGCTGATGGAGGGCGACACCCCGATCGGCTACATGTCGGTGCGCACCGAGGCCACGCCCGAGCAGACGGTTGCCGCCGAGCAGCTGTACGCCACCATGCGCGCCGAAAAGGCAGCAGGCAAGCAGGTGCATGTGCTGCGCGCCGGGCGCGTCGTGCGCCTGACGCCTGCCGGGCGCCTGCGCGAGGCGCTGCGCCTGCAGATGGCGGGCAAGCTGTTGCTGGTGGCCCTGGCGGTGCTGGGCCTGGGCTTTTGCGCCGCGCTGGTGGGCGGGCAGACGTTCGGCGTGGCGTCCACCCTGGCGTGGATCGCGGCGCTGTTGCTGACGGGCGGTATCGTGACCTGCGCCTACCGGCTGGCGGTGCTGCCGCTGCTGCGGCTGGTGCGCCTGGCCAACCGCCTGGCCGCTGGCGACCTGACCCAGACGGTGCAGGTGCGCCACAGTGGCGTGGTCGGCGATTTGCAGAAGGCGCTGGGACAGCTCAACGTGAACCTGCTGTCCATCGTGCGCGACGCACGCCAGGAAAGCGACAAGATGCGCGTTGTCACGGGCGAGATCGCCGAGGGCAACCGCGACCTGTCGGGGCGCACCGAGAGCCAGGCAAGCAACCTGCAGCAGACGGCCGCGTCGATGGAGCAGATCACTGGCACCGTCCGCCAGACGGCGGATTCGGCGCACCAGGCGAGCGAGCTGGCTGGCCAGGCCACGGCCATGGCCGAGCGCAGCAGCGCCACGGTGAACGACGTGGCGGCGACGATGGAGCAGATCCAGCAGGCATCGAGGCGCATCGGCGAGATCACCGGGCTGATCGATGGCATCGCCTTCCAGACCAACATCCTGGCGCTCAACGCCGCCGTCGAGGCGGCGCGCGCGGGCGAGCACGGGCGCGGCTTCGCCGTGGTTGCCGCCGAGGTGCGCAGCCTGTCGCAGCGCACGCAGGCAGCGGCCAAGGAGATCCGCGGGCTGATCGACGGCGCCGCAGCTATTGTTGGCGAAGGCCATCGCCGTACCGACGGCGCGCAGCGCAGCATGGAGGAGTCGCTGGCCATGGTGCGGCGTGTCACCCAGCTCATCGCGGAGATCCACGCTGCGTCCGCTGAACAGTTGTCGGGTATTTCACAGGTCAACGGCGCCGTGGCTCAGTTGGACGCCATCACCCAGCAGAACGCCGCGCTGGTCGACCGCAGCGCCGCGCTGGCCCGGCAGCTGCAGGTACAGGCGCAGACTGTGACCGAGTCCGTGCAGGTGTTCCGCCTGGACGCGGGCGCTGGCCACAAGGCACTGGATGCGGTGGCGCTGCGCCGCGCCATGAAGGAGGCAGCGCGTGATGCGCAACGACCCGGTATGGCCCGGGACGCCATTGCCCAGGGATGAGACGAGTCCGGTTTGGGTTCCTGACTGTCAAACATGTTGGACGGCATGCCAGGGGCTGGTGCGCGCACCGTGGGTCGGGACTACCATGCCATACGGCATGGCCGCGCACGGCCTTGGGAACAACAGGCTTCAAAGGAGTTTCGTACATGCAGTCTTCCCCGCTGGCAGTGCAGCTATTGAACGAATTGCAGGGCGCCCCCATACAGCAGATGGCCCGGCAACTGGGTGTAGGCGAGGAACAGGCGCACGGCGCCGTGGCCATGGCGTTGCCACTGCTGTTCGGCGCCTTGGGGCGCAACGCCCAGGATGGCCAGGGCGCGCAGGCCTTGCTGGGGGCGCTGCAGCGCGACCATCTGCCTGCGGTGGCGCAGCAGTCCGGCGGGCTGGATCTGGGCGGCGTGTTGGGCGCGCTGCTGGGGGGGAGCTCGGGCAGCAGTAGCCGTGCCGGCGCGGCAGGCGGGGGCGCCATTCTTGGGCATATTTTTGGTGCCGGACAGAGCCGTGTCGAGAACGGGCTGGGTCAGGCCAGTGGCCTGGGTGGGCAGACGGGGCAGTTGCTGCAGATGCTCGCGCCGATCGTCATGTCGTTTCTGGCGCAGCACGTGCATGGCAACGGCATCGACGCAGGCGGGCTGGGCCAGATGCTGGGGCAAGAGCGCACTCGGGTGGCCGGCAGCGGCGCGCCTGGTGCCGATTTGCTGGGCAACCTGCTCGATCAGGATGGTGACGGCCAGCTCGGGCTGGGCGATCTGCTCAAGGTAGGCGCCGGCCTGCTGGGCGGACAGCGCTGACGTGCGGTGTGTGGCGCTTGCGCCATGCGGATGGGTTGCGTACCGTGACCAGTTCGGCAGACACTCGGGGCTGGAGACTGTGTGTCTTCGTTTTTCCAGGGGGCAGTCATGACGTCCGTTGCAGAAATCCTCAAGTCCAAACCAGGCGCGCAGGTGTATTCGGTGGCGCCGTCCGACACGGTGCTGACGGCCTTGCGGCTCATGGCCGACAAGGGCATAGGCGCTCTGCTGGTCATGGAGCAGGGCCGGATCGCCGGCATCTTCACTGAGCGCGACTACGCGCGCAAGATGGTGCTGCTGGGACGTTCGTCTGGCGATACGCCGGTCAGCGAGGTCATGACGCGTGCTGTGCGCTTCGTGCATTCCGCGCAAAGCAGCGAGCAGTGCATGGCGCTAATGACCGAGAACCGCCTGCGCCACCTGCCGGTAGTGGACGGCGAGCGCGTGGTGGGCCTGGTGTCCATCGGAGATTTGGTCAAGAACGTGATCTCGGAGCAGCAGTTCATCATCGCGCAGATGGAGCAGTACATTACTGGCGCGCGCTGATGCGATTCAGCCGCCGCGGCGGGCGGTGGTTCGGATTTCTTTGCCGTGCATATGGTTGCAAGGGTGCGCGCCCGGCTATATTTGGTCTTTCAAAACATACATCCGGACACATGTGTCTGGCACAAGGAGATCCTAGTGATGCATGAGATCAGTCGTCGCCGATTCACCGCAGGCATGGGGCTCACCGCGCTCGGGGCCGGTTTGGGCCTAGGAGGGTGCAGCAAGGTACCGGACATCATCAAGATCGGCGTGGCCCAGCCCCTGACCGGTCCGCTGGCCGCGCTGGGCCAGGATTTGCTCAACGGCGTGAACCTGGCCGTGACCGAGCTCAACAAGAAGGGCTTTACGGTGGCCGACAAGCAGGTGAAGCTGGAGGTAGTGCCCGCCGACGACCGATCTGACCCGGCCGCAGGCCGCGCCGCCGCGCAGCAGTTGCTCGATGCTGGCGTGGTGGCCGTCATTGGCGATCTCAACTCCGGGGTTACGCTCGAATCTGCACCTATCTACGCCGCCAAGAATGTGGCGCAGCTCATCATCTCGACGAATCCCAAAATCACCCAACTGGGCCTGAACACCACTTTCCGCATCGTCGCTAACGACGACCTGCAGGCGCGTGCCATGGGCTCGTTTGCGGCCAGTCAGCTGGCTGTGCAGAATTACGCCGTACTCGACGATGGCACGCCGTACGGCAAGGGTCTGGCTGCAGGTGCGGCGGGTGAGCTGGAAAAGGCCAAGAAGCACATTGCCGTGCGCCAGAGTTACGACGAGACCACGGTGGCCTTTGCCGACCTGGCTGCCAAGCTCAAGGAGGCAGACGTGCGCACCATCGTCTGGGTGCTTAGCGATACGCAGGCATTGGCACTACTCCAGGAATTGCAGAAAATCGGCTATACCGATGTCGCGTTGCTGGGTGGCGACATGATCAAAACCACGGGCATGCTCAAGGGCGATGGGATCATCTCTGGCGTGTATTGCACCTCTCCCGTGCTCGACGTGACGGAATTTACCGTCGGCCCCCAATTCCTGGAACGCTACACCTCCACCTTCAAGAAGCCGCCGGCGTATGGCGGGCACTACACCTACGACGCGATGTACGTGCTCAGCCAGGCGATCCAGAAGGCCCAGTCGGCCGATCCGGCCAAGATCACCGAGACGCTGCACGCCATCAACGGCTACGCGCCCGTGACCGGCACCATGCAGTGGGACGCCAAGGGCGAACAGACCTATGGCGCGGTCGGTGTGTACGAGGTGCGCCGCAGTGCGTGGGAGTTGCGCATGCGCTCCGATCGCTGGTAGATAGCAAGTTCGTCGGTGGATTGCCCTTGCATGGCTGCGGGCGCGCGGCTGCCAACTACACTTGGTGCGCATGAGCTTGTTGATCCTGGGCATCGAGTCCTCGTGTGACGAAACCGGCGTAGCCCTGGTGCGTATACCGCAGGGTGCCAACGTACCGGCGCTGTTGGCGCACGCGCTGCACAGTCAGATCGCCATGCATCAGGACTACGGTGGCGTGGTGCCGGAACTCGCCAGCCGCGACCATATCCGCCGCGTGCTGCCGCTTGCGCAGCAAGTGCTGGGTGAGGCCGGCTGCCGGTTGACCGACGTGGACGTGATTGCCTACACGCGCGGCCCGGGTTTGGCCGGGGCGCTTCTGGTGGGCGCGGGCGTGGCCTGTGCGCTGGGCGCCGCGCTGGACAGGCCAGTGCTGGGCGTGCACCATCTGGAAGGGCATTTGCTTTCGCCGTTCCTGAGCGGCGATCCGCCCGAGTTCCCCTTTATCGCCCTGCTCGTCTCTGGCGGGCATACCCAACTCATGCGCGTGGACGGCGTGGGGCGCTACGCCATCCTGGGAGAGTCGATCGACGACGCCGCAGGCGAGGCGTTCGACAAATCCGCCAAGATGCTGGGTTTGGGCTACCCGGGCGGGCCGGCCTTGTCGCGATTGGCCGAGCAGGGTGATGCCGGGGCTTTCAAGCTGCCGCGGCCGCTGCTGCACAGCGGAGATCTGGATTTCTCCTTTGCCGGCCTCAAGACAGCCGTGCTGACCCAGGCGCGCAAGCTAGGCGCAGACCTCGACGCGCGTCGCGCGGATCTGGCGGCCAGCACTCAGGCGGCCATCGTCGACGTACTGGTGAAGAAAACCCTGACTGCGCTGAAGGAAAGCGGCCTGCGGCGCGTGGTGGTGGCTGGCGGTGTGGGTGCCAACCGTTTGCTGCGCGCGCAGTTGGACGCTGCTTGCGGCCGGCAGGGGGTACGCGTGCATTATCCCGAACTGCACCTGTGCACCGACAACGGCGCCATGATCGCCATGGCCGCCGCGATGCGGCTGCAAAGCGGTGTGCAGCAGGCCAACCGCGACTACGCCTTCGATGTCAGGCCACGCTGGCCGCTGGATGCCATTGCCGTGTAACAAGGTCGCAGCACTGGCGTGGCGCATACGGCATTGGTGCGAAAATTCCCCTAAACCCTGCACCGTCGGCAAGGTGCGGGTGATCCGCCTATTCCTCGTTCTTGATGACTTTCATGCCCCTGTATCCACGTTCTGCAGCACGGGTGCTGCTGGTCTGCGCGTTGGTTTTTCCCCTGCTGGCCGGCTGCGCCCGCATGCCAGAGGCTATGCCCGGCCTGGATCGGCCTACCCAGCCCTTCACGCCCAACGATTTTGACAGTGCCAGCGTGCATACCCGGCATATCGCGGCCTCGCAGGAGCGTACTTGCGAGGCTGCACGCCGGGCACTGCTCAGCCAAGGCTATCTGGTCAGCACAGCCACCAGCGAGGTGGTGGCTGGGCGCAAGTATTACCAACCGCAGACTGACGTGCATTATGAGGTCGAGCTGCGCGTTGTCTGTGCCGCCGAAGGCACGGGCGACGTGCGTACCTCTGCATTCGCCAGCGCGCTGCAGGATCGCTATGTCATCAAGAAGATCAACAACTCGGCGTCGCTGGGGGTGGGGGGGGTGGGATCGGTGTCGCTGCCGGTGAGCGCGAGTGACGACACCCTGATCAAGGTGGGCAGCGAAACCATTGTCGATGAGCAGTTCTACGAGCGGTTTTTCAAGCTGTTCGAGCGGTACGTGACAGTGTTGCCCAATGCGCAGGCAAGCACGCAGAGCGCTGTGCCGGTGCGCGAATTGGCCCAACCACCGCTGCAGGAGCGTGAAGCCGTGATGCGTGACAACGCGGGCGCCGTGGTGCGCCAGTAGCCAGCCGTTTCAAGGCGCTTTGCGCGCAGGCCACTGCAGGCCGCGCAGCTTGCGGCGCAAGGCGCCAGGGGCTGGCTGGGGCTGCGCGGCGTAGCGTGCCTGCTCCAGGCGCAACAGCCATTGCGCCAGTGGTTCGGCGGATGCGCCAAAGTACTGCGAGGCCCGCTCTGCCATGGTGCGCGGCGGCAGATGCGCGGGCAGTACCAAGCCTGCGCGCGCGAGCTTGTGGCGCACCCGTTCCAGCAGGCGCTGCCAGGGGTCATGGCTGCGCCTTTGCCACAGCGCCCATGCGGCGCCCAGGGCCGCGACCGAGAACACCAGCAGGCCCAGCAGGCGTACCAGATCCTGCCAGTTGGGCTGCTGTATGCCCAGCGCTTTGAGCAGGTCGAGCTGACGATCCTGGGTGTAGTTCAGCACCCATTGCGTCCAGCGGTTATCGGCCGCTTCCCAGACGGCACGCAGGTGCTGCAGCAGTGTGGGGCTGATGACGGTGGCCATGGTGTTGCCGAACACGCCGCGCGGCGCCTGCAGACGTTCAAACATGCCGATGCGATCCGGCGCAATGGCACCCGTGGGATCGACACGCACCCAGCCTCGCCCCGCGAGCCAAACCTCGACCCAGGCGTGGGCGTCGCTCTGGCGCACCGTCCAGTATCCGTCCACGGGGTTGAGCTGGCCGCCCTGGTAGCCGGTGACGATGCGTGCCGGAATGCCCAGCGCACGCATCAGTACCGCAAAGGCAGATGCGATGTGTTCGCAAAAGCCCTCTTTGCGTTCAAACCAGAAATCATCGGCCGTATCGTTGCTGTATACGCCGGGTTCCAGTGTATAGCTGTAGCCGCCGCTGCGCAGCCGCTCCAGGGCAGCCTGCACCATGGCCGGCGGACCGCCGCTAGTCAGTGCGGGGTCGGCCTGCATTTGCCGCGCCAGCGCCTGCGTGCGTGGGTTGCTGCCTGGGGGCAGCTGCACGTAGGGGCGCATCCAGGCGCCGGGGTGCTGTGGGCCATGGCTGAACTGGAGGTGGCTTTGCGCGTGGTAGCGCAGCACGCTGGTGATTGGGCGATAGGTCAGCCACTGCAGCTCGGGCGCCATGCGCGCGCGCATGCCCTGGGGCAGTTCCGGGGGATCGAGGGCCGCGTCTATGGTCAGCAGCCAGGGGCGGTGGCTGGCTTCCAGTGTGACCTCGTAGCCCAGCGGCGGGCTTTGTACCTGCAGGTCGGCGGGGGCCGGGGCTGCCCAGGTGATTTCGCGGGCCTCGGGCTGGGCCAGCGAGTACCACTCGCGTCCGTTGAAAGCTGTGAGTACCGGGCCGCGGAAGTACAGCGCGCTCTGCGGTGGCGGTGTTGGGTTGTCGAAACGCACGCGCAGGGCCACACTGTCGTCGAGCACCAGCTTGGCCATGCTGCCGATGCTCATCTGCCCCGACAGACCACTGCGCCCCGCCAACTGATCGCCGGGCACGCCCCACAGTGGGGCGATGCGTGGAAAGAGCATGAATAGCGCCAGCATGATGGGCGTGCCCAGCAGCGCCATGGTGGTGGCTGTACGCATGGCCTGCGCCAGGGGGGGGCGCCCCACCGGCAGGTTGGCGTTCACCAGTGCCGTGAGCAGGCCCAGCAGCGCCACCAGCATGGCGGTGGCGGTGGCCAGCGACTGCGAGAACAGAAAGTTGGCCAGCAGCGTAAAAAAACCCAGGAAGAACACTACCATGGCGTCGCGGCGCGCGCGCAGTTCCAGCGTCTTGAGTGCCAGCAGCATGACCACCAGGGTGATGCCGGCGTCAGGCCCGATGATGGTGCGGTAGCTGGCCAGCGTCAGCCCGACGGACAGTGCTAGCAAGCTCCCCGAGACCCAGCGCCGGGGCAGAGGGCGGGACTTCCAGGCCAGCACCGCGCGGCCGAGCAGCAGCACCGCTGTCAGGGCGCTGGCCCAAGCGGGAATGTGCGCGGTCAGCGGGCCTATGCAGCAGGCGATGACGGCAAGCAGGAACAGGGTGTCGCGCGCTTCGCGCGGCAGCCGTGCCAGGCGGGAGGTGAATGCGCTCATGCTGCCGTTGTTCCAGCCCGTTCAGTACAGCGCCAGCGCTTCCAGGCAGCGGTGGCGCTGCCCCGCCCCGCTGCCCTGGGCGATGTGCAAGCCCGGTAGGCGCAGGCCGTAGTCCAGGCCCAGGCGGTCGGCCTGCAGCACCCACGCTGCCAGGCGTGCAATGCGCGCCTCGATGTCGTGCATGCCGGTGGCTGCGCCGTCCAGCCAGAGCTCGTGCCGCTGGGCCTGTTGGCCGTCGCGGCTGACCAACTCCCCGCTGCCTGCGGCCCAGGCTTTGGCGGCTTTTTTCCAGACGATCTGCCGCAGCGTGTCGCCCTGACGGTAGGCGCGCACACCGTCGAATTCGCCTTCGGCCCGCGTGCTGGCAGCCCCGGCGCTGCCGTCGCGCGGCTGGCCCGGCGGCAGCGCCGGGGCGCCGGGCTCTGGCCTAGGGTAGACCAGCACCTGGGCCTGCGGGCGCCACAGTGCCCAAACGCGGAAGGTGCCCAGCGGGTAGAGCGTCTGCGCCGTCAGTACCGGAATGCGCTGCAGGCCGCGCCGTGTGGCGGCAAAGGCAATCTGCACGCTGGCGCTGCCCTGGGCCGGTACGTCGGCCCAGGCCCATTGGCCACTGCCGTGTATCGCCAGGGCCACGGCGTGGCGCGTGCTGGCGCGGGTGTTGTGCAGCTGTATTTGCAGCGTGGTGGGCGCGCCCAGAAACTGCGGCTCCGGCGGACTCAGATGCAATTGCAGGCCGCGCAGCGTGCCGTGGCACAGGTGCATGCTCACGGCCGCGCTGCCGGCCAGTAGAAAAGTCAGCAGATAGCCCAGGTTGAGCTGGAAGTTGATCGACGCCACCAACAGTACCAGCAGCGTCAGCGCCAGCATCCAGCCGGCGCCGGTGGGCAGGATGTAGACGTTGCGCTGGGTCAGCAGCAATTGGTCGGTGAGCGGCAGGCGGGCCATCCACCAGCGCTGCCAATGGGTGCGGAGGCTGAGGCGGGGCATGGGGCCGGCGGATAGTGAAGGCACGGCGAAAATCAAGGGAGCGGGGTGGCCTGCAGCAGGGCGTACACCTGCTCGGCGGCGCCGCGCCCCGAGTCGCCGGTGGGCACCAGGCGGTGGGCAATGGTCTGGGCCAGGATGGCCTGCACATCGTCGGGCGCCACGTAGTCGCGCCCGGCGATCAGCGCCTGGGCTTTGGCCGCGCGCACCAGGGCGATGCCGGCGCGCGGCGACAGGCCTTGCACGAACCAGCGTCCCGTGCGCGTGGCGGCGATCAGATCCTGCACGTAGTGCAGCAGCGGCTCGGCCACGTGTACCGCCTGCACCTGCTGCTGCAGCGCCGCTAGCTGCTCCGGGTTCAGCAGGGGCGTCAATTGTTCGACCATGTCGCGCCGGTCGTGGCCGGCCAGCAGCAGGCGTTCGCTGGCCCGATCCGGGTAGCCTAGCGAGATACGCATCAGAAAGCGGTCGAGCTGGCTCTCCGGCAGTGCAAAGGTGCCCAACTGGTCGTGCGGATTCTGCGTGGCAATGACGAAGAATGGCGTGGGCAGGGCGCGCGTCTGACCTTCCACCGAGACCTGCTTCTCCTCCATGGCTTCGAGCAGCGCGCTTTGCGTCTTGGGGCTGGCGCGGTTGATTTCGTCCGCCAGCAGCACCTGGGTGAAGACCGGACCGGGGTGGAACACGAAGGATTGGCCTGTGCGCTCGTAGACCGACACGCCGGTCAGGTCGCTGGGCATCAGATCCGCGGTGAACTGCACGCGTGCGAATTCCAGGCCGAAACTGCGGGCCAGTGCGTGTGCCAGCGTCGTCTTGCCCACGCCCGGAACGTCCTCGATGAGCAGATGTCCGCCCGCCAACAGGCAGGCCACGCAGTCCTGCACCTGGGCCGTCTTGCCCACGATCACCGTGTTAAGCTGAGCGAGCAGCGCCGCAATGGTTTTTTGTGCATCCATGGCGTGACGTTATCCGAAAAAAGAACTGCTGGAGACAAGACTGTGAGCAGGACGGGCTATTACTCCCACCGCGACTTCTGGAAGCACGAGATGGGCGCGGGCCACCCGGAATGCCCGGCGCGGCTCGATGCCATCGAAGACCGTCTGCTGGCCAGCGGCGTGCTCGACGCCCTGGAGCGTTGCGATCCGCCGCTGGCGGCGCTGGCCGACATTGAGCTGGCGCATGACCGCATGTACATCGCGTCGCTGCGCGGACTGTCGGATCGGCTGGCCGAGGAGCAGGACGCAGGCGGGCCTGCCTACGCGCAGATCGATACCGACACCAGCATCAACCGCCACACCTGGCAGGCGGCGCTGCGCGCAGCGGGCGCAGCGCTGGCGGCCACCGACGCAGTGCTCGCCGGCGAACTGGAGAACGCTTTCTGCAGCGTGCGTCCCCCGGGCCACCACGCAGAGCGGGACAAGGCCATGGGCTTTTGCTTTTTCAACAATGTGGCGGTTGCCGCCAAGTACGCGCTGCAGCGCCATCGCCTCAAGCGCGTAGCGGTGGTCGACTTCGACGTGCATCACGGCAACGGTACCGAGAACATCCTGGCCGGCGACGAGCGCGCGCTTATGGTGAGCATTTTTCAGCATCCGTTCTACCCTTTCAGTGGCGATCAGCACCCTGCGGCCAATATGTGCAACGTGCCGGTGCCGGCTTACACCAAGGGCATGGATGTGCGCGACATTGTCGAGATGGTTTGGATGCCGCGCCTGGAGGCCTTCAAGCCCGAGATGATCTTCGTGAGCGCCGGTTTTGACGCGCACCGCGAGGACGACATGGGTCAGTTGGGCATGACGGAGCAGGACTACACCTGGATCACCATGCGTGTGAAGGACGTGGCGCGCCGCTTCGCCAAGGGGCGCATCGTCTCGTGCCTAGAAGGCGGCTACATGATGGGGCCGCTTTCGCGCAGCGTGGAAGCGCACGTACGTGTGCTGGCAGATTTATAGCATTCCACTGAGCTGCCGCGCAGCATCCGCTGGTCTGGGTTGCGTTGATTTTATGCATTACGGGCCAATCAATGGTATGCAGAAACATGGAGATGATGGCAATGCATTCTGAAGAACTTTTGGCCACCACCCGCGACGCGCGCGGCGTGGTCACGCTGACTTTGAACGACCCAGCGCGCTTCAACGCGCTGGGCAGTGACATGCTGGTGGCGCTGCAGCACGCACTGGATGCAGTGGCTGCCGACGAGAGTGTGCGCGCCGTGGTGCTGTCCGGCGCCGGCAAGGCGTTCTGCGCGGGTCACAACCTCAAGGACATGGCCGCCCATCCGGATCTGGCCTGGTACCAGCAGTTGTTTGCCCAGTGCTCGCGCGTCATGCTCAGCATCCAGAAGTTGCCGGTGCCGGTCATTGCACGGGTGCATGGCATGGCCGCCGCCGCTGGCTGCCAGCTGGTGGCGCAATGCGACCTGGCCGTTGCCAGCAGCGCTGCCAGCTTTGCCACCAGCGGAATACATTACGGGCTGTTCTGCGCCACGCCCAGCGTGCCGCTGATCCGTAATGTGCCGGTCAAGCGCGCCATGGAGATGCTGCTGACTGGCGATTTCATCGATGCGCAGACGGCGCTGGCCCAGGGGCTGGTCAATCGGGTGGCGACGCCTGAACTGCTCGACGCGGAGCTGGAGAAGCTGCTTGCCGCCATTGTCGAAAAACCGCGCGTGGCGCTGGCCATGGGCAAGGCGCTGGTCTACCAGCAGCGCGAGCTGGGGTTGGATGCGGCCTACCAGCTGGCAGGCCAGACCATGGCCTGCAACATGATCGACGAGGTCGCGCAGGAGGGTGCGCGCGCCTTTGCCGAAAAGCGCAGGCCGGCCTGGAAGCCGTAGCCGCGCTGCCTGTGTGCTGCAGCATCGCCTGTGACGTGCGCGTCCCCGGTCTGATGGCGCATGGCCGAATATCACTTACGCGTCACTTGCTAGCGCGCAAATGCTCGACCGGCGGCGTTGGGGCTGGCATAATCATCAAAAAGCACGATCGTTCTTTTTTGATGGGCTGCTATTCGTTCACATGGATGCTGCAGTGCGCAATAGAATGATCCGGTTTACGTTAACGTCAATCAAGCATCAACCATCAAGGAGCCGCTGCAATGAAGGTACTCGTCCCCGTCAAGCGCGTGGTGGACTACAACGTCAAGGTCCGGGTGAACTCGGACGGAACGGGTGTGGACATCGCCAACGTCAAGATGAGCATGAACCCGTTCGACGAAATCGCCGTCGAGGAGGCCGTGCGTCTGAAGGAAAAGGGCGTGGTCACCGAGGTCATCGCTGTCTCGTGCGGTGTTGACAAGTGCCAAGAGACGCTGCGCACCGCGATGGCCATCGGCGCCGACCGCGCCATCCTGGTGGAAACCGCCGAAGAACTGCAGCCCCTGGCCGTGGCCAAGCTGCTCAAGGCGCTGGTCGACAAGGAGCAGCCCCAGCTCGTCATCCTGGGCAAGCAGGCCATCGACGACGATGCCAACCAGACCGGCCAGATGCTGGCCGCGCTGGCCGATCTGCCGCAGGCCACCTTCGCCAGCAAGGTCGAGCTGGCGGCTGACAGCGCCACCGTGACGCGCGAAGTCGACGGCGGCCTGGAGACGATTGCTCTCACCCTGCCGGCCGTCATCACCACCGACCTGCGCCTGAACGAGCCGCGCTACGTGACGCTGCCCAACATCATGAAAGCCAAGAAGAAGCAGCTCGACGTCGTCAAGCCCGCCGACCTGGGCGTGGATGTCGCCTCGCGCCTGAAGACGCTCAAGGTTGCCGAGCCGGCCAAGCGCGGCGCTGGCGTCAAGGTGCCCGATGTCGCCGCTCTGGTGGACAAGCTCAAGAACGAAGCCAAGGTCATCTAAGGCCGTAAGGAGAACACGAACATGACCGCACTCGTTATTGCAGAACACGACAACGCCTCGATCAAGGGCGCCACCCTCAATGCCGTCACTGCCGCCGCTGCCTGTGGGGCAGAGGTGCATGTGCTTGTCGCCGGTGAAGGCGCGGGCGCCGCAGCGGCCGCCGCCGCGCAGATCGCCGGCGTGGCCAAGGTGCTGCACGCCGACGGCGCCAGCCTGAAGAACGGCCTGGCCGAGAACCTGGCCGCTCAGGTGCTGGCCGTGGCCGGCAACTACAGCCACATCTTGTTCCCGGCCACCGCCAGCGGCAAGAACGCCGCCCCGCGTGTGGCCGCCAAGCTGGACGTGGCGCAGATCAGCGACATCACCAAGGTCGTCTCTGCCGACACCTTCGAGCGCCCGATCTACGCCGGCAACGCCATCGCCACCGTGCAGTCCAGCGATGCCACCAAGGTGATCACCGTGCGTTCCACCGGCTTTGACGCCGCCGCCACCACCGGCGGCAGCGCCGCCGTCGAGACCGTAGCCGCCGTGGCCGACTCGGGCAAGAGCCGCTTCGTTGGCAGCGAGCTGGCCAAGAGCGATCGCCCCGAACTGACTGCCGCCAAGATCATCGTCTCCGGCGGGCGCGCGCTGGGCTCCAGCGAGAAGTTCAACGAAGTGCTCACGCCGCTGGCCGATAAGCTGGGCGCGGCCATCGGCGCGTCGCGCGCCGCCGTGGACGCGGGCTACGCCGCCAACGACCTGCAGGTCGGCCAGACCGGCAAGATCGTGGCACCGCAGCTGTACATCGCCTGCGGCATCTCGGGCGCCATCCAGCACCTGGCGGGCATGAAGGACTCCAAGGTGATCGTGGCGATCAACAAGGATCCCGAGGCGCCCATCTTCAGCGTGGCCGACTACGGCCTGGAGGCCGACCTGTTCACGGCCGTGCCGGAGCTGGTCAAGGCGCTGTAGGCTGCATCCTTGATCCGGCCGCCGTGTTCCAGCCGGGCGCGGTGGCCGTTCCCGGATGTCTTGTGCGGGAGGTGGCGGCATGGTTTCAGGAGTGGTGCATCACTCGACCCTGGTGCGCGTGAGTACCGGCAGCCATTGTTGGCGATGTTCAGCCTGCTCCGGCACACCGCCGAAGACCGCGACATGGCCGGCATTGGCGGTGCGGCGCTGTGTTCAAAGCTGCGGCCAAATGGTGGACGGTGCCTCGACTTTGTCCAGACCGATGCCACGCTGCAGACCATGGGTCACCTGTTGGGCGATCTCATCCGGCGCGAGGAAGCCGGGCTGCACCCCTTCTAACAAACTCCTATTGACCATTTTCCTGCGAGCACACCCATCATGAGCTACCAAGCCCCCGTCAAGGACATGTTGTTTGCCATCGAGCATCTGGCGCGCATAGACCAGGTGGCGCGCATCCCGGGGTTCGAAGATGCGGGCCTGGAGACCGCGGCCGCCGTGCTCGAAGAATGCGCCAAGCTGGCCGAGGGCGTGATCGCCCCGCTGAACGTCGAGGGCGACAGAAACCCTTCCTCCTTCGCTGCCGGGCGGGTCACGACTACACCTGGCTTCAAGGAGGCGTTTCGCCAGTTCGCCGAAGGCGGCTGGCAGGGGCTGCAGCACCCGGTGGACTTTGGTGGGCAAGGCCTGCCCAAGACCATCGGCGCGGCCTGCGGCGAAATGGTCAACAGCGCCAATTTGAGCTTCGCGCTGTGCCCGCTGCTGACCGATGGTGCCATCGAGGCGCTGCTCACGGCCGGCAGCGACGAGCTCAAGGCCATCTACCTGGAAAAACTGGTGTCAGGCGAATGGACCGGCACCATGAACCTGACCGAACCCCAGGCCGGCTCTGACCTCGCCCTGGTGCGCACCCGCGCCGAGCCGCAGGCTGACGGCACGTACAAAATCTTCGGCACAAAGATCTTCATCACCTACGGCGAGCACGACATGGCGGACAACATCGTCCACCTGGTGCTGGCGCGCGTGGCTGGCGCGCCCGAGGGCGTCAAGGGTATCAGCCTGTTCGTCGTGCCGAAGTTCATGGTGGGCGCCGACGGCAGCCTGGGCGCGAGGAACGACGTGCACTGCGTCAGCATCGAGCACAAGCTGGGCATCAAGGCATCGCCCACGGCGGTGCTGCAGTTCGGCGACCACGGTGGCGCCGTGGGTTACCTCGTCGGCGAGGAAAACCGCGGCCTGGAGTACATGTTCATCATGATGAACGCCGCGCGCTACGGCGTAGGCGTGCAGGGTATCGCGGTGGCCGAGCGCGCCTACCAGCAGGCCGTGGCCTATGCCCGCGAGCGCGTGCAAAGCCGCCCGGTGGACGGTTCGGTCAAGGCCAGCGCGACCATCATCCACCACCCCGACGTGCGCCGCATGCTGATGACCATGCGCGCGCTGACCGAAGGCTGCCGCGCCATGGCCAGCGTGGCCGCCGCCGCCTACGACGCCGCGCACCACCACCCCAACGCGCAGGCGGCCCGGGACAACGCCGCCTTCTACGAATTCATGGTGCCGCTGGTCAAGGGCTACAGCACCGAGATGAGCCAGGAAGTCACCAGCCTGGGCGTGCAGGTGCACGGCGGCATGGGCTTTATCGAGGAAACCGGCGCCGCCCAGCACTACCGCGACAGCAAGATCCTGACCATCTACGAGGGCACGACCGCCATCCAGGCCAACGACCTGGTGGGCCGCAAGACCGCGCGCGACGGCGGCCAGGTGGCGCGCGCCGTGGCCGCACAGATCGAGCAGACCGAGGCCGACCTGGCCGCCAGCGGCACGCCGGCCGCCAAGTCGGTGGCCACGCGCCTGGCCGCCGCGCGCCGCGCCTATCTGGACGCGGTGGACTTCATCGCCGGCGCGGCCAAGGCCAGCCCCAACGACGCCTACGCCGCCAGCGTGCCCTACCTGATGCTGGCGGGCAACCTGGTGGCCGGCTGGCAGCTGGGCCGCTCGCTGCTGGTGGCGCAGGAGCTGTCCGCCAAGGGACAGGACACGGCCTTCATGCAGGCCAAGATCACCACCGCGCAGTTCTACGCCGAGCACGTGCTGCCGCGCACCGCAAGCCTGCGCGAAGCCATCGTGCACGGCGGCGCGAGCTGCTGCGCCATGGCGCTCGACGCCTTTTGAGTTTGCTTCGTAAAAAATAGCTGTTGGCGCTTTACTGGTAAGCGCTACGGCTCAATTTAACCATTGAATCCGGAGACCCGCACCATGGCCCTGCCCAGTGTTCTGCAACAACTCTCGCTGCCGGTGATCGGCTCGCCGCTGTTCATCATCAGCAACCCCAAGCTGGTCATAGAGCAGTGCAAGGCCGGCATTGTCGGCTCCATGCCGGCGCTCAACGCCCGCCCGGCCGAGCAGCTCGAAGACTGGCTGGCCGAAATCACCGAGACCCTGGCGGCCTACAACAAGGCCAATCCGGACAAGCCCGCCGCGCCTTTCGCCATCAACCAGATCGTGCACAAGAGCAACGACCGGCTGGAGCACGACATGCAGGTCTGCGCCAAGTACAAGGTGCCGGTGGTCATTACCAGCCTGGGCGCGCGCGAGGACGTGAACCAGGCCGTGCACGGCTGGGGCGGCGTGGTGCTGCACGACATCATCAACAACAAGTTTGCGCACAAGGCCATCGAGAAGGGCGCTGACGGCCTGATCGCCGTGGCCGCAGGCGCGGGCGGCCATGCCGGCACCAAGAGCCCGTTCGCCCTGGTGCAGGAAATCCGCCAGTGGTTCGACGGCCCGCTGGCGCTCTCGGGTGCTATTGCCTCGGGCGACGCCGTGCTGGCCGCCCAGGCCATGGGCGCGGATCTGGCCTACATGGGGTCGGCCTTTATCGCCACGCACGAGGCGCGCGCCAGCGATGCCTACAAACAGGCCATCGTTGCATGCAACTCCGACGATATTGTCTACAGCAACCTGTTTACCGGCGTGCACGGTAATTACCTGGCGCCGTCGATCCGCGCCGCCGGGCTGGATCCGGACAACCTGCCCGAGTCCGACCCGAGCAAGATGAACTTCGGCGGCGCGTCAGCCAAAGCCTGGAAGGACATCTGGGGCTGTGGCCAGGGGATCGGCGCCATCGATGCCGTGGTCAGCACGGCCGAGATGGTGGCGCGCCTCAAGCGCGAATACGCGGCGGCGCGGGCGCGGCTGCAACTGGGCTGAGCCCCGCGCCGTTGAAGGATGCGGCGTGTGCCTGCGGGTTTTCCCCGAAAGGCAGATAATCTCCCGCATCGAAGGTTGACAGGGCCGGCTTCGCCGGCCCGTTTCGTTTCTTGTGGCTTGTATGTCATCACAACGCAGCGCGCTGATCGACAGTGCCAAGGGGCTGGCCTGCGCGGCCATTGTCTGGCATCACCTGGCTTTCTACGGCACCATGCCCGACGCGGCGCGCGGCGTGCTGCCCGGGGTGATCGACTGGCTGGTCGAATACGCGCGCATGGCAGTCCAGGTGTTTCTGGTTCTGGGGGGCTATCTGGCGGCGGCCAGCCTGGCGCCGCGGGGCCGAGCGCGCCTGGATCGGCCGGGCCTGCGCATTGCGCGCCGCTTCATGCGCCTGGTCGTGCCGTATGCCGTGGCGTTGGTGGTAGTGATGTTGGTGACCGAGGCACTGCGGCCCTGGTTCCATGATCCGGCGCTATCGGGCGAACCTGGGCTCTGGCAGCTGGTGGCGCATGCATTGCTGCTGCAAGGCATCACCGGGCAGGAATCACTGTCCGCCGGCGTCTGGTATGTGGCGATTGATTTCCAGCTCTACCTCCTCACGGTGCTGCTGTTCTGGGCTGCGTGGCGCGGTGCGGCCAGGCTGCGCACGTACTGGCCGCGCCTACCGCGTGGCCTGACGTTGGCGCAACTGCTGGTGGTGGCGCTGGCGGCCGCGTCGCTGCTGCACTTCAACCGCGACGCGGCGTGGGACAACTGGGCGCTGTACTTCTTTGGCGCCTATGGCCTGGGCATGATGGCCTGGTGGGCGGTGCATGCGCCGCGCGCCGCGCAGGCCTGGGGCTGGGCGCTGCTGATGGCGCTGCTGGTGCTGCTGGCGCTGGCGCTGCAGTGGCGTACGCGCGTTGCGCTGGCGGGCTGCGCGGCGCTGGTTCTGATCGGCGCTGCGCGCACTGCTGCCTTGGCGGCCTGGCAGGGCTGGGCGCCGCTGTCGCGGCTGGGGCAGATGTCGTACTCGGTGTTCCTGGTGCACTTCGCCGTCTGCCTGCTGGCCAACGCGGCGTTCGAGCGGCTCTGGCCGGGCGACGCCACCGCCGCCCTGGCCGGCATGGCGCTGGCGTTCGGCCTGTCGCTGCTGGCCGGGCGGGTGCTGTACCGGCGTGTGGAGCGGCACGTGCCCACCTGGCTCGTCATGCTGCGCTGGGAGGTCGCCATGATCGGCGCCGGCCTGCTGGCCGCCCGCGTGGCCCTGGCGTAGCCGGGGCGGGGCGCCCGGGGGCGCTCCCGGTTTCTCAGCGGTGCAGCTCGCCCGCGTTCTCGGGCTGGAACTCGATGGCATCCACGCGCACCGTGACCTGGCCGGTGGGGCTGGGCAGCTGCAGCTCGCCGCCCACGCTCAGGCCCAGCAGGGCGATGCCGACGGGGGCGAAGATCGACACCTTGTCGCCCGACCCGTCCATGTCCTTGGGGTAGACCAGGGTCAGCGTGCTGGTCTTGCCCGATTCGAGCATGGTGAAGCGCACGGTGGAGTTCATCGTGACCACGTTGGCCGGCATGTCCTTGGGGTCGAGCACGTCGGCGCGGTTCATCTCGGCCTCCAGCGCGTCGCGGCCGGGGAAATGGCCCTGCTTGTCCAGCAGCGCCTCGATGCGGTCGAAGTCCAGGGACGACAGGGTGATGGGCGCTTTGGCTTGCATGGCAGGCTTTCTGTGATTCTTTCAAACGGACAAAAGCCCGGGCAACGGGGTTGTCCGGGCCAAGGCGGGTTGTGTGCAAAAGCGCACCCGCTGGGTGCTTGGCGCCGATTGTCCGCTGCGCGCACGCGCCTGCCAAGCCATACCGCACGCGGCAGGCGTGAATTACGCCGGGCTTGCGCCTTTGGCCGAAATATGTCTTGTCATGATAACTGTATTTTCATACAGTTATTCAATGGAGCAAGAACGCACGCCAGCGCCGCCACGGCTGGTCAGGCCATCAAGGGCCGTGGCGCATCGACCCGGCTGGCGCACCGCTTCGCCCGGGACGCACGCCAGCCGTTCGACGATGGCTGGGACGCCGAGCCCGACTCGGCCGGTGCCGTGCGCACCGAGCTGATCTGGGAGGACGCCAAGAGCGCGCTGTGCCGCAACGACTCGCCCGACATCTTCTTCGAGCAATCGGTCAACCCCTACCGTGGCTGCGAGCATGGCTGCGTGTACTGCTACGCCCGGCCCACGCACAGCTACCTGAATATGTCGCCGGGGCTGGACTTCGAGACGCGCATCGTCGCCAAGCGCAACATCGCCGGCCTGCTGCGCGCCGAACTGGCGCGCCCGGGGCACCGGCCCTCGGTCATCAATATCGGCTCGGCCACCGACTGCTACCAGCCGCTGGAACGGCGGCTGGGGCTGACGCGCGCGCTCATCGAGGTGCTGGGCGAGGCGCGCCACCCCTTTGCCCTGATCACCAAGAGCAGCGGCGTGGAGCGCGACCTGGACCTGCTGGCGCCGCTGGCGCGGGCCCGGCTGGCGGCGGTGTACGTGACCATCACCACGCTGGACGCCGACCTGGCGCGCGTGCTGGAGCCGCGCGCCGCCGCGCCGCATCGGCGCCTGCGCACGCTGCGCACCCTGGCGGACGCGGGCATACCGGTGGGCGTGAGCGTGGCGCCGCAGATTCCCTTCATCAACGACGACATGGAGCAGGTGCTGGCCGCCGCGTGCGCGGCTGGCGCCGGCACGGCGTTCTACAGCGTGCTGCGCCTGCCCTGGGAGCTGAACGCGCTGATGCGCCAGTGGCTGGCGCAGCATTTTCCCGACCGCGCCGCGCGCGTGCTGGCGCGGGTGCAGGACCTGCACGGCATCGACGCGGCCGGGCGCGCCGCCGGCGCCAGCTACACCGCCCGGCCGGGCCAGCGCTTTACCGGCCAGGGCGTATGGGCCGATCTGCTGCACCAGCGCTTTACCCAGGCCTGCGCGCGCCTGGGCCTGAACCGCGAGCGCATCGCGCTCGATACCTCGCAGTTCCGCCCGGCGCTGGCGCGCGGCCAGGGTGTGCTGTTCTGATGCGCTCTGAGGGGCTGGAGGTCAGCCTTGCTCGGCCAGCAAATCCTGCAAGGCCTTGACCTGCTGGCGCAGGCGTTCGTTTTCCGCCTCCAGCTCGGCCACGCGCTGGCGCAGGGTGGCGTCGCTCAGGGCCGAGGGAGCGTCGGCGCCGGCCGTGGCGGCGTCGTCTGCGGGGGCTTCGGCCTTGGGCTTCTTCTTGGCTTCGCGCACGCGGCGGGCGGCCTGCTTGAGTTCCTGGGCGCCGCCGCTGGCGGCGGCTTTCTGCTCATCCTCGGGCAGGCTGGCGATCACGGCAGCGGCGTTGAGCGAAAGCTCGCCCGACTTGACGGCGGCCACCACCTCGGGCGCGGCGCTTTGGTGGATGGTCTCGATCATCTTCACCTGCGCGGCCGTCAGGCGCGCGGCGCGCGCCAGATCCTCGCGGCTGTCGAGCGGCTGCTCGGGCACCTTGGCCGCGCCGGCCAGCGCCTTGGCCGCGACGGGGTCGGCGCCGTCTTCCCAGGGTGCGGGCTCCTGGCCGGCCTGCGCGGCCTCGGTGCGCGCAGCCACCACGGCGGCGGCGGCGGCGCTGCGGCGCCGGGCGATGATCTCGCGCTTGCGCAGCGCCAGCACGCCGCGCTGGAACTCGGAGACGCTGCGCCGCCCCAGGTGCTGGTCGATCATCCACAGGTGCACGTCCTCCATGCTCTGGAAGTGCGTGTTCTGCACGGTGTTGAACGGCAGGCCGTGCCTCTGGCACAGGCGGTAGCGGTTATGCCCGTCCACCAGCACGTCGCCCCACAGCACCAGCGCGTCGCGGCAGCCCTCGGCGAGCAGGCTGCGCTCCAGCGCCTCGTCCTCGTCGGGGGTCAGGGGGTCGATGTAGGCCTGCAGCTCGGGGAGGACGGTGATGGTGGGGTGGTCTTGGCTCATCGAAAACTGAAAAGGCCCGCGCGGGCCCTGGCAAATGGCAGGCGCATGTCCTGCGAATGGCGGAAAGCGTCCCCGTGGCGGGGCACTAGGAGCCTGTTGGACTTGGGAATCGGCGGCTGCAAAATGGCCGCAGCGGCCCATTTTTCGCTTTCGCCGCCCCAAGCCCGACAGGCTCCTAGGCGATTGTGCACGTTCCGCGCCCACCCCGCAGGCAGCGCGGAACGTGCGCGACGTTTTGTGAGTGTTAACCCTTGGTCTTGGGGAATGGATTTGTTTTAAATTGTTAAAAGCACGATCGTGCTATTACTTGAATCCGTTTCTGAAAGGATAGGCCGTGGGTCTGAGGCATGTCAGTGTGACGCAGAAGCTGTGGTTGGGCGTAGGGGCCATCGTGCTGGGCGCGGTAGTCATCGTGGCGCTGGCGGGGCTCAACTCCGCGCGCCACCAGAAGGCGCATAGCGAGCGCGACCGGCAGCTGTCGCTGCGCTTGGAGCAGGCCGCGCAGTGGAGCGCGCTGACCCAGGTGAACGTGGTGCGCACCATGGCGCAGGTGCTTGGCAGTGACACGCAGGACGAGCGCGACTTTGCCGCTCAGTATCAGCAGACTGCGGCGCAGGTCGATACGCTGGCGCAGGCACTGCAGGGCGGTGCCGAGGCGGGCAGCAACGGCGCGCTGCTGGAGCAGCTGCAGCGCCAGCGCCAGGATCTGCAGGCGCTGCGCGAGCAGGCCTTGCGCCTGAAGGCCGATGGCCGGCCCGAGCAGGCGCGGGTGCTGGCGCGCGGGCAGTACCGCGAGGCGGCCGCTGCCTATCTGCAGGGCTTGCAGGCGCTGGAGCAGCAGCTAGCCCAGGGGCTGGAACGCATGCGCGCCGAGATGGGCGCCGCGCGCCAGGGCGTGGTGCGCGGCGCGGCGCTGAACATGGCGCTGCTGCTGCTGGGCGTGGCGGTGGGCGCTTATCTGCTGATCAACGGCATACGCCGTGCGCTGGAGCAGGCCAACGGCGTGGCATGCCAGATTGCCGAGGGTGACCTGCGGGTACAGGTACCGCAGGATCGCCACGACGAGTTCGGTCGCTTGCTGGCGTCGATGCGCGGCATGAGCGACGCGCTGGGCGCGATGATCGGTGAGGTGCGCGACAGTGGCGAAGCCATTGCCCTGGCCAGCACCGAGATCGCTGGCGGCAACCAGGACTTGTCGCGGCGCACCGAGGAGACTTCCACTCGCCTGCAGCAGGCAGCCAGCGCCATGCAGCAGCTGACGCAGACAGTGCAGTCCACCGCCGGCAGCGCCCGGCAGGCGTCCACTCTGGCGCAGCAGGCGACACAGGTGGCGCAGCGCGGCGGCGCCGTGGTGGGCAGCGTGGTCGAGGCCATGAGCGACATCCACGCGCGCAGCCAGAAGATCGCCGACATCATCCAGGTAATCGACGGCATCGCCTTCCAGACCAACATCCTGGCGCTCAACGCCGCCGTAGAGGCCGCGCGTGCCGGGGAGCAGGGCCGGGGCTTTGCCGTGGTGGCCGCCGAGGTGCGCCAGCTGGCACAGCGCAGCGCGCAGGCGGCGCGTGAGATCAAGGAGCTGATCCAGGCGTCGGTGGATCGCGTGGCCGACGGCGCGCGCCTGGTACAGGACGCGGGCAGCACCATGGGCGAGGTGGTGCGCTCCATTGAGGGCGTGAGCCAGGTGATGGGACAGATCAACACCAGCGCCGCCGAGCAGAGCGACGGCGTGGCCCAGGTGCACGACGCGGTGACGGCGCTTGACCAGATGACGCTGCAGAACGCCGCCCTGGTCGAGCAGGGCGCTGCTGCCGCGCAGAGTCTGCAGGAGCAATCCGAGCAATTGCGCCGCCTGGTGCAGCGCTTCAAGGTGGGGCCGCAGGCCGTTCCGGCGTTGGCGGCTTCTGCGCCGATCCCGTATGCGGGCGCGGCCAGGGCGCAGACGCTGCCGGCACAGCAGGCTTGGCCGGCGCTGGAGTCCGGCCGGGCGGTCTGATCCGCTGCAGGGGTATCCGTTCGCTGACGCGAGAGGAGTTCGTGCGCCTACCGGAGCAGTTGCCCGAGCATCTGCGTGATATGGCAATCTTCTCGGTGGCGACTGGCCTGCGCCAAAGCAATGTGACCAAGCTCCAATGGCGGCAAATCAGCTTGGAGCGGCGGCATCTATGGGTTGCGGCAGAGGATCACAAGAGCGGCAAGGCGCACTCGGTGCCATTGAACGATGCGGCCATGCAGGTGTTGCAAAAACGCTCTGGGGATCACTGCACGCACGTATTCACCTACGAAGGCAACCCCATCGTGCAGGTGAACACTAAGGCATGGCGGGCAGCGCTCAAGCGTGCGGGCATCGAGGATTTCCGCTGGCACGACCTGCGACACACCTTCGCGACATGGCACCGGCAGGCGGGCACGCCAACGCATGAACTGCAACGCCTGGGCGGCTGGAAGACATTGGAAATGGTCGAGCGCTATGCGCACGTGGCGCCAGAGGGCTTGCAGATTGCAGCCTCTCGCCTGGATAATTTGTTCGCGGTTACGAAATAGCTACAGCGCACCAAAGGAAAAAGCCGCTGTTCCCTAGGAAACAGCGGCTTTTATTGGTGCCGGAGACATGAATCGAACACGCGACCTTCTCATTACGAATGAGCTGCTCTACCGACTGAGCTACACCGGCGAAGCCTCGGATTATATATCGTTATGGTAGCTGGTTACCCGTTCAACTTCATTTTTTGATCCGAGGATCACGCTTACGCGTTCGTGCAGTTGCGTGGGCTGGATGTCGAGGATGCGCTGCTTGCCATTGGTGGCCGCGCCGCCGGCTTGCTCGATGAGCCAGCCCATGGGGTTGGCCTCGTACATCAGGCGCAGCTTGCCGGGCTTGTGGGGCTCGCGCTTGTCCCAGGGGTACATGAAGATGCCGCCGCGGCACAGGATGCGGTGCACGTCGGCCACCATGCTGGCGATCCAGCGCATGTTGAAGTCCTTGCCGCGCGGGCCCTCGATCCCGGCCAGGCATTCGTCGATGTAGCGGCGCACCGGCGCATCCCAGTGGCGCATGTTGCTCATGTTGATGGCGAATTCCTTGGTGTCCTCGGGAATGCGCACGTTTTCCTGGATGAGCACGAAGCTGCCTTGTTCGCGGTCGAGCGTGAACATGGCCACGCCGTCGCCCACGGTCAGCACCAGCGTGGTCTGCGGGCCGTAGATGCAGTAGCCGGCCGCCACCTGCTTGCAGCCGGGCTGCAGGAAGTCGTCCTCGGTCACGCCGGGGTGGCCCTCGGGTTTTTTGAGCACGCTGAAGATGGTGCCGATCGAGACGTTCACATCGATGTTGGACGAGCCGTCGAGCGGGTCGAACAGCAGCAGGTATTCGCCCTGTGGGTAGCGGTTGGGCACCAGGTAGATGCCCTCCATTTCCTCGCTGGCCATGGCGGCGAGGTGGCCGCCCCATTCATTGGCCTCGATCAGCACCTCGTTGGCGATGATGTCGAGTTTCTTCTGCACCTCGCCCTGCACGTTCTCGCTGCCGGCGGTGCCGAGCACACCGCCCAGCGCGCCCTTGTTGACGGCCTGGCTGATGCCTTTGCAGGCGCGCGCCACCACTTCGAGCAGCAGGCGCAGTTGGGAGGGGATGAGCCCGTCGACGCGCTGCTGCTCGACGAGGTAGCGGGTCAGGCTGATGCGTTGTGCCATGTTTCAAGCCTCAAGAGAAAGGAAGAGGGGGGGCGCCCCGGCGGGGTGCGCTATTTCAGTCTGCCAGCGCGCGTGTCACGACTTCGCGCACGTCGTTGGAGATGTCGGCCTTGGCCGCGACGCGGGCGACAGCCTCGCGCGCGGCGCTGCGGTAGGGCTCTGCCAGGCGGCTCCAGCGATCCATGGCGCGCGCCAGGCGGGCAGCCACCTGCGGGTTGATGGCGTCGAGCGCCAGCACCTGGTCGGCCCAGAAGACGTAGCCAGCGGCGTCGTGCCGGTGGAAGGCGCCGGGATTGGCGCTGCAGTAGCTGAAGATCAGGCTGCGCGCGCGGTTGGGGTTCTTCAGCGAGAAGTCCGGATGCTTCATCAGCGCCTTGACGGCGGGCAGCACGTCCCCGCCGCGATCGGCGCGCCCGGCCTGCAGGGCAAACCATTTGTCCAGTACCAGTGCGTCGTCCTTGAACAGCTGGTGAAAGCGCGCCAGTGCCGGCTGCGCCAGCGCGTGGCCGCTGCCGACCAGGGCGCCGAGCGCGGCCAGGCGGTCGGTCATGTTGCCGGCGTCCTTGAAGCGCTGGTAGGCCTTGCCCGGCCAGACGCTGTCGCCGCTGGAGCGGGCCGCCAGGCACAGCATGGACAGCGCCAGCCCCGCCAGGGCGCGGCGGCCGCTGCTGGCGGCGTCGGGACGGTAGGCGCCGTTGGCCTGGTGCGCTTCGTAGGCCCAGGCCCAATCGGCGTGCAGGCGCTGTGCCAGCTCGGTGCGCAGCGCCTCGCGCACGGCGTGGACGCGCTGGGGATCGACCTGCGCCAGCTGCTCGGCGATGTAGCTCTCGGACGGCAGGGTCAGCACCAGTTCCTTGAAGGCGGCGTCGAGCTGCGGGTGGCGCAGCATGGCGCGCAGCGCCTGTAGCAGCGCGGGGGGTAGCTGTTCTTGCTCAAATTGGCCGCTAGCGCTTATGGATAAAGAGCTATCAGCTATTAATTTGATGGCGATCTGCAGCAGCAGGCGCTGCCCGGCCTCCCAGCGGTTGAAGGCGTCGCTGTCGTGCGCCAGCAGGGTCAGCAGCTCGGCCTCGGTATAGGCGCAGTCGAGCACCACCGGGGCGCTGAAGGTGCGCAGCAGCGAGGGCACGGGGGCGCTGGCAACGTTGACGAAGCGCAGCTGCAGCTGCGGCTCGTGCAGCACCACGGTGCGCTCGGCGGCGCCGGCGGCGGCTTCGCCTTCGAGCTGCAGCGCCAGCGCGCTGCCGTCGGCGCCGAGCAGGCCCAGCGTGACGGGGATGACGAACGGCAGCTTGTCGGCCTGGCCGGGCGTGGCTGGGCACGATTGCGACAGGGTCAGGGTGTAGGTCTGGGCGGCCGCGTCGTACACGCCCACGGCCCGCACGCGGGGCGTGCCGGCCTGGCTGTACCAGCGGGCGAACTGCTCGCGGTGCGCTGCCAGCGGGCTGTCCGGGTTGGCGTCGGCCATGGCGGCGAGGAAGTCGTCGCAGGTCACGGCGCAGCCGTCGTGGCGCTCGAAGTACAGCCGCATGCCGCGCGCGAAGCCTTCGCGCCCGACCAGGTTGTGCTGCATGCGCACCACCTCGGCACCCTTCTCATAAATGGTGACGGTGTAGAAGTTGTTGATCTCGACGTAGCTGTCCGGGCGCACCGGGTGGGCCATGGGGCCGGCGTCCTCGGGGAACTGGGCGGTGCGCAGCACGCGCACGTCCTCGATGCGGCGGGTGGCGCGCGCCGACGGGCTGCCCGCCATGTCCTGGCTGAATTCCTGGTCGCGGAACACCGTCAGGCCTTCCTTCAGGCTGAGCTGGAACCAGTCGCGGCAGGTGACGCGGTTGCCCGTCCAGTTGTGGAAGTACTCGTGGCCCACCACGGACTCGATGTTGGCAAAGTCCACATCGGTGGCCGTGGCCTCGCTCGCCAGCACGTACTTGGTGTTGAAGATGTTCAGGCCCTTGTTCTCCATCGCGCCCATGTTGAAGTCGCTGGTGGCGACGATCATGAAGCGCTCCAGATCCAGGCTGAGGCCAAAGCGCGCCTCGTCCCAGGCGATGCTGGCCATCAGCGAGTTCATCGCGTGCTCGGTCTTGCCCAGGTCGCCCGGGCGCACCCACACCTGCAGCAGGTGGGGCTTGCCGGCGCGGCTGATGATCTGCTGCTCGCGGGCGACGAGCTTGCCCGCCACCAGGGCGAACAGGTAGCAGGGCTTCTTGTGCGGGTCTTGCCAGCGGGCGAAGTGGCGCCCGTCCTCCAGGTCGCCCGACTCGACCAGGTTGCCGTTGGACAGCAGCACCGGGTAGTGCTGCTTGTCGGCGCGCAGCAGCACGCTGAAATGCGCCATCACGTCCGGCCGGTCCAGGAAGTAGGTGATGCGCCGGAAGCCCTCGGCCTCGCACTGGGTGAAGAAGGTCTCGCCGCTGACGTACAGGCCCGACAGCTGCGTGTTCTTGACGGGCGCGCAGGTGGTGAAGATCTCCAGCGCGAAGGGCTCGGGGCCCTCGGGCAGGTTCTCCAGCACCAGCTGCTCGCCCTCGATCTTGAACGAGGTGCCGGCGCCGTCCACCAGCACGCGCGCCAGGTTCAGCTCCTCGCCGTCGAGGCGCAGCGGCTGCGGCGCCACGTCGGGGTTGCGGCGCAGGCGCATCTTGTTGAGCACCCGGGTTTTGGCCGGATCCAGGTCGAACGTGAGCTCGACCTCGTCGATCCAGTAGGCGGGTGCTGCGTAGTCCAGGCGCTGCACGGCGGTGGCTTGTCCTTCTCTCATCATGGCAATGGCTTTCGGTGGGGCGCGTGCTTACACGCCCTGCTTGAGGGAGGCTTCGATGAACACGTCCAGGTCGCCGTCCAGCACTTTCTGCGTGGCCGAGACTTCGACGTTGGTGCGCAAGTCCTTGATGCGGCTGTTGTCCAGCACGTAGCTGCGGATCTGGTGGCCCCAGCCCACGTCGGTCTTGGTGTCTTCGAGCTTTTGCTGCTCTTCCATGCGCTTGCGCATCTCGTGGTCGTACAGGCGCGAGCGCAGGCGCTGCCAGGCCACGTCGCGGTTGGAGTGTTGGCTGCGCCCATCCTGGCACTGCACGACGATGCCGGTGGGGATGTGCGTCAGGCGCACGGCCGAGTCGGTCTTGTTGATGTGCTGGCCGCCCGCGCCGCTGGCGCGGTAGGTGTCGGTGCGCACGTCCGACGGGTTGATGTTGATCTCGATCGAGTCGTCGATCTCGGGGTAGACGAACAGCGACGCGAACGAGGTGTGGCGCCCGCCCGAGCTGTCGAACGGGCTCTTGCGCACCAGGCGGTGCACGCCGGTCTCGGTGCGCAGCAGGCCGTAGGCGTATTCGCCCTCGATCTTGATGGTGGCGCTCTTGAGGCCGGCCACGTCGCCGGGGGTTTCTTCTTCCACCGTGGCCTTGAAGCCCTTGCGCTCGG